>Ga0209824_10000144_pt1 | contig 49579 bp, 45 predicted proteins | sample VDWuncwatermetaG_FD_184124 | JGI IMG/M metagenome (GOLD analysis project Ga0209824, IMG submission 184124) | Wastewater microbial communities from Netherlands to study Microbial Dark Matter (Phase II) - VDW unchlorinated drinking water (SPAdes)... ...
GCTGCTGAAGCCTCCTCCTACCGCCGGCGCCTAGCGCCTCCCCTTGAAATTCGCCTCGCCGGGGCTATACTCCTGGTGATGTCCCGTCTCAACTGCTCCCCCCTCCTCATTTTGCTCCTTGCGGCGGCTCACGCCAGGGCGGGAGTCGCCGTCGTTCCGGAGTCGGCGGCGGCGCCGCAGGTCAACGCGGCGCCGGGCGGCGCCGTCACGGCGGCCAATCCCGGCTTCAGCGCCCTCGGCGCGCCGTCGCTCTCGTTGACGGCTCCGGGGCTGTCGCCGCTCGCGGCGCCCTCCTGGGCCCCGCCGCCCCTTCCCGTCGCGGCCCCTGCGGCCGCCAAGCCGGAGGTGACGCCCCGAATCGTCTTCGACGTGCGCGGCAGCCGCGGAGGCAACGGCGATGTCGCGGCCGGCTACCTGACGGCCTATGATCTCCTCGACCGGACCATCGGCCGCAAGGACGCTTTGGTGCCTCGGATCACCTTCGTCGCGGGCGAGGCCGAGCGCCGCATTCTGTCGCGCATGTCCGGCCGCGAGGTGAAGGACGGCGACGACCTGTTCGACGGCTACGCGAAGGTGTTCGCGCCCGACACCTTGCCCGCCGGCCAGCCGCCTGCCGACGTGCTGATGAACCTGGCCGCGCCGGAGGGAGAGTACTCCCCCCACGACGCGCGCCTCCCTGTCGGCGCGCGCACCGTGATCCTGACCCAGACCGTTTTCGGCAACACCGAGTCGGACTCCAAAGGCCCCGCGACGGCCCTGATCGGCGGCCGCCGCCTCGCGCTCAGCCATGCCGGCCTCGCCAACGGAGACGCGGGCATCTATGCCGATCCCGTCGCGCGAGCCCTGCGCGGCCGGGCGCGGGAGGACGTTCGCCGTTTCGTGCTCGACCAGACGGACAAGACCGAGGTCTCCGGCACCGCGGCGGTCGCGGCCGTCGTTAAGGGCGAGGTCCTCGCGGGCGCCGAGGTCGGCCTCGCCTACGGCATCAGCATGAAGGAAGTTAAGCCTCAGTTCGAGCGCTACCTCAAAGGCCTCGCGAGCCGGGCAGTCGACGAAAGGCGGAGCTTCGTGATCGTCACCCCCTCGAGCTTCAAGCTCGAGGACGTCAAGGACGCCGGCCTGCGATCGAAGATCGTCGTCTACGAGGGCGACCGGGTCATGGCCGAGGCGGCCGAGCCCGGAAAGATCTACATCCTCAAGACGGGTACGCTTCCCCACCCGCTGTTCGTCGGCCTGATGGCCTACTCGCGGCCGCCTCCGGTCCTGGCCGGCGACGGCGCGATGAGCGCGGCGGTCGGCCTCGGACGCCCGTTCGTCCTGACCAAGGTCGGCTGGAACGAGGAGAACATCCGGGCCTACGCGGCGCGCCTGGGGCGTCGCGTCCCCAAGGACAAGCTGAAGCTGATCGAGGCCGTGTTCCTGAACTCCGAGCTCGAACGTGCGGGCGCGCTCGAGGGGCTAGCGAAGGCCTTCGACGACACAGCGAAGGCGATCCCGACGCTCACCGACACGATGTTCGCCGCCGTCCAATCGGCCCGCGACGTGGAAGCCCTCGAGGTTCCGACCGAGAAGCTTCTCGGCGGAGTGACGGACAAGGTCCTTCGCGCCTCCCTGATCGCCCTGCGTTCCGCTTTGGGCGACGCGCACGCCCAGGAGATCGCGTTCGACACGCTCCGCGGCGGCGATCGCCGCTCGCGCAATCTCGTGGCCTCGGCGATGATCCGCGACCTGGCTCAGAATACGGCTTTGCTCAAACCGTTTCGCTGGCTCAACTTCCACCCGCTGAATATTTTCGCGGCGAAATTGGCGCTGAGATATTCTCGCGCCGGGCGCGACGCGCGTTAATCCGGTCGAAGACGCTTGAGATCTTTCGTGAGGAGCAAGATCTCCGCGCCCATCCGCCCGAGCAGCGTTAATCGGTACATGCGCAGATCCGCGCGGAAGGACAGCAGCGGATAGGTGAACGTGGCGGGGCGGTTCTTTTCGTGGAAGAAGTGGCCTGCCCAGGCGAACCCATAGGCGACGGCCAATCCTGCAACGGCGACGAAGGGGGCGCGCCAGATGAGGGCAGCGACTCCCAGAACGATGCCCAGCGTCGTGCCGTAAAAATGCAGACGACGATTGACCGGGTTCAGATGCTGGGAAACATAGAATGGCCAGAACTCTTCGAGAGACTTTATCGGCGTTGCCATTCATTAGATTCTATACTATCTCCGTGAAACGGTTCCTTCTCGCGGCCGCCCTTTTGGCCTTGACGGTTCCCTGCCGCGCGGCCTTCGTTCGCTCCGTCATGGATCGCGTCGACACGGAGCCCTTGTTCGATTCCGAGTATTTTCTCGATCTGCGCAGCTTCGCCTGGCCGCGCGCCTGGGAGGACGCCTGGGCGGCCTCCTCAGGCGGCTACCGGGTCAACGGGGCGAGCCTCGACTGCTGCGACCTGTACCTGGACCAGAGCCTCCTATTTTCAAAGCGCCTGACGCCCGGCCTCGAGTTCCGCTTCCGCTACGTCGAGCTGTCCGATAAGGATCGTCAGGAAACGCATCACTGGCTCGAGTTCGAAAAGGAGCTGGGCGCGGGCTGGTCGGCCGAAGTGTTCGGCGAGCCCACGTACCGCAAGGAGGACGCGGACATCGGCGCCGGCGTGCGCTGGAGGCGGGGCGGCTGGGAGGCGCGCGCGCGGCGCACGGTCGTGGACTGGAACCTCAACGGTCGGGGGTCCACCACCCAGAACTATACCCTCAAACCCTACACCGATGAGCTCTCCTTCAAGATCCCGGCCGGCGCTTGGAGATTGGACTTGGCGGGCGACCTCGACGAGCCCACCCGGCGCCAGATTCCCGACGAGCGCCGGGCTTTCTTCTACCGCCGCGCCCGCGCCTGGGCGGCGCTCGGCACCGACGAGGGGCTGGCCTGGCGCGCGCGCTGGTCCTACGAGGCCCAGGTCAAGATGAACACAGTCGCGCCCGGCGGCGTCGGCGTGTCCGAGGAGTCGCGGCGCCGCGTCCACGAGCTGACAGCATCCGCGCGAGTTCGCCCCAACGAGCGGGACGAGTTCGAGCCCGGGGTCGCCTTCCTGCACAGGAGCGCGAGCTTGGCGCTCCCCGCCACTCCCTCCGCCGGGGTCCTCTATCGTCGGTGGGAGATCCAGCCCTATCTGCGTTGGCGCCGCGCCCTCAGCGCCCGCCTGACGAGCGAGCTCTCCCCCTCCTTTTCCCTGGGCGAAAACCGCGCGCGCGTTCCCGGCGGCGCGGCGCGCGAGCGCCTTGAGACGGTCGCCGAGGCCAAGCTCGGCGCGGCGCTCGAGTTCGGCTTCGGAAAATCCGGCCGCGTCACCATGGGCGGAGTCATCGACGTCGACAAGCCGCTCAAAGCCTGGGACGGCGGCAGCGTCATGGCGATGTTCCTCTTCTAAAGGAAAAATAAACGGCCGGAACTCGCGGTGAGTTCCGGCCGTCGCATTGAACATCGGAGAGGGAGGGATTCGAACCCTCGGTACAGCTTTACGCCGTACAACGGTTTAGCAAACCGTCGGTTTCAGCCGCTCACCCACCTCTCCAGAAAGGGTTTCCGACGGCTCAATTCTAGCACATAAGTTTTACAGGACCCGCATGTCCATCTCGGCTTCGGCGGTGTAAACTGAATTCGACGCAGGGAGGTGCCCAATGATACGCAAGCGGAAGCGGCACGGCTCGACCTCCGTCGGCAGGCAGGCTCGCGCGCTTCACGAGGCTTTCCTCACCGCGATACGCTCCGGACGGGCCACCCGCGGCCAGTTCGACCGCTGGCACGCCCAGCACCGCACCTCGGGGCGCGGGCTCGTGGTCACTTTGCGCGAGGTGAAGCCCCGCCTCACTCCGCGGCTCAGCGCTTTGGGAAAAGCTCGACGACCTTAGACGCGGCCGGCCCGTTCGGGTTGACGCCGATCCGGTCGAATCCTCTTCGCGCGGTGTCTCGCGTCGGCCGGACCCCCTGCGCGTACTGCGTGAAGGGAGGCTTCCCGGACTTCTGCGGCATCGTGTAGCCGACGAACAGCGCGACGACCGCGACGAAGCCGAGCTCGAGGCCGACCTTCGCGGCGCCGCTGCCCAGGTCGAGTATTCGTCCCAGCAGGTAAACGCCGACCGCGCCGCCCATGATCGTCGAGATCGCCAGCACGTGATAGATCTCCCCCGACCAGTCTGGGTAGCTGATCGCGATCGCCCCATAAGCGAGCAGCGCCATCGCCAACGATCGCATCAGCGCCACGAGGCCTCCGACTTCAACGTCAGGTGGATCTTGAGAAAAGGCTCGCCGAAGTCCGACGGGAGCGCGGGAAAGGGCGCGGCCGCCCGCACGGCCTCGATGGCCGCGTCGTCGAACGCCGAATCTCCGGAGCTCGACTCCATTCTCAGGTCGGTGAAGGTTCCTCCGCGCAGGATCGAGAACACCACGACGCCCTCTCCCGAATCCGCCGGCATCCTCTTCTGCCACGCGGCCCAGAGCATCTGCCTGACCTGGCTGATGTACCACGGATAGGGAAAATTGGGCAGATCGGTGGCGATCCCGGCGGCGCTTCCGGGCATTCCTGCCGCCGGCCCCGCGGCCTGCCCCATCGTCGTTTGCTGCGCGGGGGCCATGGATGGCTTCGGCGGCGTCTTCTTCTCGCTCCAGCCCTGGAGCAGGCTTGGCCGCGGCAAGGCGATCCGTCTATTCAGCTTCGTGGCGAAGCTGTCCTTCTCCGCCTGCTGGGTCGCCTTGGGCGGCGCGGCGTCTGGCGTCGCGGGCGCGGCTTCGGCGGGGCCGGCCGATTGGATCACGGCGGGGCCGCCGACGAAATCGATCATGTACACCTTGTCGGCCTTCTTGAGCGCGCTCGGCACGTAGAACGCGGCGACGACGAGCAGCGCCGCGTGCAGCCCTCCGGAGCGCGCCAGATAGGGCCGGAGCGTCCCGGTCATGACGGCTCCGGGATGACCCCGATGCCGAGCTTCCCGACCCCGAGCTTCTTCGCGTAGTCGAGCACGGTCACCACCTTCTCCACGGGGGTCAGGCGATCGGCCTGCACGAGGACCGTCTTGCCGGCGGCCTTCGACAGCCGCAAGGTCATCTCGCGTTCGACCTTCTCCCACTTCACGGCGACGCCCTCGATCGTCACGGCGCCGCTCCTGGAAATCTGGATCGTGACGGCGGCGTCGGACGCGGCGGGCTCGCCGGAGGAGGCCTTAGGCAGCTTCACGGTCAGCTGGTGGTTCACCAGAATGGGCGTGAGCACCATGAAGATGATGACCAATATCAACGAAACGTCGATCAGCGGAACGAGGTTCATTTCCGCGAAGACGCGCCGGCGGCCGCTGCCCGAAGGGGCGTTCATCTACTTGTGGGAGCGCTCGGCGAGGCCGTCGAGGACCTCATCGATCATCCATCTCAGCTCGTTGTCGAACTGGGAGATCCTCTGATTGAAATGGTTGAAGGCGGCGACTGCGGGGATCGCGACGAGCAGCCCCGCCGCCGTGCAGATCAGCGCTTCGGAAATGCCGACGGCGACCAGGCCCGGGCCGGCGCCGGCGGCGCTGGCGAGGTCCTTGAACGCGCGCATCACGCCGAGAACCGTTCCGAACAGGCCGATGAACGGGGCCACGGAGGCGATCGTGCCCAAGGTCGATATTCCGCGCTCGAGGTCGGCGACGGCCCGGCCGGCGGCGCGCTCGGCGGAGCGGCGTCGTTCGTCGCGGTTGCTGGGGCCGGAGAGGGTGGCCATGACGACGTTAGAGGCGAGGCCTTTATGGGATTTTGCGAGCTGAGCGGCTTCGGGGAGCTTGCCGGAATCCGCGAAGACGCGGATCTTCGCCAGGAATTCGACGGAGCCGCCGGTAGAGCGGTTTAGAAATTTCCAGCGTTCCCAGATGAGGGCGACGCAGTAGATCGACAGGAGGATCATGCCGGCAAGGACGGGGCCGCCCGCGATGAGGATCTCTTTCATAGCTGTTTTCCCATGGGCGCATTATACCTACTATAATGCGGTCCATGAAGCGCGTGATCGTGCGCAAGCCGGGCGGGCATTCGGCGCTCGAGCTCCTGGAGGAGGCCGATCCTGTTCCGGGGCCCGGGCAGGTGCGCGTGCGGGTGCGCGCCGCGGGGATCAACTACGCGGACACGATCGTCCGCGAGGGCTGGTATGAGGCGGCCAGGGGCCGCTATCCGTTAACGCCCGGGTTTGAGTTCGCGGGCGTGGTGGACTCATCGGCGGCCCCATCGTTTAAGCCCGGCGATTGGGTGTTCGGGTTCACGAAGTTCGGGGGCTACTCCTCCGTGCAGATCGTTTCACCGGGGCAGATCCGGCCGATTCCTCCGGGTTGGTCGTTTTCCGATTGCGCGGGGGTGCCCGCGGTCCACTTCACGGCGTATCATGCTCTGCATCAGGTGGCGCATGTCGCTCGCGGGGAAACTTTGCTGGTGCACTCCGCGGCGGGCGGCGTGGGGACGGCTCTTCTTCAGCAGGCGGCGCTCGCGGGGTGCCGGACCGTCGCGGTGGTCGGCTCCCCCGCGAAGGCCTCGGTGGCGCGTTCGTTCGGGGCTTCCGCCGTGGTCGTGCGAGGGCCCGCGCTATGGGATGAGATCGACGCGGCGGCTCCGTCGGGGTTCGATGCGATCTTCGACGCGAACGGCGTGACGACCCCGCGCCCCGGGTTCAAGCGTCTCAAGCTCGGCGGCCGGCTCGTGATCTACGGCTTCGCGGAGATGTTTCCCCGCGGCGGGCGGCCTTCGAAGCTGTCGCTGGCTTGGAACTGGCTGCGGGTGCCGCGGTTCTCCCCTCTCGAAATGACGGCGACCAACCGCGCGGTCTTGGGATTCAACGTCGTGTTCCTAACCGATAAGGCGGAGCTCGCGAAGGATGGGTTCGACGCGATCGCGGGCTGGATGTCCCGGGGCGAGCTGAAGAAGGCGCCGGTGACCGAGTTCCCGGTCGAACGCGTGGCCGACGCGCATCGCGCGCTTGAGGCGGGCGACACGGTCGGGAAGCTGGTGCTGACTTTTGCGGAGGAATCATGAACGATGTCCGAGTGTCCGCGAGCGCTTCGTTTGCCCTCATCGAGCTCCTAACGCCCCGCGCGAAGTCATGGTACTGCGACAACGTCCCCAACGCCCCTTCCGTTCCTTCCTCCTCGCTTACGCTTGACGCGGGTCCCGCCGCCGACCTCCTGAGCCGGATGGCGGGAGCGGGATTGAAGATCGAAAAGAACTGACAGCGATTCCCAATACCGCCATCATTGGCGGTATTTGGGAAACTTCTCGAGCGAAGGCGTGCACCCGTCTTGCGCGACCCTTCCGAGGCTGTTAAACTACGGTTCCCCGATGAGAACCGCCCGCGCCGCAGTCCTCCTTCTGTTGCTGAGCCCTCTCGCGCGCGCCGCCTCTCCCACGCTCGAGCCTCCCCCCGGCTGGAAGGATGTGATCGGCGAGGGCAAGGTGCGCAACGCGGTCATCGCCCTGAAAGGGCCGGAAAGCAGCTCGTTCATCGTCAAGCGCGCCCCCTCCGCCCCCCTCGATAACCCCGCCGGCATCCGCGGATTTCTTCACGAGGTGCTTGGCGGGATTCGGGATTCCAGCCGCATCGACTACCGCTCCAGCGGCCGCGTGGAGACGAAGACGTTTCGAAACGGCCTCACCGCCCACATGCTGAGAGCCCAGCTTAAGGGCGAGGATCGCCTCGTGCTCGCGTTGTTCGCCGCCGGCGGCGGGCCCCATCTCGCCGTGCTCCTGAGCGCCGCCCCGGAAGCGATGCTCAGCTCCCTGCTCGGCAGCATCCAGGTCGGAAGAGTGGACGGCGCCGTGCAGACGCGCGGCACCGCGCGCAGCGCGGACGGCCAGTTCGAGCTGGCGCTGGGCGGTGGCCTGAGGGCCCGGGCCATTCTCGACTCCGAGTCGGCCAAGGGCTTCGTTCTCGTGATCCAGGGCGCGGGCTCGGAAATTTTGTTCCAGAAGCTGGCCGAGGCCGACGCCACCAAGCCCGCCGAGCAGGCCGAGATCGTCCGCGAACTGGCCGCGGCCACGGCGGGCGTCGACCGCTCGAAGTCCGCGCTCGTGCGGGAGGCCCCGACGCCGGCCGGGCCCGTCGGCGTCTACTCCTGGGCCTCCGGCCAGGCCAACGATAAGCTGGCGGTCGGCTACCTTCCCTGGGGGTACTGGGGCTATCAGCTGTTCGGGCGCGGCCCGGCCGCCGACGAATTGCTGGTCGGCGCGCTCGCGGCGCTTCGGCCCGGCCCCTCGGCCGTGCCGGGCCTGCTCGCGTCGACGCCGCGCATCCCGATCAAGAAGGAGCTTCCCTCGCGCGGGCTCGTGGTCGGCACGGCCGCGATCGTGCTGCTTCTGGGAGCGGGGCTCGCGGCCTGGAGCCTGCGGCGCAAAAACGCTAATCTACCCGGATGAGCGAGAGCAAGGACGACGTCAAGAAGGCCGCGCGCCTGCGCGAAGCGCGCGCCGCGATACTCGATCAGCTCGGTCATGTGATCGTCGGCCAGCAGGGGACGGTCGAGGAAGTTCTGATCGCATTGTTCGCGCGCGGACATTGTCTTCTCCAAGGCGTGCCGGGCCTCGCCAAAACTCTCTTGGTGACGAGCCTGGCCCGCATACTCGATCTGCAAAGCTCGCGCGTGCAGTTTACCCCCGATCTGATGCCGTCGGACGTCACGGGCACGGAAATTCTTCAAGAGGACCCCGTGACGAGGGCCCGGTCCCTGCGCTTCGTGAAGGGACCGGTGTTCGCCAACTTCGTGCTGGCCGACGAGATCAACCGGACGCCGCCCAAGACGCAGTCCGCCTTGCTGCAGGCGATGCAGGAAGGACAGGTCACCGCGGGGGCGCAGACCTTGGCACTTCCCCGGCCCTTCTTCGTCATGGCCACGCAGAATCCAATCGAGCAGGAAGGGACGTACCCCCTGCCCGAGGCCCAGCTCGACCGGTTTTTCCTCCAGTCGCTGCTGAACTATCCCTCCTTGGCGGAGGAGCGACGCATCGTCACCGAGACGACCGGCGCTTCGGCGCCGGAGCTCAAGCCCGTGCTGACGGCGGCCGAGGTGCTCGACCTTCAGGATCTTGTGCGGCGCGTGCCGGTGCCGGGCCCGGTCGTGGACATGGCGGTCAAGCTCGTGCGCGCCACGCGGCCGAAGGACGAGTTCGCCTCCGATCAGGTCAAGCAGTGGGTTTCGTGGGGCGCGAGCCCGCGCGCGTCCCAGGCGCTCGTCCTCGGGGCCAAGGCGCATGCGCTTCTTGAAGGACGACTCGTCGCTTCGGCCGAGGATATCGTCCGGGTCGCCAAGCCCGTGCTGCGGCACCGGGTGGTGCTCAATTATCAGGCCGAGGCCGAAGGCGTGCAAACCGACGACCTCATCGCGCGCCTGCTAGATGCGGTGGCTTGATCCGGCCTCCCAGGCACGGCTCAAGGGCCTAGCGCTGTCTCCCCGGCGCGCGTCCGGCCTATCCGGCGCCCCGGGAAAGCACCGCACGCTCGCTCGCGGACATTCGCGGGACTTCGCCCAGCATCGCCCCTACTCCTACGGCGACGAGTCCCGCAGCATCGACTGGAAGGCCTATGCGCGCCTCGATCGCTTCTATGTGAAGGAGTTCCGTGCCGAGGACCGCATACCGGTGTTTATCCTTCTTGACTGCTCCGGCTCGATGGCTTACGCGGGCGATGGGCGGCCGTCGAAGTTCGATTTGGGACGGCGCCTGGCGGCGGCGATTTCCTGGCTGGCCTTGTCCCAGGGCGACGAAGCGGGCCTCGTCGCGTTTTCAGCCGAGGCCAAGCTCGCCTTGCCGGCGCGCACGGGCGCGGCCCAGCTGGGCGCGGTCGATGAGGCGCTCTCCGCGCTGGAGATATCAGCGGCGGAGCCGGCCGACCTGGCGAGCGCGATCGCCGCCGCGGCCGAGGCATTGCCCCGTCGCGGCATGGTGGTCTTGATCTCGGATCTGATGGGCGACACCGCCGGGGCGCTCAAGGCGGTGCGCGTGCTGGCCGCGCGGCGTCACGAGGTGCTGGTCGTGCGCACGCTCGATCCCGACGAGCGCGAGTTCCCGTATGAGGGGCCCTGCCTGATGGAAGGCCTCGAGGGCGGAGAGCCCCTCTTCATCGACGCCCGAGAAGCCGCCCCGGCGTACCGGGAGGCATTCGTGCGCCAGGCCGACGCGTACGCCGGCTCGCTTCGGCGCGCCGGGATTTCTTATGCGGTGGCTGAAACCGGCGGGCACTGGGAGGCGGCGCTGGGGCGTCTGCTGTCCCGGTGAGGTTCGGCTTTCCCGCCGCGCTGTGGGCCCTTCCCCTCGCGGGGCTGCCGATCGTCCTGCACCTGCTCTCTCGCCGCGCCGCGCGGCGCGTGCAGTTCTCGGATCTCACCTTGCTCCGGGCCGTGGACGCGCGCGCGCGGCCCAAGGCGCGGCTGCGCGAGATGCTGCTGATGGCCGCGCGCTGCGTCCTGCTCGCCGCGCTGATCCTGGCCGCCGCCGCCCCCGCCTTTCGCGGCGACGCCGCGGCGGGCGGCCAGGGCTTAGACCTGGTGCTGCTGCTCGACGCGTCGTATTCCATGCAGGCGCACGATGGCGTGCGCATGCGTTTCGACGCCGCGCGTGAGGCGGGGCGAAGGCTTCTCAAGCGCCTGGCCCCCGGCGACCGCGTCGCGGTCGGCGTTTTCGATGAAGCGCTAAAGGCGCCGCTGGCTTGGGGCGATGCGCGCGCGGCCGACGCGGCGCTGGCCGGGGCGAAGCCCGGCTGGCGCGGGACGGACTCGGACTTGGCGTTGAGCGCGGCGCGCCAGCTGTTGGAAGCGGCGCCGCGCGGCCGCAAGCGCGCGGTCGTAGTCCTCGGCGATGGGGCTGAGCACGGCCTGCGCGCCGGCGCTCCGCTCGCGCCCGCGGACGGGGCCGCGGTGATCGGCCTGCGCTTCCCGGCGCTGGCCAACTCCTGGCTCGCGTCGGCGGGGCCGGCGCTCGATTCGAGCGCGCGCGCCCCCCGCCTGGAAGCGAGGCTCGCCGCGTCCGGAGCCGCCGCGTCCACCCCGCTCGACCTGTGGGTCGGCGACCGCCGCGCCGGGTCGACCGCGGCCTCCGCCCCCGCCGGCGGCGAGGGCCGCGCGTCCCTATCCCTGCCTCCCGCCGACAATCCGGGGGCGCCCGTCTGGGCGGGACGCGTCGCCGCGCGCGTCGACGCGCTGTCCGCGGACGACGAGCTTTACTACGCCCTGTCTCATCGACCCTCCCCGCGCGTGTTGGTGCTGTACGCTGATCCCTCGTTCTTCCGCGCGGGCAAGCCCGGATGGTTCTTGCGCGAACTCTTCGGCGGCGGCCGCGAGACCTTGGCCGGACGCGACGCCGACTTTCTCGAGTCCGCGCGTTGGAACGAGGCCGACCTCGGCAAGTACGGCACCGTGCTCGTCGCCGACTCCGCCCGGCCGGCCCCCGGGCTGTCCGCGGGGCTTGAGAGCTTCGCCTCCCGCGGCGGGGGCGTGTGGTTTCTTCCGGGGGCGCGCGGGACCGAGGCCGACCTGGCCGCTTACCCCTGGCTTCCCGCGCGCTTCGGTCCGGTGGAGGAGCCCTCCTCGGGCGGCCTCAAGCCCGCGCGGAAGGGCGAGGCGACGTCGGGCTGGGATGAATTGGATTTGTCGCGGGTGACGATCAGCCGCCGGTTCGCCCTGGAGCCGGCTCCGGGCGCCGAGGTCTGGGCCGCGGACGCCTCCGGCGCGCCGCTTCTGGTGGCCGGCCCCGTCGGCCGCGGCCGGGCCGTCGTGTGGGCGTCGCCGTTGGATTCGGCGTGGTCCAATCTGGGCTTGAAGCCGTTATTCATCCCCTGGGCTCGCGCCTGTTTGGCCCTGAGCGTCTCCGAGTCCGCCGCGGATATCTCCCGCCGCTCCACGGTCGGCGCGTCCCTGACGCACTCCTGGTCGCGCGGCGAAGCCGCGCCGAACCGGATCACGGTACGCGCTCCGGATGGGCGAAGGACCACGATCGATGTGTCGGACCGCAAAGCCGTTTTGCCGGAAACGAGCATTCCGGGTCTTTATACGTTCGAGGACGGCGCTCGATCCATCGCCTACGCCGTCAACCTCGATCCGTCGCGCGGCGAGAGCGATTTGCTTCCGTCGAAATCCCCGCCATGGCGATCCGCGGATGTGGATGCGCTCGACACCGTGTTTCTCGATTCCGTATACGGTAAAGACATGTCGGTCTGGCTTCTCGCCCTCGCCGCATTAATGTTAATTGGGGAGATGTTGTTGTCGTTACCGACGACCCTTACTCCGCTCGCGGCCCCGAAAGCCATGGCGAAAGTCGCGGGTGCGGCAGCCCTCATGTTGATGTTGACGTTAACCGCGTCCGCCCAGCAAGGCGACCGCTTCGTCTGGACCCAATTGCAGCTCGGCGAAACCTGGGACCCCTACCCCGACGCCCCCTCCGGCATCGTCTCCTGGCTCGACGAGGTCACCAGCGTGCGCACCTCCCCCCAGCGCCGCGTGATTTCCTTGAACGATCCCGCGCTGTTCTCCTCGCCGTTCCTTTATCTTGCCGGCGCCTCGGCCCCTCCCGAATTGCGCGACGACGAGCTCCGCCGTCTGCGCCAGTATATTTCCGGCGGCGGTTTTCTTTGGATCGAGGACTCCGGCGGCGGCCCCCCGGGCTCCTTTGACCGCTGGCTCCGTCGTGAGCTGCCCCGCATAATGCCCGACTCCGCCCTCGCCCCCCTGCCCGCCTCCCACGTCCTCTATCGCACCTTCTTCCTTCTGCGCGGCCCCGCCGGCCGCGTCCGCGTTCACGGGGCCGTCGAAGGCGTCGAGTGGGCCGGCCGAGTCGCCGTTCTTTACACCCGGGACGACGTCCTCGGCTCCTGGGCCAAGGACGCGCTCGGCAAGCCGCTGCGGACCTGCGTTCCGGGCGGCGAGGCCCAGCGCGAGCTCGCCCGTCGCCTCACCCTCAACGTCGTCATGTACTCGTTGACCGGCTCTTATAAAGCCGACGCCGTTCACCAGGCCGCCATCCTCGAGAAGCTCAAGGCGGCCGCGCAGTGAGCTGGGGCCTGGAGTCCGGCTCCGGCGCATGGGCCTGGTTCGCCGTCGCGCTCGCCGCCGCGGCCCTCGCTTATCACGCGTCCCGTAGCCCCGCCCGCCGAAGCCTTCTGCTCCTTCGCGCCCTCGCCGTCCTGGCGCTCGCCCTCGCGGTCCTGCGGCCCACTTTGCTGCTGAGCGAAGCTCGTCTGTCGAAGCCCCGGCTGCTGATCCTCCTCGACACCGGCCACACCATGAAAGGCCGGGCCCCCGCCGGCGGCTCCCGCCTCGGCCAGTCCGTCGCCTGGCTCAAGAAGCACCGCAAGGCGATCGAGGCCCGCGCCGACGTGGCCGTCACCATGGTCTCCGACCGCGCCCGTCCTCTCGGCGGCCTCGACAAGCTCGACGCCGCCGACGCCGAGGGCACCGCCTTCAAGCCCGATCAGAGCCTTCCCGACGCCCTGCCCTCCGCCGGTCCCCCGTCCCGCGCCTGGCTCGTGACCGACGGCATCGCCGAGGGCGGCGGAGACCTGGGGCGCCTCCTGGCGGGGCTCGGCGCTCCCGTGGACGTGCTCGGCGCCGGTCCTTCGCGCCGCGAGACCGGCGCCGCCTTCCTCGACCTCAAGGCTCCTGATTTCGCCTTCCTCCATGGCGTCATTCCCGTGTCGGCGAGCGTCGAGGCCACCGGCCTCGCCGGCCGCGAGGCGTCCGTCGCGCTGTATCGCGCGGACGAGGGCGCGCCCGGCGGCTGGCGCGAGGTCGGACGCGTGAAGCGGCGCGTGGGCGCCGACCTCGAGACCTTTCCCGTGAACCTGGCCGCGCCCGCCGACCAGCTCGGCACCGCGCGTCTGCGCCTGGTCGCCTCCGGCGGCGGGCGCGAGCGTTCTCGCGAGTTCAAGGTCGAAACGGTCCGACAGAAGTACCGCATCATGTACCTGGCGGGCCGGCCGAGCGCCGAGTACTCCGCCTTGCGCGAGTTCTTGAAGGCGGACCCGAACCATGAGCTCGTCTCGTTCGTGATCCTGCGCAGCACGGAGAATCCCACGCCCGCGCCCGACCGCGAGCTGTCCCTGATTCCTTTCCCGGTTAACGAGATCTTCGGCGTCGCCTTGCCGCAGTTCGATCTGTTCATTCTGGAGAACTTTTCCGCCGCCCGCTTCCAGCTGCCGCCGCAGTATCTCGACGCCTTGAAGAAATTCGTGGCCGGCGGCGGGGCGCTGCTCATGAAGGGCGGCGACAACGCTTTTGCCAGCGGCGGCTACAAAAACAGCCCCTTGGAGGAGGTCCTCCCCGTGGTGCTCTCGGGCCAAAGCCCGGATTTTATTCCGGGGCTGTTCTCCCCCAATCCCGGCCCGCCCGAGCATCCCCTCGTCCGCTTGTATGAAACGCCGGAGCTCTCTCAGCGCGCCTGGGCGGCGCTGCCGCCGCTCGACGGCTGGGCCCGCTTCGCCTCGGTGCGCCCCGGGGTCGCGGTCCTCGCCTCGCATCCGACGCAGACGACCGAGGACGGAAAGCCCCTGCCCATCGCCGCGGTGCGCTCCTTCGGGCGCGGCAAGGTCATGCTGATCTCGACCGACTCCTCCTGGCGCTGGAAGCTCGGAGCCGCCGCGGATCCGGACGCGGCGGGCTTCTACGCGCGCTTCTGGACTCGCTCGGTGCAATATCTGACCGGCGGCCTCGACCTCTCCAAAGTGAAGTTCGCCCCCTTGCCCGACCGCGTGCCCCCGCGCGAGCCCGCTCGCCTGTCCCTGCACGTCTTCGACGAGGGCTTCGGCCCCGCGTCGGCCGCCGACACACGCCTTTCCGTGACGTGGACGGGCCCCGACGGCCGGCCGCGCGAGACGGCCGCCCGCGAGACCGAGCCCGGCGTCTACTCGATCGAGCTGACCGGCCTCACCCCCGGCACCCACAAGGTCCGCGCCTCCGCGCGAGTCCGCGGCCGGCCTTGGGGCGACGACGAGGTGAAATTTTCGTGGGAGCCGGTGCAGGACGAGCCGATGGATCGCCCGTGGCTGACGAAGGCCGCCGCCGCCGGCGGAGGGAAATTTGTGGATATGAATCTTTCCGCTCGTCCCGATGAGCTTCTCGATCTGTTGCCGCTGCCGAGCCCGAAGGAGGAGTCGGTCCGCCGTCTGCGCCCATTTATTTCTCCGTTGTGGTTGTTCCTCGCCGGAATATTGTTTTTCCTCGAGTGGGCTCTCCGGAGGCGATCCGGCCATGCTTGAGGCCAGTCTAATCTTTTTGTCGTTCGCCGCCCTCGGCATCCATCAAGCCGCTCCATCCGTCACCACCGGCGACGCCGGCGAATTCGCCGCCGCCGCCGCGTCCTGGGGCATTCCGCACGCCCCCGGCTACGCGACCTGGACCGTGCTCGCGAAGGCCTTCGGCACGCTGATTCCGATGGGCGACTGGGCGTATCGTTCGAATCTTCTCTCGGCGCTATGCGCCGCGGCGGCGCTGGCCCTGCTCAGCGACGCCCTCGGACGCTGGGGCGCGTCGCGCGCCGCGCGCGTGGGCGCGGTCGCGCTCCTAGGCCTGTCGCCGCTTTGGCGCGAGCAAAGCGCCGTCGCCGAGGCCTTCGCTCCGTTGGCTTTGTCCGGCGCGGGCCTGCTCTGGCTCGTCGCGGCCGCGGGCGAGCGGCTGCTCATGCCGGGGCCGGCCTGCGCGCTGGGGCTTGTTTTCGGCCTCGGCCTCGGCGCGCATCAGACCTTGGTGCTGGTTCTGCCCGCGCTCCTCGTCGCCGGCCTTGATAAGAAAGGGAAATGGCCCGTCGCCCTCGGATTTTCCGCCTTGGGAACCGTGCTTGGCTTCGCCATCCATATCGCCATCCCTCTGCGCGCGCTTCAGTCTCCGCCCGTGGACTGGGGCCACGCGACGACCGCCGCCGCGCTGTGGAAGCTGCTCCTGCGCCGCGACTATGGAACCTTCGCGCTCACCGTCGAGGGCTCCCGCGCCTTCGGACCGGCGGAGCTGCTCTCACAGTCGTGGCGTTTCTTTCGCGCCGTCATCGATTCCTTCGGACCCGCGGGCGTGATCCTGGCCGCCGTCGGTGTCTTGGGGTGGAGCCGTACGGGCCTTAAGCTCAGGCCCGCCGTCGCCGGCGCGTGGATCATGGCCGCGGGCCCGGTGTTTCTGTGTCTTGGGAGGCCGGGATTCGACGCACAGACGAGCAACGCTTTAGCTCGTTTTTATCTTCTGCCGCTGATCGGCTTGGTTCCGTTCCTCGCCGCCGGCCTATCGTTGTTGGGCACGAGGGTGCCGGCGTTCGCGGCCTTCGCCGGCGTCATGGCCGCCGTGTCGATGATTCCCGAGGCGTTGTCCGCGTCCCGGCGTAATGATTTTCTCACGTATGACTATGGCCGGTCTATCCTCCGAACCCTCCCTCAAAACTCCGTCCTCGTCATGGACGGCGGGGACGATACCTTTTATTCTTTGTCGTTCTTGACGGTCGCCTCCGGTCTTCGCCCCGATATCGAACTCCGCGATCGCGGCGGCGTCGTCTTCCCCGGCGGCTACGGCCCCGACTTCCGCGCGCTGGCCAAGGACGCGAAGGACGCTCGCCGCCGCGAGGTGGAGAGCCGCTGGCTTGCCTCCGGGCGCTTGTGGTACTCGACGCTCAACGAGGGGATCCTCCCCGGCAGCGTCCTCGCCCCCGCCGGCTTCCTCCGCCGGCCCGTTCCGCCGAAGGCGCCTTTCGTCCACGGCCCCGTCCTGCGCGAGGCCCTGGCCGTGCGCTGGACCCGCGCGGCCGCCGCCGCCCGCTACCGGGACCGCGCGCTGGCTGCGTTCATCCCGTATCAGCGCGGCGTGGAAGCGCTCGCGCGCGGCGACAATCCCGCCGGCGTCCTTTGGCTCGAGTCGGCCGCGGCGCTCGCTCCCGACGCGCTGTGGGTCGTCCCGAGCGTCGCCTACGCCCTGGGCGTCGAGGGCTTCCGCGCCATGGAGCGCAAGGACTACGGCGCCGCCGAGCGCGCCTATCGCGCGGCCGCGGCCCTGGAGCCGCAGAAGGCGGAGCCGGTCGCGAACCTCGGGGTCGCGCTCGAACGCGCCGGCAGGAACGCCGAGGCCGAGGCCGCCTACCGCGAGGCGATCCGCCTCGAGCCCCGCTCCCCCCGCCCGTGGGCGGCCCTGGGCGCGCGCTTGTGGTCCGAGCAGCGCTGGGCCGACGCCGCCGACGCCTTCGCCTCGGCGGCCGCGCTTAACCCGGACGACGCGGCCTCCGCCTCTTGGGCGGCGCAGGCCCGCGCCCGGGCGCAGGCGAAGAAATGAGGACCTCCGGCGCGCTCGGGATTTTTCTCGGCGTCCTCGCTTTGTATATCGCGAAGCTCCCCCCCGTCCTGGCCCCCTGGCGCGATACCGGCGAGATGACCGTCGCGGCCGCCACGCTCGGCGTGGCGCATCCGACGAGCTATCCGCTGTATGTCCTGCTGGCGCGGCTGGGAATCATGATTCCGCTCGGTAATCCCGCCTACCGGCTCAATCTTCTGTCGGCGGTCGCGGGCGCCGCGGCCTGCGCCCTGCTGTTCGCGCTTCTGCGGCCCAAGCGCGGGACCTTCGCCGCGCTCGCGGCGAGCGCCTGCCTCGCCCTCAATCCCTCGTTCTGGGCGGTGTCGCAGGTTTCGGAGATGTACTCGCTGTGGGTGCTGGGAGCGGTCGGCGTGATTTATCTGGCCGAGCGCCTGTCGCTCGAGCCGACCGAGCGCCTGTGGCCGGCCTTCTGCTACCTGTGCGGCGTGCTTCTCGCCAACCGCCTCGACCTGATCCTGCTGGCGCCCGGCCTGCTGTGGCTTGCCCTGTCCGGACGGCCGGCGGCGAAGGGCGAGGACAACCTGTGGCTCGGCGTCTGCCTGTTCGCCGCCCCCGCGGTCGCGGCGCTGTCCGGATCGAACCTTCCCGCGGCGGCGCTCGTCGCCGCCACCTTCCTCGTCCGCACGCGGGGCGACGGCGCGCTGAGGCGCCGGGCCTGGGCCCTCGGCGCGGGCTGCGCGGGGCTGTCCGTGTATCTGTACCTGCCGGTGCGCTCCGCGACGGCACCCTTTCTCGACTGGAATCACCCGGCGATCCTGTCGAATTTCCTCGACTCGATCCTGCGTACGCGCTATGGCGGCACGCTCGATCTCGTCTCGCGCAACTACGCGACGGGCGAGCTGTTCGGCGACAACCTGCGGCTGTGGGGCGCGCACCTCTGGGACGCCTTCGGTCCCGCCTTGGCGTTCGCGGCGCTCGGCGCCGCCGCCGACGCCCGCGAGGACCGGGGCCGTTTCTATGGCCGCCTGGCCGCCTGGTGGTGGGCGGGCCCGGTCTTCATCTTCCTCGCCAACATGCCCCCCAATCCCCACGCCGTCGCCATCATCGACCCGCATTACCTGCTCTCCGACGCGGTGCTCCTGTTCTGGCTCGCCGGCGGCGTCGCCGCGCTCGGCCCATGGCGCTCCGCCGCCGCGCTGCTCGTCGTGCTCGCCTGGCCGCTCGCGCGCGGCGTGACCGATCGTCTCGACCGGCGAGACCATTTCCACTCGCTCGACTTCGCGGCGAACGTGCTGCGCGCCGCGCCTCCGGGCTCCGTCGTCGTCGCCAAGAAGGACGTCCAGCTCTACGCGCTATGGCATTATCACACCGTCGCGGGCCGGCGTCCCGACGTGCGCGTCGTGTCGCAGGGCCTGGCGGGCACGCCCTGGTACCAGGCCGACTGGCGTCGCCGCGACCGGGACCTCGTGGTCGGGAGGCTGGACTCGCCGGCCACCTGGGACGCCTTGGGCGCGTCCGGGCGTCCGGTGCTGATGACGCAGGACGTGGAGCCGCCTCAGGCCGTCGCCGCCGAGCCCCGCGGCCTGCTCCTCGCCGTGCGGGGAGCGCCTTCCGGAGACGGCGACCAACGGGCCCTGCTCGTGCGGCGCGGGCCGCGCCGCTGCGAGGACGCTCCGGACTTCTTCACGCGAGACTTGATCGAGGGCTACGCCGTCGCGGCCTTCCGCGAGGCTCAGGCCCTCGAAAAAGCGAAGAAGGCCGCCGCGTCGGAGAGCGCCCTTTCGACGGCCTGGGCCGCGAACTGGAGCTTCCCCGACGTCCCTTTCTTTCTGGGCTACCTCCAGGCGAGCACCGGCCGCATGGCGGAGGCCGAGGCCTCCTACGCCGCGGCCGGAGCCCTCTTCGCGGAGAAGCTGGCGCTCGCGGAGGCTTACCGGACCACCCCCGACATCGTTAAGGGCCTGCGCCACCAGGCCGCCGAAGCCTCCACCCATCACGGAGTGGCACTCGGGAAGCTCGGGAACGCGGCGGCCGCGGAGGAGCGCTACCGGGCGGCGTTGGCCCTGACCCCGTTGGCCGAGACGCGCTTCAATCTGGCCGTCCTGGCTTGGGGCAAGGACTGGCCCGCCGCCGAGGAGCACCTGCGGGAAGCCCTGCGCCTCGATCCCGGGCACGCCGCGGCGGCGAAATATCTGGCCCAACTAAGCGTCCGGCGCTAGCGGCTAGAGCCGCGGCAGAAGGCCGCCGATGATCCGGTAGGTCAGACCCCAGATCACCAGGCCTTCGGGCAGATTCGCGACCCGGAAGCAGGGCACCTCGAGGGCCTTCTCCTTGATCGAGACCGTCGCCTTGCCCCGCGCCGCGTGGAGCGATTCGAGCGGTATCCAGTAGGAGTCGGTGACCTCGTCGCTCGTGCCGATGACGGGCCGCGCGTCGAGGCCGAACACGAACGGCCGGATCAGAAGCGGAGGCTTCGTCGGCATGGTCGGCTCGAGGTCGTCGAGCGCGCCGAGCAGGGACGCCCGAGTCAGCTTCACCCCGATCTCCTCGAGCGTCTCGCGAATCGCCGTATCGAGCAGGCCGGCGTCGGCGCCCTCCCGGCGTCCGCCGGGAAGGCCGATATGCCCGGACCAGGGATCGCCCGCGCGTTCGGCGCGGCGGATGAACAGCGCCTCGAGGCCGCTCGGGCCGGGCGCCAGGATCACCGAGACCGCGGTCTCGAGAAAATCACGAGAGGGAGGCTTGGGCTCGGCGAGGAGGCGCGGACGCAGAACGTCGAAGGGCGTCATTACTTCTTGGGGAAGTGGTTATACCTGAACTGGAAGACGCCGAGCAGGTCGTAGCCGCCCTGGTACTTGAGCAAGGCGAGGTCGAAGTTCAGCTTCAGAAAGCGGCCAAGCTTGAAGTTGACGAGCAGGGGCTTGCGCGCCGCGCCGTTGAACTTCATGACCTCGACGCCGATCGGGAAATCGGGCTTGAGCAGGTAGAAGGCGCTGACGAAAGGGACGGTGCGCGAGACGACCTGCGTGCCGGCGTTGTCGCGCAGGTAGAACTTGAGCGCCTCGGGCGAAAGGAACTCCGACAGGTTCTGGGCGAGGTTGCCGATCGTGCCCTGCATCACGCCGGCGCTCGTGCGGATGGGACCGAGCTTCTTCGAAACCACGAAGTAGCCGTCGGTGAGGATCTTGGTCGTTTTCGTGTCGATCTTGACCGAGACGGTGGGCGTGTTGACCGTCGGCTGCGGCGCATCGCGGAACAGGAGCATCGCCTGGCCGCCGACCGCGACGGCCGGGCGGATGTTCGACTCGGACTGGACCTGCATCTTGCCGTCGGCGGTCAAGGTCCAGAGGCCGACGCGGTCGATGAAGTTCGTCTTGCGGGGGGCATCGGGATAAGAGGTTTTCCCGTAGAGACGGCCGATGAAATAGGCGGCGTTGATGTCGAGGGCCATGCCCGGGTTCTCGAAGCGTCCCGCCCCGCGCCAGGCCGTCGGGGTCAGCAGCACGCCGCCGACCGCGGTGGGCGGCGTGATGATCTTGGGCTTGACCGCCTCGACGACCTTTTCCGTGACATCGAACACGACGCGAACCTGGTTCGTCGAGACCGAGATCGTGGTGTACTCCGAGGGCACGGCCGTGCCCGGGATCGCGTAGATCGAGGGCGTCAGGGTGGTGAATCGGCCCAGGGTCATCAGGTCCTGGACGTCGCCTTGCAGGTCCGCGGACGTGTACAGGTGGCCGCGGCGCGCGCGGACGGAATCGCGCCAGGCGTAGTCGGCGACGACGCGGCCGGCGGAGAAGAATAGGACCTCGGAAACGACCCAGGGGCCGCCCGCGACCGACAGCGGCGAGCCCAGGGCCATGGTCGGCGCGGTCGATATGAGGGGAACCGCTGCGGCGGTAGCCGCAGCGACCTGCCAGGGATTGGTCTGGGCGGCGGCGGGAAGGGCCAGCCCGAGCAGGGCGGCCAGCGCTGCGAACATCGCGTTCCTCATCGGCTTCAGGTCAATCTCCCTAAAATCAAGCGTGCGAGCAGGTTGGCGACGATCCCGGCGCCGACGTCGTCCAGCACGATCCCCGCGCCTCCGGGGAGCCGTTCCAGCCACTTGTACGGCGGAAGCTTCACCACGTCGAAAAAACGAAACAGCACGAAAGCCAGCAGCGCCGCCGTCCAGGTCCTGGGCAGCCACGCGGCCGCGACCCAGAAGCCCACGATCTCGTCGAGCACGATGCGCGAATCGTCGTGCGTCTTCAACGACTTTTCCGCGACGCCGCACACCCAGCACGCCGCTCCGATCGCTATTAAAACGACGAACGCGTATACGTTCGTCGCCTCCGGAAGCAGAGGCCAGAGCAGAAGCCCCTCCACCGTCCCGAGGAGCCCCGCGCCGGTCAGCTTTCGGCCGCGTCCGGTCGGGGCAATATAGCTTATCCCCAGGCCCGTCGCCAACCACACGCACGCCCGATCGAGGCTCATTCCCAGGACTTCTCGATCATCGCGCGGTACTGCAGAAGGTAGGTGGCCAGGCTCGACAGGGCCAGGACCGCGCAGAGCACGGTCAGCGGGTAGACAGACCGGATCATCCAGGGCTCGGCCATCGCCCGGTCGCGCAGGACCACGACGCCGAGCATGAGCGAAATCGCGACGAGTTGGATGGCGGTCTTGATTTTCCCCCACTTGTCCGCGGCGAGGACCTTGCCGTGCGCTCCGGCGAGCACGCGCACGCCGCCGATGACGAGCTCGCGCATGACGATGAGAAACACGGCCCAGAGCGGGATTTCGAGCTCCTTCATGCGGATCAGCGCGAGCAGGGTCCCGAGCACGAGGATCTTATCGGCGATCGGGTCGGCGATCTTGCCGAAGGGGCTGACGGCCTTCATGCGGCGCGCGAGCCAGCCGTCGAGCCAGTCCGTGATGATCGCCAGGACGAACATCACGAGCGCGGAGGCGTGCCAGCCGGCGTCGTCCGTCATCAGCGCGCCGAATACCGCGGCCGCCAGGACGATGCGCAGCATCGTCAGGCGGTTGGGAAGGGACATGCGCTCTTAGGGTATCTCGACGCGGTACTGGCCGTCGGGCCCCGGCGCGCCGAGGGTGATCTGCTGGCCGCTGAGATTGAGGTCGAGGGCGGCCGGCTCGGTCGTGCGCAGATCCACGAACTTCGACGGCTTCCATTCCTGCACGGCGTCGCGCGGCGCGCGGCCCTCGAAGACGATCTGCCCGTCGACCGAAACTCTCAGCCAGGCGTCGCTCTTGAGTCGTATGACGAGCTTCGGCTCGACCGCTCGCGGCATCGGCTGCAGCGCGACGGGCGCCACCTGCGCGGGCGTCGCCGGACCCTTGTCGCCGTCCTGCGCCAGGTACACGCCCAATCCGATGGCGAGCGCGACTGAAAGCACGATCGCTCCCGTCGCTCCGCCTCCGCCGGCGTGCGCCGCGGGAGCGTGAGCGTCGTGCGGGGCATGCGCCGAGTGAGGAGCGTGAGCCGCGGCCTTCGGGGCATGAGGATCCGCCTTAGGCGCCGGGGCGTCGGTCGTCGTTTTTGTTCCGGCGGGGGCGGATTCAGCCGCAACGGGGGCCGCCTCCGTCGCCGCAACGGCGGGAGTCGCGTTCAACGTCGCCCAAATCTCGTCGAAATTCACGTCCAGGTACTCGCAGTATCCCTTCAGGAACCCGCGCAGATACACGACGGCCGGAAACTGCTCGAAGCGGTTCTCCTCCAGCGCCTCGAGGAAGCGCTTGGAGATGCGCGTCTGCTGGGCCACGGCCTCGAGGGACTGGCCGCGCTTGAGGCGCGCGTCGCGCAGGATCGGGCCGATCTCGGCGCGCAGGGCGGTCGTGTGCTTCGTCGGGATGCGGCGAAGCGGGTCGGATTCTTTTTCAAGGCTCATTTCGGCTCCGGGGATTTAAACAGGTCGGCGTCGGCGGGCGGCGTGAACTTGAACGCCGTCCCGGGAATGTCGGGGTTGAGCCTCACGCCCTCGAACAGCGAGCGGATCGAGGCGCGTCCGACGCTCAAGGTCGCGTCGCCGGGAAAATAATCCTTGGTCGAGGCCTTCAAGGTCAAGGTGAAGTCCGCGTCCGCGCCTTTCTTGTCCGCCGCCCTGGGCTTGAGCGTCAGCGTAAACGAGCGATGGCCGTCGGCGCCGGGCGCGGAGACCGTCGTGATGGAGGTATCGTATTTGGTCAGCATGTCCGCCGACTTGCCGAAGTCGAGCAGTCCCTGCGCAAGAGGTTCGGACTTGCGCCAGGTTTCCAGGCGGGATTGAATGACTTGATTGGTCGAATTGCGGTAGACCCATAAGTAGGTGCCGTCCGAAACGACGGTCTGCGGCTCGGGAATCCGATGCGTCAGCCGCAGAAGATCCGGCTTCTTAAACACGATATCGCCTTCGACCGTTTGGACGACGTCGGAGCCTTCCATACGTACAGATTGCCGAAAATTCGCTTTTAAAGTCGTAATACGCGCGTCGGTCTCCGCGAAGCGGAGAGATATCAATTGTAAGGTGATCGGCGCCGTCGACGCCGCATACTCCGTTAACGCCGTTCCCGCAGCGGCGGAGGAGATGTCTACTTTCGCCGCCGCCGGGCCCGTCTTTTTCGCCGGCTTCGCGTAACTCGAAGTCGTCATAACGAGCAGCACGGCGCCCAGAAGGTTCCCCATTCCGTTAATCTTTCCGGTCGATCGGCACCTGCGGAAAATGCACCTTCATGTAGTCCTCGATGGTATCAAATCGAATCTCCCAGCGATTGGTGCCCTCGGGCTTATGTATGAACTCCTTCACCTCGAGCGCCGACAAAATGTTCGTCGCCCGCGCCGAGGACCCGAACTGGCTCTTGAGCAGGTCCTGCGAGATGCGCCGGCGCTCGATGATGAGCTTGAGCGCCTGCGAGAACTCCAGCGGCTCGACTCCGAACTGCGACAGGTCCGCCGCCGCCCCGCCCTTCACCGCCATTGTCTCGAGCATGGGGTAGTCCGGCTTGCCCTGCGTCTTCAGGTAGTCCACGAGCCCCCGAATCTCGTCTTCCGAGACGTAGGCGCCCTGACAGCGTTCGGGCTTTTGGGCGCCGGACGATAAGTACAGCAGGTCGCCGCGTCCTTGCAGGCTTTCCGCCCCGGACCCGTCGAGAATGACCTTCGAGTCGATCTTGGAGATCACCTGCAGCGCGATGCGCGAAGGCAGGTTCGCCTTGATCACGCCCGTGATCACGTCCACCGAGGGCCGTTGGGTCGCGAGCACCATGTGAATCCCGACCGCGCGCGCCATCTGCGTCAGGCGCTGGATCGCGTCCTCGACGATGTCCCCGGCGATGAGCATGAGGTCGGCGAGCTCGTCGATGATAACGACGACGTAGAACTCGCGCGGCAGGCCCTTCTTGTCCGCCATCGCGTTGTAGCCTTCGATGTTGCGCTGGCCGTGCAGCTGCAGCCGCTCGTAGCGCTTCTCCATGAGCGAGAGCAGCGCCTTCAGGGCCTTCGCCGCGTCCTTCGGATTCGTGATCACCGAGACGCGCGCCGGCTCGACCATCGGGTCGAAGAGGTGCGGGATGCCTTCGTAGAAGGTCAGCTCGGTCCGCTTGGGGTCGATCATGACGAATTTAACCTCGTCGGGGCGGGCGCGGAAGAGGATCGACATGACCATCGAGTGAATCAAAACGGATTTGCCGGAGCCCGTCGCTCCGGCGACGAGGACGTGGGGCATCTTCGCGATGTCGGCCGCGACCGGTTCGCCCGACGCGGACAGGCCGAGCCCGAACGACAGCAGCGGGGCGGAGGCCGGGATCGCGTCGGATTGCAGAATTTCGCGCAGGACGACGGCGGCCTGGCGCGGGTTCGGAATTTCGATGCCGACGGCGGCCTTGCCGGGAATCGGGGCCACGATGCGGATGCCCTTGGCGCGCATGGCGAGCGCGATGTCGTTCTCGAGCACGGTGATGGAGCTGACCTTCACGCCGGGCGCGGGCGAGACCTCGTAGCGCGTGATCACGGGCCCCGGCGAGTAGCCCGTCACGTGCGCGTCGATGCCGAAGCTCTTGAGCGTGCGCTCGAGGTCGGCGACGGCGGCGGCGATCTCCTCCTCGGTGGGCTTGCCGCGCTTGCGCGCGTCGGAAGGGAGGCTCAGCAGAGAGAGGTCGGGGAGCTTGTAGTCTTTATAGGCGGCGGTGGGCGCGGCGGGCGCGATGCGCTCTCCCTCGACGGCCTTCATCTTCGCGTCCTTGTCCACGACGAGCTTCGGCGCACCGTTGAGGGGTTTGATCTCGCGCGTGTCGACCGCCTTGGGCGGCAGGGGCACGGACTCGGGCTCGGGCTTCGCCTTGGGCAGGTCGAGGGCCTTCGCGTCCTTGGATTTGGCCTTGACGGCCTGCTCCTGCGTCGGCGCCTTGGCCTTGAGCGCCTTCATCTCCGCATTCGCCTTCGTCCATTCCGAGTAATCCTCGGCGAGGAGCTTGGCGAAGGTCTGCGCCACGGCGGCCCAGCGGATCTCGAAGCACACTTGCAGGGAGAACAGCAGCCCGCCGAGCGCCATCAGAAACGCTCCGACCGCGCCCATGCCCGACGTCAGCACGCCGCCGATCGCCGTGCCCCAGGTTCCCCCCGCGAGCGTCGCGTCCACGCCCATCCAGCCGCCGATCTGCGTGGAGAGGGCCGTGCCCGCGAGCAGGCCGCCCAACGAGGCGAGGCTCGTGATCATCCAGCCCGACGACTTGCCGCGCAGGACGTGCTGCAGCAGGCCGTTGAACAGGAACACCGGCAGAAGGTACGCGGCGGCGCCGAAGCGCTTGAACAAGAACTCGGACAATCCCTGGCCGATCACGCCCGAGTACTGCGGGAAGGCGAGGGCCCAGCCGAGATAGACGGCTCCCAGAAAAAACGCGACCCAGCGGATCGCGGACGGCAGGATGTCCTTGCGCTTGGTTCCCTTCGTCGCCTTCGCGGCCGAACGGTATCGGTTGATTGCCATGGGAACGAATTATAGCGGTTTTTTGTGGATTTTCCAGGGGGTGCGGCCTCGGCAGGCCGTCGTCAAATAATATATCCTTTCCGCGGATGAACCGGTTACTGGTCGGCTGCGCCGCGGGGCTCATCCTGGGGGCGGCCGCCGGTTATTGGGCCGGGCATGCGCGCACCCCGGGGGGGGCGAGCCCGATTCTGCGGCAAGAAGGCGAGAGCCTCATCTCCCCTCTGCTCGATCTCGCGGACCTCGACGGCTTCATCGATGTCAGCCCGGCCAAGGCGATCAAGGCCCTCAGCGGACGGATCGTCGCGTCCGGGCGGGCCTCGCAGCTGGCGGTTTATTTTCGGGACCTCGACAACGGTCCCTGGTTCAGCACGGATCCGAACGCTGAGTTCTCTCCGGCGAGCCTGCTCAAGGTCCCGATCCTGATCGCGGTGCTCAAGCAGGCGGAATCTGAGTCCGCGCTTCTGGGGCTCAAGGTCCAATATGTCCCCGCCGGCGTCACGGAGGCGCAGGCGATCATCCCCCTCAGCCCGCTCAAGCTCGGCCAGTGGTACACCGTCGAGGAATTCCTCCGCGCGATGATCGTCCATTCCGACAACAACGCGGCCTACGCCCTGCTGACCCGCGTCAAGCCGGAGCTGCTGGAAGGCGTCTACAGGGAACTTCACGTCAGCAGCCCCGACCCGTTGAAGCCCGATGATTGGATCACGGTGAAGCAGTACAGCTCCTTCTTCCGCATTCTTTACAACGCATCCTATTTGAACAAGAAGATGTCGAAGAAGGCGCTCGAGATTCTGACCCAGGTGGAATTTCGAGAAGGGATCGTCGCCGGCGTTCCGAAGGGCATGGTCGTCGCGCACAAGTTCGGCGAGCGCCGCCTGCCCGACGGCGGCCTGGTTCAGCTTCACGACTGCGGCATCGTCTACTATCCCGAGCAGCCGTACGTCCTGTGCGTGATGACCCGCGGGAAGGACCTGTTCAAGCTGACGGGAGTGCTGAAAGAAATTTCCGAAGAGGTCTACCGGGAAGTGGACCTCCAGTACAAGGCGAAGAAGGCCCGCTGAGCCGCTTGTTGGGCTGAGGCGTCGCGCGCCGGTGCGCCTAGCGCGCGACGATGATGAGGTCTTGGCCGGACTTGACCGGCTTGCCGTTCTCGACGAGGTACTTCACGATCGTGCACGGGTACTCGGCCTTGATCTCGTTGAAGACCTTCATGGCCTCGATCATGCAGATGACGTGCCCCGGCTTGACCTGATCGCCTTCCTTGCAGAAAGGCGGGCTCGACGGCGACGGGGCGCGATAGAAGATCCCCATCATCGGCGACTTGACCGCGGTTCCGGCGGGCGCCGGCGCGGCGGGAGGCGCTTGGTGCGTGCTGGGCGCGGAGTGGGCCGGGGCCGACGCGGCGGGGGCTGAGTATCCCCCCGCCGCGACCGGCACCGGCACCGCCACCTGTTGAATGTTAGCCTTGCGGCGCACCAGCTTGACCGTCGCGCCATCTTCCACGATCTCGACGGAGTCGAGGCCGTTCTGGATCATGAAGTCATAGACGGACTTGAGAGTCTTGAGCGGACCTTCCGCTCCGTTCCCGTTCGCCGGCTGCGTCTTCTTGGCCATGGGCTAACTTATTAAATGTTCCTTACCGGCGTCCACCGCGGTCGCCGCCGCGGCCGCCGCGATCACCGCCCCGTCCCGCGTGCTCGCGGGGCGGACCGTCGCGGCGAGGCCCGGGAGAGTCGTTCTCCGAGCCGGGAGCGATGACGGCCTTGCGCGACAGCCGGATCTTCCCGTCGCCGTCGATCTCGAGGACCTTCACATCGACTTCGTCGCCGATCTTAAGGACCTCTTCGACGCGGGCGATGCGCTTCACGTCGATCTGGGAGATGTGGAGCAGGCCTTCCTTGCCCGGGAAGATCTCGACGAACGCGCCGAACTCCTTGATGGAGACGACGTGCCCCTTGTAGATCTTGCCGATCTCGGCTTCCAGGGTGAGGGCCTCGACTTCGGCCTTCGCCTGGTCGCAGCCGATGGGATCGGTTCCCGCGACGAACACGCTGCCGTCGTCCTCGACGTCGATGTTGACGCCGTAGGTCTCCTGGATGCGGCGGATGTTCTTGCCGCCGGGGCCGATGAGGGCTCCGATCTTGTCCGAGGGGATCTTGATGCGATAGAGACGGGGCGCGTTGGCCGAGAGCTCCTTGCGGGGCTCGGGGAGGATCGCGTCCATCTTATCGAGGATGAACAGGCGGCCGCGCTTGGCCTGAGCCAGCGCTTCCTTCATGATCGAGATGGAAAGGCCCTCGATCTTCATGTCCATCTGGAAGCCGGTGATGCCGTTGCGCGAGCCGGCGACCTTGAAGTCCATGTCGCCGTTGTGGTCCTCGATGCCGGCGATGTCGGTCAGGACGGCGTACTTGCCGCCCTCGAGGACGAGGCCCATCGCGATGCCGGCGCAGGCGGCCTTCATGGGCACGCCGGCGTCGAACAAGGCCAAGGAGCCGCCGCAGACGGAGGCCATGGAAGAAGAGCCGTTCGACTCCCAGATCTCGCTGACGACGCGCAGGGTGTAGGGGAACTCGTCGACCGGGGGAAGCAGGGCGGCGATGCTCCGGCGCGCGAGCGCGCCGTGGCCGATCTCGCGGCGGCCGGGTCCGCGCTCAGGGCGGACCTCTCCGACGGAGAACGAAGGGAAGTTGTAATGGAGCATGAAGCGCTCCTTATATTCCCCTTCGATGACGTCCATGATCTGCATGTCGCCCGGGGTGCCGAGCGTCGCGGAGCAGAACGCCTGCGTCTGGCCGCGCTGGAACACGACGGAGCCGTGGAGGCGCGCGAAAGGCTGCATCATGATGTCGATCGGGCGGATCTCTTCGAAACCACGGCCGTCCGGGCGCTGCTTCGCGTCCAGCGTGAGCGCGCGGCTCTGGGTGTAGAGGATATCTTCAACGATCTTCCCCACCCACTTGGAACCGTCGGCATAAGCCGCGTCGGCCTTCTTCTCGTCGAGCTCCTTCTTAACCGCGTCCTTGAGGACGTCGATCTGGCCGTCGAGGCCGTGCTTGTCGAGCTTGGCGCGGAGGAAGCCCTTGATCGGCTCCTCGCAGCGCTGCTTGACGAGCGCCGTGACGGCGGCGGGAATCTCGATGGCCTTCGGGTACTTCTTCGTGATCTTGCGGCCCGAGGCCTCGGACTGCTTGAGGAGGTTGAGCTGGAGGTCGCAGAGCTTGTTGATCTCCTTCTGGGCGAGATCGAGGGCTTCGGCGAACACTTCTTCGGAGACTTCCTGGGCCGAGCCTTCGACCATCAGGAGGGCGTCCTTCTTGCCGGCGACGATGAGCTCGAGGTCGGCCATCGCGCGCTCTTCCCACGTCGGGAAGATCACGAACGCGCCGTTGACGCGGCAGATGCGCAGGCCGCCGACGGGACCGGCCCACGGCGCGTCGGAGAGCATCAGCGCGCAGGAGGCGCCGGTGATCGCGAGCACGTCGGGATCGTTCTGGAGGTCGCACTGGACGACGATCGACTGGACCGAGGTCTCGAAGTTCCAGCCCTCGGGGAAAAGCGGGCGGATCGGGCGGTCGACGAGGCGCGAGGTCAAGGTCTCCTTGTCGCGGGGGCGCATCTCGCGCTTGAAGAAGCCGCCGGGGACGCGGCCGGTGGCGTAGGCGCGCTCGCGGTAGTCGCTCGTCAGGGGCACGAACATGACGTCCTTCGGGTTCTTCTGGACCGTCGCGGCGACGAACACGATGGTGTCGTCGAGGTGGACGGTGACGGCGCCGCCGGCCTGCTTGGCCAAGGTGCCGGTCTGGAGAGTAATGGTCTTACCGCCCACAGTTTCCTGCAGGCTGATCTTTTGGTTGAAGCTCATGGTTTATTTCCTCAGATCCAACTGCTTCAGGATCGTGTTGTAGCCCGTCAGGTCGCGCTTCTTCAGGTAGGCGAGAAGGCGACGGCGCTGGCCGACCAGCATCAAGAGGCCGCGCTGGGAAGCGTAGTCCTTCTTGGAGGTCTTGAGGTGACCGGAGAGATGCTTGATCCTCTCCGTGATGAGAGCGATCTGGACCGACGTGGAGCCGGAGTCCTTCTCGCCCTTGCCATGCTTCTTGTACATCTCGATTTTATTCTCTTTCGTTATCATGATGGGGTATTCTATGAAACCTCGACGGAACCGTCAAGGTCCCTTTTTTGACGGATTTTGGAAGGGACACTCCCTCGCTTATCGCTCGATCGCGATCTTTAGCGTAAGGGCAGGCGGACGGTGAAGAGCCCGCCGCCCTCGGCGGCGTCCGAGTAAACGATGGTCCCGCCGTGGAGCTCCGCCAGGCGGCGGGCGATGGGCAGGCCGAGGCCGAGGCCGCGGCCGCGAGGCGGCTGGTCGTTGGAGGGCGAGCGCGCGATGTCGAAGACCTGGCCCCGCAGCGACGCCGGCAGGCCCGGGCCGGCGTCGGCGACGCTCAGCACGGCTTCGCCTCCTTCGCGCTCGAGGCGCACGCCGACGGTGGAGCCCGCCGGCGCGTGCCGGACCGCGTTCGTCATCAGAATCCAGGCGATCTGGCGAAAGCGCGCCTTGTCCGCCGTGCCGCGCAGCGCCGGGGCCGAGACCGCGAAAGTCAGGCCCTTCGCTTCGGCCGCGGCGGCGAGCGATTTGGCCGCCTCGCGGACCGCGGAGCCGAGGTCGCAGACCTTGCGCTTCAGCGTCAGGCGGCCGGTCGCGGCGTGCGAGGCGACGCGCAGCTCGGTGATGAGGCGCTTCAGGTCGTCGAGGTTCCGGCACACGATCTCGTGCGCCTTCGCCGCGTCGGCGGTGGACAGCTCCCCCTCCCGCAGCATATGGGCCCAGCCGACGGCGCTGGAAAGCGGCGTGCGCAGCTCGTGGGAGATGACCGACAGGAACTCGTCCTTGGCCAGGGCGCTGTAGAAGGAAGCGGTCACGTCGGTCGAAACGCCGACGACACCGGTCACCTTCCCGCCCCAGTCGAGACGGGGCAAGTACCGCGTCTCGAAGGCCACGCCCTGCACGGTCACCACGTTCGAGACCGTCTCGCCTTTCAGCGCGCGGCGGCAGGCGTCCAGGATCAGCGGATAATCCTTGTATAGGTCGAAGACGGAGCGGCCGTTGACCTCGCCGGGCTTGAGGCCGAGCGCGTCGAGAGCGCGTCCTTCGGACAACGTGAAGACGCCGTCGGGGTCGAGCGCGAAGATCACGACCGGCGCGCTGGCGACGATGAGCTTGAGCAGCTCGGAGTCGGAAGCGCCGAGGGCGGCGTTAGTCGAGGGCATCGAAGGTCTCCTTCAAAAGCACGAGCGCGGCGGAGGCGGCGCGGGAGCGCACGGATTCGCGCGGCCCGTGGATGTCGAGGCGCTTGGCGCGCGCGGTCTTCCCCGGCCCGGACACGGCGAGGTGCACCAAGCCCACGGGCTTGGCCTTCGTGCCGCCGTCGGGTCCCGCGACGCCGGTGACCGACAGCGCGATCTTCGCGCCGAGCGCCCGGCGGGCGCCCGCGGCCATGGCCAGGGCGCACTCCTCGGAGACGGCCCCGTGCTTCTTGATCAGCGCGGCGCTCACGCCGAGCCGGCTCGTCTTGACCGAGTTCGCGTACGCGATGATCCCGCCGGTGAACCAGGCCGAGGAGCCCGGCACCGAGGTCAGGCGCCCTCCCAGCAGGCCGCCGGTGCACGACTCGGCGACGCCGAGCGTCAGGTTCCGCCGCTTAAGGCGCTCGCCCATCGCCGCCTCGAGCGTCGTGTCCCCCTCTCCGTAGCACCAGCTCCCGACGGCGCCGAGCGCGGCTCTGCGCAGCGCCTTGATCCGGGCCCGAGCGGCCGCGGGGGTGCGCGCCCGGATCGTCGCGTGAAAAGACACCTCTCCGCCCGAGGCGAGGATCGTGAACGACGCGTCGGGAAAGAGGGCGCGGACCGGTTCGAGCTTCTCGTCGGCGACCGACTCGGGCACCCCCGCCAAGCGCAGGGTCAGGGAGGCCGAGCCTCCGCGGGCGTGGCGCGCGGAAAGCCGGGGCAACGCGCGCGTGAAGATCGGAGACATCTCGGCGTACGGCCCGGGAAGAAGGATGAGCGACCGTGGGCGGCCGTCCTTCCACCGGAACTCAAGGCGCTGCCCGGGCGCGGAGCCGGCGTCGTTGGCCAGCACCTCGGCGCCGTCGATCACCTCGGCCTGGCGCTTGTTCTCCTCCGGCACCGCGACGTGGTAGCGCGCGAAGCGCTTGAGAATGACCTTCCAGAGCCGCGGCACGAAGCGGATTTTGCGCCCGAGGGCCGCGGCCGCGGCCTCGCGCGTCAGGTCGTCGAAGGTCGGTCCGAGCCCGCCGCAGACGACGACCGCGTCCGAGTGCTCCAGCGAGCGCCTGATCGCCGCGGCGATGACGCCGACGCAATCGGGCACCGAGGACTCGCCGGCGACGTCAAAGCCGGCCCGGCGCAGGCGCACCGACAGCCAGGCCTGGTGGGTGTTCACCTGCCCGGAGAGCAGTTCGCTGCCGACGCAGACGAGCGACGCGCGCGGAGGCCTGAGGGTCACTGATAGACGCCCGCTCTCGACTCGGCGGGACCTTCGCCGGCGTTGATCGTCCCGTGCCGCGCCTCGTACTTGTCGAGGTTGTCCTTGAGCGCCCAGAGCAGGCGCTTGGCGTGCACCGGCGATGTGATCAGGCGCGTGAGGACCTTTGTCTTCGGCGTCTGCGGCTGCAGGAACAGGAAATCGATGAGGAATTCCGTCTCGCTGTGAGTGATCAGCGCGAGGTTCGTGTAGAGCCCGCGCGCGACGGCCTCGTCGATCTCGACCTGCAGCGGCGCTTGATTGTTGTCTTCCATGGCGCGATTCTACAACTTCGAGAGGTCGATGGAGAACCGGTAGCGCACGTCGCCCTTGGCGAGGCGGTCGTAGGCGGCGTTGAGGCCTTGGGGCGCGATCACCTCGACGTCGGCGAGGACCTTCTTCTTCGCGCAGAAGTCGAGCATCTCCTGGGTTTCGGCCAGCCCCCCGATGAGCGAGCCGGCGACCTTGCGCCGGCCCATGATCAGCGGAAACGCCGGCAGGCCGAGCGGCTCCGGCGACGCGCCGACGAGCGCCAGGGTCCCGTCGGTCTTGAGGAGGCCGAGCGCCGCGGCGATGTCGTGGTTCCCGGAGACGGTGTCCACGATCAGGTCGAGGCGTCCGGCGCTGCGGGACATCGCCGCGGAGTCCGAGGTGAGCACGAAGTCGTGGGCGCCCAGGCGCTTGGCATCCGCCTTCTTTGAGGCGGAGCCGCTGAGCACCGTGACCGAAGCGCCCATCGCCGCCGCGAGCTTGACGCCCATGTGGCCGAGGCCGCCCAGGCCGAGCACGCCGACCGCCTTCCCCTTCCCCGCGCCGAATCGCTTGAGCGGCGAATAGGTCGTGATGCCCGCGCACAGCAGGGGCGCCACCCGCTCGAGCGGCAGTCCGGTCTTCAGCTTCAGCGCGAACTTCTCGTCGACGACGATGTGCGACGAGTAGCCGCCCTGCGTGGCGGTCTTCCCGTCCTTCTCGAGGCTGTTGTAGGTGAAGGAGACGGGGCCGAAGCAGTGCTGCTCGAGGCCCTTTCGGCAGTTCTCGCATTTGCCGCACGAGGCGACGAGGCAGCCGACGCCGGCGAGGTCTCCCGTCTTGAACCTTTTCACCTTTTTGCCGACCGCGCTCACGCGCCCGGCGATCTCATGGCCGGGCACGACCGGGAAGGCCACGCCCTGCCATTCGCCGCGCGCGGTGTGGAGGTCGCTGTGGCAGACGCCGCAGAAGGCGATCTCGATGCGGACGTCGGTGTCGCCGGGCTCGCGGCGCTCGAGGGTCCAGGGCTGAAGCGGGGTCGTGGGGCTCGTCGCGGCGAAGGCTTTGGCTTGGCTCATGCGGGAGACTCTATAAAAAGCGATTGACGTTCGGGTGACGCATTCGTCACCGACCTTGTTGCGCTTCCCTTAATAATTGGCTAGAATCGTCTGCTACATGAGGAAAGGAGCCCTTCTCATCATATCCGCCCCGTCCGGAGCGGGCAAGACGACCATCTGCCGCAAGCTCCTCGCTCGCCGCAAGGACCTCAAATATTCCGTGTCCTGCACCACGCGACTCCCCCGCCCCGGAGAGAAAAACGGGAAGCACTATTTTTTCCTGAACCGCGAGGAGTTCAAGCGCCGGATTCAGCGCGGCGAGCTTCTCGAGTGGGCGATGGTCCATGACGAGTATTACGGCACCCCGCGCCACTTCATCGAAGACCAGACCAAGAAAGGGCTCAACGTGATCATGGCCATCGACGTGCAGGGCGCCATGTCCATCCGCCGCAAGCACCCGGCCGCGATCCTCGTGTTCGTGCTGCCCCCGTCGATGGACGAGCTCAAGGCGCGCCTCGCCGGGCGTCGCGACGCCACCGAGGTCGTGGCCAAGCGCCTCGCCAACTCGCGCGGCGAGCTCGCCGCCGCCAAGGACTACGACTATGTCGTCGTCAACGACGCGCTCGAGAAGGCCGTCGACCAAATTTCGTGCATCCTCACCGCCGAGACGCTCAAGACGTCGCGCCTCGACCCGTCGCACCTCACGCCCGCGCTCGCTTAAGGAGAACTGCAACATGGCCAAGAAGGAAGCCGTCAAGGACGCCGCGCCCTACAAGACCACCGAAGAGATGATCCTCAATTTCCCCCGCGGCAAGTACTCCGCGATCCCCATGGCCGCGATCTGGGTCAAGGAGCTCAAGAAGCGCGAGGAGAACCGACACCTGACCCCGGCCGAGCTGCTCGACCTCGCGGTGCGAGAAGTGCTCGGCGGCAAGGTGGACTGGAAGGACCTGAAGAAGGCCGCCGCGACCCAGGGCGAAGAGCCCCCCAAGAAGGCGGAGTAGACCGTGGCGAAGTCCACCCAGCCCGCCGTTGCGGGCGGGAGAGAGCCGAAGGCTCGCCGCGTGGTGCTGGGCGTCACCGGCTCCATCGCGGCGTACAAGGCTCCGCAGATCGTGCGGGGCCTCGTCAAGAAAGGCGTCGAGGTCCGCTGCGTGCTCACGCCGAACGCCGCGCACTTCGTGGCGCCCCTCGCGCTCGCGACGGTGTCGAAGAATCCGGTCGCGCAGTCGATGCACGATCCGGCGCTGTGGGAGATGGCGCATCTCTCGCTCGCGTCCTGGGCCGATCTCGTGCTGATCGCGCCCGCCACCGCGGACTTCATCGCGCGGCTGGCGCAGGGCCGCGCGGAGGGGCTGCTCGACTCGCTCGTGCTCTCCACGGAGTCCCCCGTCGTCGTCTGCCCGGCGATGGACGCGGAGATGTGGTCGCACGCGGCGACGAAGAAGAACGTGGAGACGATCCTGAGCTACGGCTATCGCGTCCTCGGCCCGGCGAAGGGCGAGCTCGCCAGCGGAAAGATCGGCCACGGCCGCCTCGTCGAGCCCGACGAGATCGTGCGCTCCGTTCTCAAGTGACTCTGCGCGGCCGCACCGTCCTCATCACGTCGGGCCCTACCCGCGAATATCTCGATCCCGTCCGGTTTCTGACCAACGCGTCGAGCGGGGCGATGGGATTCGCGCTCGCGGCGGCGGCGAAGGCGGCGGGGGCGAAGGTGACCGTCGTATCAGGCCCGACGGATCTGGAGCCGCCTCGCGGCATCCGCGTCGTCGAGGTGGTGACGGCGATTGAGATGCGGAAAGAAACTTTGCGCCGCTTGCGCGGCGCGACGGTCATCATAGGAGCTGCCGCCGTCTCCGATTGGCGCTTCGCGCATACCGGAGCCCACAAGATAAAGCGTAACGATGCGTCCCTCCGCTTGACCTTGATTCCCAATCCCGATATCATCAAAGACGCCGCCGCGAAACGCCGCCCGGGCCAGGTCTTCGTCGGATTCGCCCTTGAGACGCGTCGCGAGACGGCGCACGCTCGCGGCAAGCTCGCGCGCAAGGGGCTCGATCTGGTCGTCGCCAACGGGCCCGCCTCGCTCGCGTCGGATCGCATCGCCGCGACCTTGGTCGCAAAGGATTGGACGCGCCGTCTGCCCCCGGGGCCGAAGGCGCGCGTCGCGAAAATCGTCGTCGCCGAGATCACGAGACTATTGAATGAGCGCCGAGCTTGACGAATTGAAGGCCCTGACCAAGTCGCTGCGACGCCGCGTCTCGATGTCCGACGCCACCGAGTGGGAGAAGGTTTCGCCTGCGGCGAAACCCACGGCCAAAGTGGTTTCGCCTGCGGCGAAACCTACGGCCGAGGTACGCGAAGACAGCTTGGAATCTCGGCCGCCTCGTAAAGGCACTCTGGCCGAATTGGCGGAGGGCATCAAGGCTTGCCGAGCGTGCCCGCTGGGCGCGACGCGGATTCAGGCGGTGCCGGGCGTGGGGAGCGCGAAGGCGGAGGTCATGTTCATCGGCGAGGGGCCCGGCTTCAAGGAAGATCACACGGGCGAACCCTTCGTCGGGCGCTCGGGGCAATTGCTCGACAAGATCATGGAGGCCATCGGCCTCTCGCGTAAAACCGTTTACATCGCCAACATCGTGAAGTGCCATCCGATGAAGAACCCCGCCGATCCCGAAAGCCACGGCAACGACCGCCCCCCCACGCCGGAGGAGATGGACGCCTGCCGCGGCTGGCTCGAGGCTCAGATCCGCGCGATCAAGCCTAAGGTGATCGTAACCCTGGGGGCCGTGCCCGCGAAGGCCCTGCTCGGAGACCTGACGCCCATCACGAAGATCCGCGGCCAGTGGCGGACCTACGACCCGGGCGGCGGCCTCGCCCCGATTAAGCTGCTGCCGACCTTTCACCCCGCCGCGCTGCTGCGCAACCCCGATCTCAAGCGCGACGTCTGGGACGACATGAAAAACCTGAAGAAGGAGCTGTCCAAATGAGCAAGCCCGATCCCCGCGCCGAAAAATCCGACCGCGACGTCCTCGACAACCTCGGCGCCCTCATCAGCGGCCAGATCAAGAAGGGCATGAGCAAGCTCGAGGAGGTCATTTCCGACTCCAAGGCCGACACGAAGGCAGAGAAGGAAGACTCCAAGTTCATGGGCTATGTGAAGGTGTTCATGGACGACCCGGCCGTCGCCGCCGTCACGCCCTCGAGCCGCTTCCTCGTCAATCGCACGGTCAAGGCGATGGACCTCGAGCACGCGAAGGTCATCGTCGAGTACGGCGCCGCGCGCGGCGTCATGACCCGCCGCATCCTCGAGAAGATGCGCCCCGACGCGAAGCTGCTCGCCATCGAGTTCAACAAGGACCTGTACGAGGAGCTCAAGGACCTGAAGGACGATCGCATGACCGCGATTCAGGGCGACGTGCGTGAGATCGACAAGATCCTCGCCCAGCACGGACTCAAGGGCGCCGACGTGATCGTCTCCGGCGTGCCCTTCGCCTTCTTCTCCGGCCGCGGCCGCCACGAGCTTCTCACCAAGACCTCCGCCCTCCTCAATCCCGGCGGCCGCTTCGTCGCCTACCAGGTGACCACCCACCTGATCCCGATGCTTCCCGACTACTTCTCCAAGGTCGACACCCAGTTCGAGGTGCGCAACATGCCCCCGCACTTCGTCTTCACCGCTCTCAAGTAGGTGTCAGGTCTGCCGATCGGACATATCTGTTGATCGGTAGGCCACACTTTTGTCCGACGGCAGACCTGACACCAAATATCGAATGAGGATCGCTGAAGTCGCCTTCCCGGTTCCCTTGCCCAAGGGCTACCACTACCAGGTTCCGCCGGGAATGGACGTGGCGGTCGGGCATCGCGTGCGCGCTCCGTTCGGGCCGCGCAAGGCCGTCGGCGTCGTCCTGTCCGTCTTCGACGGGGAGCCGGCCCGGCCGCTCAAGCTCATCGACTCTCTCGTGGACCCGCGCCCGGCTCTATCCGCCGAGGGCGTCGGGTGCGCGATGTTCATGGCGCGGCGCTTCGGCGCGCCGATCGGGGAGGCGCTCAAGGCGCTGGTGCCCCCCTTCGTGAAGTCTCTCGACGAACGCGTCGAGGTGTTCGCGGCTCCGCCGCGGCCGGTTGAGGCTCCGACCTTTACTCTCACGCCGGGGCAGGCCTCCGCGCTCGAGCGCTTGGAAGCGCTCCTCGACGCGAAAAAGCACGCGACGACCTTGATCTTCGGCGTGCCCGCGTCGGGCAAGACCGAGGTATACCTGCGGCTGATCCGCCGCGCGATCAAGGACGGCGGCCAGGCGATGTTCCTCCTGCCGGAGATTTCCCTGACGCGGCCGTTCTTCGACGAGTTCGCGGCCTCGCTCGGCGTGCCGGTGGCGTTGTGGCACTCAGGCCTCACGCCGCGGGAGCGCCGCCGCGCGTGGCTCGCCATTTCGCGCGGCGACGTAAAGGTCGTGGTCGGCGCGCGGTCGGCCTGCCTGCTTCCGTATAAAGATCTGCGCTTGGCGGTGCTCGACGAGGAGCAGGACGAGTCGTTCAAGCAGGATTCCAATTCGCCGTTTTACCACGCGCGCGAGGTCGCCATCGAGCGCGCGAAGGCGTTCAGCGCGCTGGTCGTCCTCGGCTCGGCCACGCCCAGCATCGAGGCGTGGGGCATGGCGCGGCGCGGGGAGGCCGAGTTGCTCGCGATGCCCGACCGCGTCTCTAAGGTCCCGCGCGCGCCCGTCACGACCCTGCCGCCCGGCCGCTTCGGCGAGGTTCTGTCCGAGGCGCTCGTCGAGAAGATGTCCGAGCGCCTGCGCCGCGGAGAGCAATCGATCCTGCTGGTGAACAGACGAGGTTTCTCTACCCTTACCACCTGCGGCAAGTGCCGCTGGATCGACCGCTGCGTCGACTGCGGCGTCGCCAAGATCACGCACGAGAAGCCCGAGGGCGGCTTCGTCCTGATCTGCCACCATTGCGGACGCAAGTGGCCGCCGCCGGAGAAATGCGGCGGCTGCGGCGAGGCCGCCATGCGGTCCGGCGGCGTCGGCACGCAGCGCGTCGCCGCCGAGGTCAAGCTGCGCCTGCCCGGCGCGCGCGTCCTGCGCATGGACCGCGACACCGTATCGAAGGAGGCGAAGCTCGAGGAGCGCGTCTACGACCGGTTTCGCGCCCACAAGGCCGACATCCTCGTCGGCACCAAGCTCGTCGCCAAGAGCTTCCACTTCCCCGAGGTCACGCTCGTCGGGGTGGTCGACGCCGACACGATGCTGCACATGCCCGACTTCCGCTCCGCCGAGCGCACGATGCAGCTCCTGGCGCAGGTCGCCGGCCGCGCCGGACGCGCGGACAAGCCCGGCGAGGTGCTCCTGCAGACGCTGTCGCCCGAGCACGAGGCCATCAAGGGCGCCGCCGCCGGCGACTACGCCGCCTGGGCCGACGCGGAGCTCGCCTCGCGCGTGGAGCTGAGCTATCCCCCCGCCGGCGGCCTCATCCGCGCGATCCTCGCCTGCGCCGACGAGGCCAAGCTGACCGAGGCCGGCGGCGCCTGGACCGACGCGCTGCGTCTGCTTCTGCCCGCGCCCGCCGAGATCGTCGGTCCCGCGCCGGCGCTGCTGCGCCAGGTGCGCGGAAAATTCCGCGACACCGTCCTGATCAAGCTTCCTTCCGCCGAGGTCGAGGAGGGCCTCAAGCGCGCTCGCGCCTGCCCGCTGACCTCCTCCGTGAAGCTCACGCTCGACGCCGACCCCTACGACTTCCTGTGACCGAATTGCGGTAGACGAGCCGCCTTGGGAATTGTAAGCTTCCCTATAGCGTGGAACAGAACCCCTTAACCCGCCTAAAACGGGGAACCCTCTCCTTGGTCAGCGATGAGGAGCTGTCCAAGAAGCTCGCGTCCGGGCGCGTCCTGCGCGTCAAGCTCGGCGTCGACCCGACCTCCTCCGACCTCCACCTCGGCCACTCCGTCGTGCTCACCAAGCTCCGCCAGTTTCAGGACCTCGGCCACACGGCCGTGCTCATCATCGGCGACTTCACCGCGATGGTCGGCGACCCGTCGGGCCGCGACTCGACTCGGCCGACCTTGACCGCCGCCGAGGTGAAGGCCAACGCGGCGACCTACCAGGAGCAGGCGTTCAAGATTCTCGACAAGAGCAAGACCGAGCTGCGCTTCAATTCCGAGTGGCTGGCGCCGTTCATGAAGGACCACCTGCTCGATACCCTTAAGCGGCACACCGTGCAACAGGTGCTCTCTCGCGAGGACTTCAAGAAGCGCATCGCCGAGAACTCGCCCATCTCCTTGCTCGAGGTCATGTACCCGCTGATGCAGGGCTACGATTCCGTCGCGGTGAAGGCCGACGTCGAGCTCGGCGGCAACGACCAGCTCACCAATCTTCTCATGGGCCGCAAGATGCAGGCGGACGCGGGGCAGGAGGCTCAGGTCGCGCTCACCGTCCCCCTCCTCGTCGGGCTCGACGGCGTGAAGAAGATGTCGAAATCCTACGGCAACTCCATCGGCCTGAATGATTCGCCCAACGACATGTTCGGCAAGACCATGCGCGTCTCCGACGAGCTCATGCTCGATTATTATACGCTGTTGACCGACGCCGACCTCGATGCGGTCAAGGCTCAACACCCGATGACGGCCAAGAAGGCTCTCGCGCGAATTCTTGTCGTAAAATATCACGGCGAAGCCGCCGGAAACGCGGCTCTCGAATATTTCGAGAGCACGTTTTCCAAGAAGGAGCAGCCAACCATCGCCGAAGGCGATGAAAAGCAGGTCTCCCAAACCGTGCTCTCGAAGATCATCGCCGAGGTCGCCGGAATGTCCGGCAGCGAGGCGCGCCGCCTCGTCGAGCAGGGCGGGGTGCAGATCGACGGGGTCAAGGTGACCGCGGACGGCCCCATCAAGGATAAGACGTCCTTCACGCTGAAGGTCGGCAAGCATAAATTCTTCAAGATTCATCTCGTAGCCGCAGGGAGCCGACCATGAAATCCATTTCGCTCGCGCTGGCGCTTCTCCTCGCCGCCGCCGCCCCCGTCCTGGCGCAGGCGGAGAGCTGGGATGCCCGCCTCGGCGCCGTTTCCGGCGACGTGACGGTCGTCGCCGCCGACGGTTCGCCCGAGGTCTCCGGCGAGGACGGCATGCCGCTCGAGGAGGGCGACCGCGTCGTCGTCGCCGAAGGCGGCTCCGCCGAGGTGGCGCTCGACGGCGGCAGCCTCATCACCGTGCGCGAGAAATCCGATTTCAAGGTCGAGAAGACCGACAAAGGCGACTCCTCCTTCTTCCTCCAGGTCGGCTCGCTGCTCGCCAAGATCCAGAAGCTCGGGACGCATCGTCTGCGCGTGCGCACCCCCACCGCCGTCGCCGCCGTACGCGGCACCGAATTCGGCGTCGAGGTAGACGGCAACAACTCCCACGTCGCCGTCTTCGACGAGGGCAAGGTCGAGGTCTCCGGCGACAAGGGCGGGAAGCCCGAGCTTTTGATCTCGAACCAGGAAACCTCGGTCGCCCAGGGCCAGGCGCCCCTTCATGCCGCCCAGATCAAGCGCTTCATGGTCCACCGCGCGCAGATGCGCGGCCAGGGCCGCCGGCTCGCCGCCATCAAGGCCAAGTGGAAGGCCCTGCCCCCCGACCAGCGCCTCGAGATGCGCAAGAAGATGATGGAGCGCATGCGCGAGAACCGCAAGAAGCTCCTCGAGAAGCGCGCCGCGATGAAGCAGAATACGGAGCAGAAGCGCAAACAGAACGCGGAGCGCGGCCAGCAGCGGCGCCAGGAAAATCTGCGCAAGATGGACGAGCGACGCAACAAGGTCCGCCAGCGGAGAGAGCGCTGATGAGCAGGGCCGCCGAGAAAGCATTCACGCGGGCCGAGGCGGCGCCTCCCGACCCGACGACCCTGTCGGGCATTCCCGTGAAGCGGGAATACGGGCCGCAGGACGCGCCCGCGCCCGAGACGATCGGCATGCCGGGCCGCTTCCCGTTCACGCGCGGCCTCAAGAGCGGCGGCTACCGCATGACGCCGTGGACGATGCGCATGTTCGCCGGGCACAAGACCGCCAAGGACACCAACGAGCGCTTCAAGTACCTGCTCGAGCACGGTCAGACCGGCCTCTCGACCGCCTTCGATCTCCCTACTCTGATGGGCCTCGACTCCGACGACCCCCGCTCCCTCGGCGAGGTCGGCCGCGAGGGCGTCGCCGTGGACAGCCTCGAGGACATGGAGACCTTGTTCGCGGGCATCGACCTCGGCAAGGTCTCCACCTCGATGACGATCAACCTGCCCGCGCCCGTCATCCTCGCGATGTACATCGCCTTGGCCAAGAAGCAGGGTGTTCCCCTGACGCGCGTGCGCGGCACCTGCCAGACCGACATCCTCAAGGAGTACATCGCCCAAAACGAGTACTTGTATCCGCCGGAGCCGTCGATGCGGCTCGTGCTCGACTTGATCGAGTACTGCGTGCGCGAGACGCCCCGCTTCTACCCGATCTCGATCTCCGGCTACCACATCCGCGAGGCCGGCGCCGACGCGGTGCAGGAGCTCGCCTTCACCTTGGCCGACGGCCGCGACTACGCCGAGCGCCTGATCAAGCGCGGCCTCGCCGTCGACGACTTCGCCTCCCAGCTCTCCTTCTTCTTCGACGTGCACAACCACTTCTTCGAGGAGATCGCCAAGCTGCGCGCCGCGCGCTCGATCTGGGCGAAGCTCATGCGCGACGAGCTGGGCGCGAAGAAGGAAATTTCCTGGATGCTGCCGATGCACTGCCAGACGGCGGGCGTGAGCCTGACCGCGCAGCAGCCGCTCAACAACCTCGCCCGCGTCGCGTACCAGTCGATGGCGGCCGCGCTCGGCGGCACGCAAAGCCTCCACACCAACTCCTTCGACGAGGCCTTGGCCCTTCCCACCGACGAGGCCGTGATGCTCGCCCTGCGCACCCAGCAGATCCTGGCGCTCGAGACGGGCGTCACCGACACGCCCGATCCGTTCGGCGGCTCGTATTATCTCGAGGCGCTGACGGCCGACGTCGAGAAGCGCGCGACCGAGATCATGACGCGCATCAAGGAGCTCGGCGGCGTCGTGCCCGCGCTCGAGAAGGGCTACTTCCACCGCGAGATCGCCGAGACGTCCTATCGTTTCGAGCTCGACCTCGCCGCTCGCCGCCGCAAGATCGTCGGCGTCAACACCAACGAGACCGCCGGCAAGGTTCCCCCCATCCTTAAGATCGACCACGCGGTCGAGAAGGGGCAGGTGCGGCGCCTCAAGAAGCTGCGCCGCGAGCGCGACAACGGCAAGGTTCACGCGTGCCTCGCGCGTCTTAAGAACGCGGCGAAGACGGAGACGAACCTCATGCCTCTCATCTTGGAATCGGTCGAAGCCTACGCCACCGTCGGCGAGGTCACCCAGGCGCTGAAGGAAGTCTTCGGCGAGTATCCGGTGTTCGGGGGCTGATGCGATGTTGATCGCGCTCGGCGCCACCGAAGCCAAGTTCCGGGCCCAGCTCGCCGGCCTGCTTGAAGGCGGCGGCCATCGGGTCCTCACGCTCTCGGGGAAGGAGGGCGGCCTGGCGGAGATCCGCGCGGCCAAGCCCCACCTGCTCGTCGTGGCCTGCGGCGAGGGCGGCGCCGCCGATTTCATCCGCAGCCTGCGCGCTCAGCCGGACATGCGCATCCTTCCGATCCTCTGCGTCGACCCCAAGGCCGCCTCGAGCGATACCGTGGCGTTTCTCGACGCGGGCGCCGACGACGCCATCACCCGCCCCTTCCAGCCGCCGATCTTCCTCGCGCGCGTGCGCACCTTGCTGCGCCGCGCCGTCTGGGCCGGCGACGCTCCCGAGGAGATCGTCACCATCCTCACCGGCGGCCCGATCGAGCTCAAGCTCGTCGCCCGCCACGCCGTCGTCGCCGGCAAGCCCGTCATTCTGACCCGCCTCGAGTTCGACCTGCTCGCGCACCTGCTCAAGCACCCCGACCGCGCCTTCAAGCGCGACGAGCTCCTCGCCGCCGTGTGGAGCTATCCCGGCAGTGTTGAGACGCGCACGCTCGACAAGCATGTCGAGTCTCTTCGCCGTAAGGTCGGCCCCTGCGCCTCCCTCATCCAGACCGTCCACGGAGTCGGCTATCGCTTCACCCCGACGGTCGTCAAAGCCTGAGGCGTCGCGGGCGGTAGCACCGCCTGCCACCGTCGTCTCGGCCGCGCTCTTCGCGCTGATCGTCCTCGTCCCTCTCGCCTGGACGAAGCTGTTCATCGCCGAATTCACCCTCACCAAGCTGCTCACGCTCAACGCCGGCCTCGCCCTGGCCGCGTGGGCCGCCGCCGCTCGCCCCGGCTCTCTTTACGCGGGCCGCACCGCGCTCGACGCCCCGCTCGCGGCCGGCCTCGCCGTGACTTTCCTCTCGGCGTTCCTGTCCGACGACCTCTCGACCAGCCTGCGCGGACGCTACGACGCCTACGCCTACGGCGCCTGGGGCCTGTCCCTCGCCGTGGCCGCGGCCCAACTCGCGGCCCGCGGCGCCCGCGGCCGCGAGGACGAGGCGGCCCGCTGGCTCGGCTGGTCGGCGGCGGCGGTGGGCGGCTACGCGATCCTTCAAAGCCTCGGCTTCGACCCCATCTTTAAGATCAAGGAGCTTCCGACCGGCGGCCGTGCCGTCTCGACCTTGGGCAGCCCCGTGGACCTGGGCGCCTTCTTGGCCCTGCTGTGGCCCGTGGCCCTGCGGCGTTTAGACGCCGAGCGCGGCGCTCTGCCCGCCGTCCTCGCCGCCGCCGTCGCGGGCGGCCTGGTCGCCAGCGGCTCCCGGGGTGCTTTGCTCGCCGCGTGCGCCGGGACCGCCGGCTACTGGCTGATGAGCCGGCGTGAGGGGCGATCCGCGCTTCCGGCCGCCCTGGGCATAGCCGCGCTCGCCTCGGCCTTCGCCGTCTCCTGGTCCTTCCGCTCCGGCGCGACGGTCCGCGACCTGTCCCGCATCGAGGTTTGGAAAGCGGCCCTGGCCGCGTTCCAGCGGCGCCCGTGGCTCGGCTGGGGACCTGACGGCTTCGAGGACGCCTTCAAGATGCTCCGTAGCGACCGCTTCGTGGAGCTGTTGGGCTCGAGCACCTACCAGGCCTACGCGCACAACGATCTGCTTCATGTCCTCTCCGGAATGGGCCTTCTCGGCGCGGCGGCCTACGCCTGGCTTCTCGTCGTCCTGTGCCTCGCCGCCAAACAAGCGCTGCAAGCGCCGGAGGGCCGCGCCCGCGCCGCCGCGCTCTTTTCGGGCCTGCTCGCCCTCTGGGTGAACTTGGCGCTCAATCCCGTGGCGACCGAGGTGGTCGTCCTGGCGGCCGTATGCGCCGGCCTGCTGGCGTCGGCGACCGCTCCGCCGAACTCTCGCGAGGCCCCCCGGCCTCTCCTGGTTCTCCTGGCGGGGTTGGCGTCCGTTTCCCTTATATACGCCGCCGTTCTCGCCCGCGCCGACGCGTCCTATAAACGCGGGGCGAAGGCCCATGTCGCGGGCGACTTCGCGGCCGCGCGCAAGCACATCGCCTTCGCCCGCCGCACGGCCCCCTGCGAGCTTTCCTATATCACGGGCGAGCTCAACGCCATCCACGACTGGATCAACGCCACGCGCGTCGTTGACGCGCGTCTTGAGCTTCTCGCCTTGGCCGACGCCGCCGGCGCCGCCGCCGTCGCCTGCCATCCCCGCAAGTCCCTCGCGCACTACGCCGCCGGCAGCGCCGCCCGCATGCGCGCCGACCTCGGCTTCTCCGACCGTCTCCCCGTCGCGATCGGCGAGTTCGACCGCGCGCTCGAGCTCGATCCGAAGTTCGTGCCCCTGCTCAACGCGCGCCGCGACGCGGCGCGCCTCCTGCCTCCCGCTCGATAATTTCCTAGAATAATGCTCATGCCCACAAAGCATTCTCTCGGCATCTTGCTCATTTCTCTCTCCGGGTGCGCAGGTTCCAAGCCTTACTCCTCCCCGGGCTCGGTGAAATACCGCCTCCTCAATCCCCTGTTGGCCGAGGACTCCTCGGTCGAGTTCACTGAGCTGCGCCCCTTCGGCTATAAGGTCAGGGCGCTTGCCGAGGAGAGCAAGAAGGCGGGCCGCGCGACCCATGTGTCGGTGTATTTCCGCGACCTCGAGAACGGCCCCTTGTTCGGCGTCAGCATGGAAGAGAAGTTCTCCCCCGCGAGCCTGCTCAAGGTCCCGCTGATGATGGCCGCGCTGAAGGAGGCCGAGGCGGATCCAGCCTTGCTCGATCGCCGCGTGCGCAACGAACAGCGGGAGCTGGCCCGCGCGGGCATCGACGCCTTCGCCCTCGCGCCCGGCGCGGAATACAGCGTTGACTCGCTCCTGCGCGCGATGATCACCGCCTCGAGCAACGATGCCGCCATCCTTCTGCGCTCGGTGATCAGCGCCGAGGCCCTGGACGCCGTCTTCCGCGACTTCGGCATGATCATTCCTGGGGTCCGTGCGCTCGACGACAGCATGACCGTGCGCGAGTACGCGTCCTTCTTCCGCATCCTCTACAACGCCGCTTACCTCGACAAGGAGATGTCCGGGAAGGCCCTCGAGTATCTGACCTTATCCGAGTTCAAGCGCGGCCTCGTCGCGGGCCTCCCCCCCGGGACGGTCGCGGCCCACAAGTTCGGCGAGCGCTCCTTCATCGACAGCAAGACCAAGCAGCTCCACGACTGCGGCATCGTCTACCACCCGGCGCGGCCCTACGTGCTGTGCGTCATGACCCGCGGCGACGACTTCGACGCTCTGAGCGCCGTCATCAAGGACGTCTCGGCGCTGATCTATGAGGAAGTCTCCACCCAGCAGAAGCGCTGAAGCCTTGGCGGACGCCGAGTTGTTGTAGAATTTCAAGGCATGGGCAAAGCGAGCAGGAAGCGGCAGCGCGACGAGCCGGCGGCCGCGCCCGAGGCGCCGCCCGCCGGACGCGGTCTCTGGATCTCTCTGGGCCTCGTCGCCGCCAATCTCGCCGTCTACTCCCAAGTCTTTCATTTTGGCTTGGTTTCCTACGATGACGTCCACTATCTCAAGCTGAGCCCGCACGTGTCGAACGGTCTCACCTGGCCGGGCGTCAAGTGGGCGCTGACCACCTTTTTCTTCGCCAATTGGCACCCGCTGACCTGGCTGTCCTACATGCTCGACGTCGAGCTTTACGGCCGAAGCCCGGGCGGCTTCCATGCCACGAACGTGGCCCTGCACGCTTTCGCCTCCCTGCTGTTGTTTCGCCTGCTCCGCCGTCTGACGGGCGCCGATTATCCGAGCGCGTTCGTGGCCGCCCTGTTCGCCGTCCACCCGCTTCACGTGGAGTCCGTGGCGTGGGTTTCCGAGCGCAAGGATGTCCTCAGCGCCGTCTTCTTGATGCTGGCGCTCTCGGCCTACGGCGCGTACGCGCGCCGGCCCGGGCTTGGCCGGTATCTCCTGGTCGCACTTCTGTTCGCTCTCGGTCTGATGTCCAAACCCATGCTGGTGACCTTCCCCTTTCTTCTGCTTCTTCTCGACTATTGGCCCCTGCGCCGCTGGGCGTTGCCCGGCGACGCCCCGGACCCGCGGCAGCGGCCGTCCTGGCCGCTGCTCGTCGAGAAGGCTCCCCTGCTCCTGCTCTCGGCCGTCTCGTGCTTTCTCACGATGCGCGCCCAGGAGCTTAATGTCGCCAAATTGGTCGAGCTTCCCTTCAGCCTGCGCTTGGCCAACGCCGCCAATTCTTATGTGAGCTATGCGGCCAAGACGCTCTGGCCGATGGATTTGGCGGTTTTTTATCCCTATCCGCGCGTTCAATCGGGGTGGTGGATGGTGGCCTGCGTGCTCGGCCTGGCGGCCGTCTCGCTCACCGTGGTTCGCGAGGTCCGTCGCCGCCCTTATCTCGCCGTGGGCTGGTTTTGGTATCTCGGCACGCTCGTTCCGGTCATCGGCCTCATTCAGGCGGGAGACCAGGCGATGGCCGACCGGTACGCCTACCTCCCGATCATCGGGCTGTTCATCATGGCGGCTTGGGAAGCGTCGCACTGGGCGACGCGCCGGCCGGCCCTGCGCGGTCCCTTAGGGGCCGCGGCGGTTTGCGCCGTCCTCGCCTGCCTGATCGCGGCGCGCGCCCAGGTCGGCTATTGGCGCGGCGACAAGGAGCTTTGGGCGCGCGCTCTGGCGGTGACCCGGGGCAATTATGTGGCCGAGACCGGGATGGGCACGGTCCTGCTGGCGGAGGGCAAGTTCGAGCAGGCGATCGTCCATTACGAGAAAGCGGTGGCTCTCGAGCCTTATTACGCCCAGACGTACAACACCCTCGGCGTCATGCTCATGAAGTACGGTCATATCCCCCGCGCCCTCCCGTACCTCGTCCAGGCGGTCAAGCTTCATCCCGGTTTCGCCGAGGCGCACAACAACCTGGGGCTGGCCTTGTCGTCGCTCGGGAAGGCCGATCAGGCCATAGCCAGCTTCAAGGAGGCGCTGCGTCTTGATCCTAACTATGCCGAGGTGCAGGTCAACCTCGCCATCGTGCTCGCGGGTCAAGGCAAAGTGGACGAGGCGCTCGCTCTCATTCAAGAGGCGCTTCGCCTCAACCCCGACTACGCCGACGGCCATTACAACCTCGCCGTAGCACTCTTCCTGAAGGGCAAGGCGGCCGAGGCGCCCGCGCATCTTCGCACGGCCCTGCGCCTCAATGCGGACCACACCGAGGCCCGCGCGATGCTCGACGATCTTTCCCGCGCCGCGCCGCGGCCCTAGCCTACCACCATTCCAAGGTGCTTCCTGCTTGCACGACGTTGCAGTTTGCGACGGCCGCCTCGCAGCCGAACCGCACGATAACCGTACCGTTGGCGGTGGGCTTGATGATCCCTTCAATAGTCGTGGTATTAAGATAAGGAGAGGTCACATAAGGCGTGGTGAGGGATACCCCGGCTATTGTGTCGGTGCTGGACGAATTGAACGCGAAATCGGTCGTGGCCGTGGCCGCGATTGAAAGTTTGTAGCCCACGGCGGAGAAGGCTCCGGTCGAGCCCATCGCCCAGCGAGTCCCGTTAGTGGTCGTGCCGGCGGCGCTGTGGAGCATAATCGCCTTGAACCGATAAACCGTCCCTGAGACCACGGGGAACGACAAGCCGGTGACGTTGGCAAAGGCGGTCACCGAGCTGGTGACGTTGGCGGACAACACGACCGTGCGCCGCAGATTCGGCTCGAGCTTCTGACCGGTGACCGCGCCGTTGAGCAGCTTGGCGGTCGTGACCGCGTCGGTCGCGAGCTTGGCCGTGTCGACCGCGCTTCCGGCCAGCTTGGCGGTGGTCACGTTAAGGTTGAGGATGTTGGCGGTGGTCACCGCGTCAGTGGCGAGCTTGGCCGTGTCGACCGCGCTTCCGGCCAGCTTGGCGGTGGTCACGTTGAGGTTGAGGATTCTGGTGGTGGTCACCGCGTCGGTGGCGAGCTTGTTGGTGTTGACTGAGTTGTCGGGCACGGTCCCGGCCAGCGACAGCTGGGTCTGGATGGTGGCGTTGAGCTTGGCGGTGTCGATCGTGCCGGTGAGGATCTTGGCGCCAATGACCGAGTCG
>Ga0209824_10000145_pt1 | contig 49498 bp, 51 predicted proteins | sample VDWuncwatermetaG_FD_184124 | JGI IMG/M metagenome (GOLD analysis project Ga0209824, IMG submission 184124) | Wastewater microbial communities from Netherlands to study Microbial Dark Matter (Phase II) - VDW unchlorinated drinking water (SPAdes)... ...
GGGCTGTATAGACGCGGGTTATGAGCCAATCAGCCTATATAAACCGCCGTACTTTTGCAATTATTTCGCATCCTGATGCCGGAAAGACGACACTTACCGAAAAACTTCTGCTTTTTGGCGGTGCTATTCATCTGGCTGGGGCGGTAAAAGCTAAGAAAGGCGGGCAGTCGGCACGTTCCGACTGGATGGCTATTGAGCAGCAGCGCGGTATTTCCGTTACTGCATCGGTGATGACCTTTGAGTATGAAAAAAATACCATAAATTTGCTCGATACGCCGGGGCATAAAGATTTCTCCGAGGATACTTATCGTACCCTGACAGCTGTGGATTCAGCGGTGATGGTGCTTGATGGTGCAAAAGGTATTGAAGAACAGACACTTAAATTATTTGAAGTGTGCCGCTTGCGCGATACGCCGGTTATAACTTTCATAAATAAAATGGATAGGGAAGTTAGAGAACCATTTGAATTATTAGATGAAATAGAAAAGAAACTGGCTCTTGATGTCTGCCTGATAACCTGGCCGATTGGCATGGGTGAGAGATTCCGAGGTTGCTTCAATCTGGTGACTGATAAACTTTATTTGTTTGCAGCGGGGCATGGAAGTAAAATTGTCGATGCGGTGCAGTTTACAGGAGCAGATGACCAGCGGCTTGATGAGTATGTAAATGCTGCTGAGCTTGCGGCATTTCGCGAGGAAGTGGCGATGGTGAAGGCGATTTATCCGCCCTTTAACCGTGAGCATTATCTGGAAGGGCATTTGACGCCGGTGTTTTTTGGTTCGGCGGTGAATAATTTTGGCGTACGCGAATTGTTGGAAGCTATTTGCGAATTTGCACCAAGTCCGAGAATTCAGGCAGCACAACCGCGTTCAATTGAGCCATATGAGCCAAAATTTTCTGGTTTTGTGTTCAAGATTCAGGCGAATATGGATAAAAACCACCGCGACCGGATTGCCTTTGTACGGATATGCTCAGGAAAATATACGCGTGGCATGAAGGTGTTGCATGTGCGCTCGGGCAAAACTCTTGCTCTTAACAATCCAGTGCTTTTTTTAGCGCGGGAAAGGGAGCTGGCGGAGGAAGCTTATGCTGGCGATATTTTAGGTATTCCTAATCATGGCAATCTGCATATTGGTGACGCTCTTACCGAAGGTGAGCAGTTGATGTTCAGCGGCATACCAAGTTTTGCTCCGGAGCTTTTCCAGCGTGTGCGTCTTGACGATCCGCTTAAATCCAAACAGTTGAAAGCAGCTTTGGAGCAATTAGCGGAGGAAGGTGCATCACAAATTTTCAAGCCTCTGGATGGCAGCCCGTGGATTATCGGGGTAGTTGGGCAGCTACAGTTTGACGTGATAGCTTCGCGGTTGCTCAGTGAATATGGGGTGCGCGGCAGTTTTGAAGCCGTGCCGTATACCACCGCCCGCTGGTTGAAAGGTAAAACTCCTGAAAAGCTTAGGGAATTTGCTGAAAGAAATAAATATAATGTCGCTGAAGATGGTTCCGGCGCGCTGACCTACCTTGCGCCAAATGCCTGGAATTTGCAGCGTGTAGGGCAGGATTTTCCCGATATTGAGTTTTTGAAAACCAGAGAATATAGTTAATTATAGTAATTCCAAATAATAATATTGTATAATAATTATACAATATTATTATAATTCAATGATATATATCTATTAAAAATGGCGTTCATAACTATGTCATAGAACTGTAACTTGTTTATATAGCTGGTTTTTGCTAATGTCATAAATTGGAACAGACCCAATTTTATTAGGCGATATTGTGGAAGAAAAAACTGTAGAGAATAAACCTGAAAAGGCTGAAAAGAAGCGCAGGAAGCTCGACACTACTGGTGTGTTGAATCTGCTTAGCTATCCTGCTGCTTTGGCATCTGGTGCTGCTGCCGCTTGGCAATATATAAGACAGGAATCTTTTGAAGTTATGAGGAGATGGGGAAAACTTAAAGAACCATTTGGAAAAGATAGGAAAAGTTTTGATAATTACGCAAGTGAATTGACTAATAGTATAAAAATTACAGACCCTAATGCTCATGAAAAATTAGCTCAAGCCAGAAAGAAGATAGAAGTCAAGAAAGAAGAATTATTCGAAAGTGCTGGTCTTAAGCCAATTCATAAACGTTTGAAGATATTGGCTAAAAATAACAAATTCGAGGCTCTAGGTTGGGGTATCGGTGGTGCTACGGTGACGCTGGGTGCTTATCTTATCCTTGCTAACAGCAAGGATATAGTTGGTTCTTTCTTTGTTAAAGGGGACGAGAAAGAAGAAAAAGAGCGTGAAAAAGGTTTTGTTGCCAGTCTTACTAATCCAAGAGAGACTTCCATTAACGGAACACATATCAGCAAATAACTACCCTTTGACCAGTTTTTTCATAAAGCCGGTAGATACATTCAAAGCCTGTTCCACCAAAGCTTTCTGTTCTTTTTCATGTACCTTCAGGTAGCCAACGGCAGGTGATGCGGCTTCCGGACGGCCAATATAACCGACTCGCATATTCCGTCCGATAGATTCCAGCACATCTTCAATACGTGTTGCTACAAAAGTCCAGGCACCCATATTCTTAGGTTCTTCCTGACACCAGATTATCTCAGCATTTTTATAGCGTTTCAGTTCGGCTGCCAGTTCTTTGGCAGGGAAAGGATAATATTGCTCCAGACGGATGATTGCGACATCATCAATTTTCTGGGCAGCACGACTCTCAAACAAATCGTAATATACTTTACCGGAAGTGATAATAACGCGCCGGATTTTTTCATCCTTAGCCAATTTCTCCATTTCCGGAATAATCCGTTTAAAATGGGTTCCGGCAGCAAATTCCTTTAAATCGGAAACTGCCAGCTTATGACGGAGCAGCGACTTTGGAGTCATCACAATTAAAGGTTTGCGGAAATTGCGTTTCAACTGGCGGCGCATTGCGTGGAAGAAATTGGCAGGAGTAGTGCAGTTTACCACCTGCATATTATCCTCAGCGCAAAGCTGGAGATAGCGTTCCAGACGCGCGGAGCTATGCTCAGGCCCTTGCCCTTCATAACCATGTGGCAGCAGCATAACCAGTCCGGACATACGCAGCCATTTAATTTCACCGGAAGAAATAAACTGGTCGATAATCACCTGCGCGCCGTTGGCAAAATCACCAAACTGCGCTTCCCAGATGGTCAGGTAATTTGGTAGACCAAGGCTGTAACCATATTCAAAACCAAGTATGGCAAATTCAGATAGAGAGCTGTCGATAACTTCATATTGTTTCTGAGGAAGACCAAGGTTATTGAGGGGTATATAGCGTTCCTCAGTTTCCTGATCCACTAGTACGCTGTGGCGGTGTGAGAACGTTCCGCGTCCGCAATCCTGCCCGGAAAGCCTGACACCACTGCCTTCGGCAAGAAGCGAACCATAGGCAAGGGCCTCACCCATTGCCCAATCCAAACCAGCACCGGTTTCCATCATAGTTTTTTTCGCTTCCAACTGGCGAACGATCTTAGAATTTACTTTGATATTAGATGGATTTTTAGCAATAGCTAAGCCAATGGCTTTCAGCGTTTCTAATTTTACACCGGTATCACCGTCCGGATGCTCGCCTTTAGGTTTTGCAAGACCTGACCATTGCCCTTCCAGCCAGTCAGCCTTATTTGGTTTGAAGGTTTTGGCGGCTTCATATTCCGATTCAAAAAACGCTTTATACTGAGTAAATTTTTCATCAACATTCTCTTGCGAAAGAACTCCTTCAGCAACCAGCCTGTCGGAATAGATTTTCGCCGGCAGAGGTTTCTTTGCTATTTCGCGGTACATAATCGGTTGGGTGAATGCCGGTTCATCCGATTCATTATGACCATATTTACGGTAGCAGAAAATATCAACAACCGCGTCACGCTTGAAGGCTTGACGGAATTCAGTAGCGAGGCGACAAACATATGACACTGCCTCAGGATCATCACCATTTACATGGAAAATAGGGGCTTGTACTGCTTTGGCAACGTCGGTTGGATATGGAGTAAAGCGTGAATATTTCGGGCTGGTGGTAAAGCCTATCTGGTTATTCACTATAACATGTATCGTGCCACCGGTGCGATAACCGCGAAGTTCGGAAAGCGCGAGAACTTCCGGCACAGAACCTTGGCCGGAGAAAGCCGCATCACCATGTAGCATAACGCCCATGACGCTGCCTTTATCTTCAGTATCGCCAAATATATCAAGTTTGGCGCGGACTTTGCCGACAACTACCGGATTTACCGCTTCCAGATGCGAAGGGTTGGCAAGCAGCGATAAATGGATTTTACCATATGGTGTTTCGCGATCGGAAGAAGTTCCGAGGTGATATTTAACGTCACCCGATGATGTTACCCAATCCGGGAAATCCATGTTGCCCTGGAATATGGAAAGGAGCTCAGCGTAAGGTTTGCCCATAGTGGTGGTTAGGACGTTCATACGTCCGCGGTGTGGCATTCCCAACACTATTTCTTTTACACCGTTTTTGGCGGCATTGTTTATGATAGATTCCAGACCAGCAAGCATGGCATCACCGCCCTGCGCGGAGAAGCGTTTTGTTCCTGTATATTTTACCTGTACGAATTGTTCGAATGCCTCAACTTCCACCAGAGTATTCCAGATAGATTTTTTTTCTGCTTCAGAAAAACCAAAACGTCCGTGGTCTTGTTCAAAGCGTTTCTGTACCCATGCTTTTTGTTCAGGATGTTGAATATGCATGAATTCCACGCCGATATTTCCGCAATAAGTCTGGCGCAGGATAGAAACAATATCTTTTAATTTTGCTTTTTTGATACCAAGGGAGCCATCCAGAAAAATTTCCCGTTCCATATCGGCATCGCTAAATCCATAACTTTTTGGATCAAGCTCCGGATGTGGGGAGGCGATTTCAATACCGAGTGGGTCAAGATTAGCGAGCAGGTGACCGCGGACGCGGTAAGCCCGCACCATCATGATTGCGCGGATGGAATCATGAGCGAAGCGTTCCGCTTCGTCAGAGGTCAGTGGTCGGAGGTCAGAGGTCAGTTTTTTATTCTTATCGGTTTTCTGTCCGCTTGCTGCTGGCAATTCCTCAACTGCGCCAATTACCTGACTCTTTACCTTCGCCCAGCTTGCGCTGCGCTGCGTGGCACTTGCCATTCCATTTGTGGTATCACGGAAAAAATCACGCCAGCTTGCATCAACACTACCCGCATCTTGCAGATAACGTTCATAAAGTTCTTCGATAAAAACGCTATTGCCAGCGAAGAGGGAAGTGGTGGAGTTAAGGCTCATAAAATTCCATGCATTATTGTGAAGTGAAAGTATGGTATAATATCATATTTTTAGTAAATTTTTTAGCTAGTTTCCAGCTATTTTTGCGAAGTTGACTGAATAATAGCATTATCAAGTTTTTGCCGTATGACTGTGGTATTTTTGCCAACAGCCCATTTGCTGCCTATAGGATTTATAGCGGTTATTGGCGCGATTATGCTTGCAATATTGGTCATAAAAACCTCATCGGCATTTTGCAGGTCATGCAATGTAAAATGCCCTTCTGTTTTCTTACCATCACATAATTCAAGAACTTTTTCCCGCATAGTTCCGGCGACCATCTCAAGGTCAAGAGATGGGGTATATAACACCTCATCCTTAATCCAGAAAATATTGCCGGAGGCTGTTTCACAAATATGACTATTTTTATTGAGTAACAATGCGTTATCACAGTTTTGTTCACTGGCTTCCAGCATAGCTAAAGTGTAGAGCAAGGAATTATTAGTTTTGCTCGGAGGTTTTGTGGTGGCAATATGTGATGACAGAAACAGACTTATTTCTTTGAAAGCCGGATAGGGCTTTGCGCTGGTTTGTATAATCAGGTAGGGAATAGAGTCTTTTGGCAAATAGCCGAGTGCGTTTAAACCATTCTCTCCACGTGATACAATTATCCGCACATAACCATTTTCCAGCGAGTTTCTTTTTATAAGATCGTGGCAAATATTTTCAATATTTGTGGTATCAAGCTTGATTTTATAAGCATTCAGACCCGATTCCAGACGTTCTTTGTGCCTGGTAAAATCATATATCTGTCTGCTAACTACAAGGCAAGTATCAAACACTCCGTCGCCAAAACGAAACGAGCGATCATGGATGGATATATGGCACTGGCTTTCTGGTAGGAATTCGCCTTTGAAATAAGCTAGTGTCATAAGTAGAATTGGGGAATTGGTGAATTGAGGAATTGGGGATTTTTTTTATTCATTTCTTCAGTCCTCCATTTCTCCAATTCTTCAATTCCTTTTAAGCTGCTTTTTTCTTGAGCAGTTCAGCCATAGTGCGTCCAAGGTTTGCCGGTGAGTCAGACACTATTATTCCCGCCGATTTCATGGCTTCGATTTTATCTTCGGCACCACCTTTGCCACCAGAAACAATCGCGCCGGCATGACCCATGCGCCGTCCTGGAGGAGCAGTGCGACCAGCTATAAACCCTACCACCGGTTTTTTGATTTTGCTGCGTTTCAGGAAGTCGGCAGCCTGTTCTTCAGCATCGCCACCAATTTCTCCGATCATGACAATTGCCTGGGTTTCATCGTCTTTCAGGAATAATTCCAGAACATCAATGAAATTTGTGCCGTTTACCGGATCGCCACCAATTCCCACGCAGGTTGATTGTCCAAGACCTTCAGCAGAAGTTTGTGCCACTGCCTCATAAGTCAGAGTTCCTGAGCGTGATACAATGCCTATTGAACCTTTTTTATGGATATGTCCGGGCATGATGCCGATTTTGCACTCACCCGGTGTTATAACTCCAGGGCAGTTTGGCCCGACAAGGCGGGTTCTGCTGCCTGTAAGGGAGCGTTTCACTTTAACCATGTCGAGGACAGGGATGCCCTCAGTGATGCAGATTACCAGCTCAATTTTTGCGTCAATCGCTTCCAAGATAGCATCAGCGGCAAATTTTGGTGGAACATAAATCACGCTGGCATTAGCCCCGGCTTTTTGCACAGCTTCCTCAACTGTGTTGAAAACAGGAAGATCAATATGTGTAGTTCCGCCTTTTCCTGGCGTTACACCGCCAACCATTTTTGTGCCATAAGCAACTGCTTGCTCAGAATGGTAGGTGCCTTCACGACCAGTGAAACCCTGGCAGATTACTTTAGTGTTTTTATTTATTAGAATTGACATGATTTTATCCTTGAAATGGAGAATTGAAGAATTGGGGAATTGAGGAATTATACATTATAACTTGCCCCTTAAATTAATTAGCATTCCATAAATTGACGAATATATGTTCAGCCAGCTATTTAGTTGTTTGTCAGTTATATAACCTAGATCAAAAGAATATGATATCCATGTTTCTATTTCACTGCACGAACCCATGGCCATTGAAATAAATCTTGCAAATTCCGGTTTCGAATGAGTTTGCTTTGCAAAACCTTCTGCCAGATTAGCGCAAATGGATTTACTGGAGCGGCGCATTTGATCAGCAAGTGCAAATTGTTCAATTTTAGGAAATTTTAGAGTTTCTTTATGGATTTCCAAAGATATTCCATAGGCTTTTTTATAAACCTCTAGATCTCTGGCTCTTTTTATAAAATTTTCTACTTTCTCCATTTCGCCAATTCTCCAGTTCTTAAATTCTACTGCTAAGCCGCCTTGCGCTTTACAGCAGCGACAATTTTTTCTGCGGCATCAGCCAGATTATCAGCAGGGGTTATGGCAAGACCACTGGAAGCTAGCATTTTCTTACCAAGCTCTACGTTCGTACCTTCTAAGCGTACAACCAGTGGAACATGCAGGTTTACTTCACGGGCAGCGGCGATAATGCCTTCAGCGATAATATCACAGCGCATGATACCGCCGAAAATATTTACCAGAATTCCTTCAACATTAGGATCAGATAAAATCAGTTTAAAGGCTTCGCCAACTTTTTCTTTGTTCGCGCCACCGCCAACATCGAGGAAGTTTGCAGGAGCACTACCGTATAGCTGAATGATATCCATAGTAGCCATGGCAAGCCCTGCACCATTTACCATGCAGCCAATGCTACCATCCATTTTCACATAAGACAGGCCGAACTTGGCAGCTTTTTGTTCCATCGGATCTTCTTCATCAGGATCACGCAGTTCATGAATATCATTATGGCGGAAGAGAGCATTTTCATCAAAATTGAATTTTGCATCAAGTGCCAGCAAATCACTATTAGCGGTTATAACCAGCGGATTTATTTCTACCTGTGAAGCATCAGTATCAATAAACGCTGCGTATATAGAATTGATAAAATGTTCGAATTTACCAAACAATTCTTTTGGAATTCCCAGACCAAACGCCATTTTACGCGCATGGAACGGCTGGATACCACTTGCCGGATCAACAGCCAGTTTGATTATTTTCTCAGGATGTGAATGCGCTACTTCCTCAATATCCATACCGCCCTCGGTGGATACGATAAAAGTAACCCAGGAACTTGCACGATCAACAACCAGGCTTAAATAAAGCTCTTTGCTGATGCTCGTACCTTCTTCGATATATACACGTTTTACAACTTTGCCTTCAGGCCCAGTCTGGTGAGTTATCAGAGTCATACCAATCATGTCTTTGGTGAGATTTTCGACCTCATCCAAGGTTTTTGCCAGTTTAACACCACCAGCTTTACCGCGTCCGCCAGCATGAATCTGTGCTTTTACCACCCACAATTTGCCACCAAGGCCTTGTGCTGCTGCCACTGCTTCTTTAGGAGTATAAGCAACTTGTCCTCTTGGTACTGGCACAGCATATTTTGCTAGAACCTGTTTGGCCTGGTATTCATGTATATTCATATTTTTCCTCTATTATCCTGCGGGCTGCGCAAGCAGCAGCGCAGGATCTGCTGATTGTGTTACTGCGGAATATAAATCATTCCACTCTGTGTTCAGTTGTTCAATTATCTCTATCTTTTTAGCTCTTGACAGGCTCTTCAGTTTTCTTTCCATCTCCATTGCATCATTTATATTTTCGTATCTCTCAAACCAAACCAGTCTTATTAAATCATAGTGTTTTGTAAAACCATCAAGCATCTTAAATTTATGTTCAGTCGACCTCTTCAATATATCAGTAGTTACGCCTATGTATATCAATCCCCTATATTTATTGGACATCATATATACATAACCAAGATTCATGTAAACCTCTAACAGATCCTGTGCTAACGCCTGTGGCGTTCCACAGGATTGGTGCTTACAATTTTATCCCACTGCATAGCTCTTTAACGGCATTTACTGATTTGTCAAACATAGCTTTCTGCGCTGAATTTAAGGTAATTTCAACAATTTTCTCAACACCGCCAGCACCAATAACTGCTGGAACGCCCACATATATGTCTTTAATTCCGTATTGACCGTTTAAATTAGCAGCGCAAGGAAGGATACGTTTTTTGTCATATAGATAAGCTTCTGCCATGCGGATAGCGGATGCGGCAGGAGCGTAAAACGCTGAGCCGGTTTTAAGCAGCCCGACTATTTCCGCGCCACCATCACGGGTACGCTGTACAATTTGGTCTAATTTATCCTGCTTTATCCAGCCCATCTTTACAAATTCGGGAAGAGGTATGCCGGAGATGGTTGTATAATCAACTACCGGAACCATGGTGTCACCATGTCCGCCAAGAACGAAAGCATTGATATCAGAAATGGAAACGCCCATAGCCTCAGCAAGGAAATAAGCAAAGCGTGAAGAATCAAGGACACCAGCCATGCCAACTACTTTATGGGCAGGTAGGCCGGAAACTTGTTGCATTACCCAAACCATCGCATCGAGCGGGTTGGTGATGACGATAACGAAGGCGTTTGGTGCATGTATTTTGATATTCTCGGCAACAGTTTTGATAATACCGGTATTGATGTTTACCAGATCATCGCGACTCATTCCGGGTTTGCGCGGAACACCGGCGGTTACGATGATAACATCAGAGCCAGCTATATCTTTGTAATCATTGGTTCCCTTAAGGTTTACATCATTACCGTCAACCGCTGAGCTTTGGGAAATATCAAGGGCTTTTCCTTGTGGAAGACCTTCGGAAATATCAAATAACACGACATCTCCAAGATTCTTAAGTTCACAAAGATGCGCTAGTGTTCCACCAATCATACCAGCACCGATGAGAGAAATTTTTTTGCGAGCGGTCATAGATGTTATCCTTATTTTACAAGATAGGTTTATTTATTATGAATGTATTTATACACCATAAAACCTTAAATCAAGGTTAAGTGTACAAGGGCATATAAGAAACATATAAGAAGAATGGTGTTTTTTTATGGGACTAAAGCAATTATGTAAATTATTTTTTAACTAATTATGATTTGTTAGGCGCGCTATCAATTTTCTTTGTTATTTGAGCGATTAAATACTCAATATCCTTACCGGTAAGGATAGAGGTGAATTCTTCACGTTGCGTGGTTATCATACTGACACCTTCAACAATTATATCAACTACCAGGAAGTTATTTTTACGGTTTCTAGAATCGCTGCGGACGCGGTAATCAACTAATATCGGTTCGCCGCCAGCTTCTTCAGATTTAATCTGCATACTTATTATAAATTCATTGCCACTACTTGCGCGTGCGTCAGTAATTTTAAAGCTGCCACTAGTGTAATCGGTAAAGCGCGTAGCATAATTACGCACGAGAAAAGATTCATATCCGCGTAAATAACGCACTTTCTGATCGTCATTTATCTGTCTCCAGAAACGACCAAGAACAAACTTTCCAATCCACACCGTATCAACATTCTCACGGAAAAGCTGTTCAATTTTTTTGGTTTTTGTTTCTTTATCCAGCTGCTTATCGGTCAGAGTGGCTATGGCACTGTCACCTAAAGATTCAATATATTTACTGGCATCATCAACCGGCGCAGCAACGGATGGAGAAGACAATAAAGATAAGCAGGCAACAACAACTAGTAACCTTTTTATAATGTTTCTGGCTTGTAGGAATATCATCTAGTTGGAATCCTGAGATTTTGCGGACTCTAAAGATTTGTTACGCTGATTTATAGCATTTTTTATAGCTTTTGCGCGGAACTGAGTATATATGCTGCGCATAGTGCTGTATGGATCTATAGAGTTATATATATCGTTCAACAGTTTCATGTTGCGATGACGCGCCTCGATAGTTTTTACCGCTACTACGCTATAAAATACTGGATTATTGGTGTAGCTTATTGGATCAAGAAATACATCTCCAGCTCTACCAATGCCATCGCGCACGCTGGATGGACCAAAAACTGGTATCATAAGGTATGGGCCAGCGTCTGCTCCATAAATTGCAAAAGTATCACCAAGACCGGTTTCGCGATTTTTAAGACCTAGTTCGCTTGCCACATCAAACAAGCCGGCGATACCGAACGTAGAGTTAAACAGGAATCTCCACAAGGTGGTGAAGCTGTTATTAGCATCGGTCTGTAGAACCGAGTTGGCAAAAGTTACAGGCTCTTTGATATTACTTACGAAATTAGAAACCATGGTTTGCCCACGCTTAGGCATTACCGCGTCATAACCTTGTGCAACCGGTTTTAAAAGAACGGTGTCAACTGCGTAGTTAAACTGGAATATTCCACGGTTGAGAGGCTCAATCGGATCATGGGTTGTTTCTGAATTGGCACTTGGAACGGGGGTGGTGCAGGCTGACAACATACCAGCGCAAAACGCAACAGCTACAAACTTGCCAAACATCTTCAGTGTATTTTCAGCCTTAAAGTAACCCATATTAATTAATTCCCATTTTAAAAAACGCGACTATAACATCAACTTATACAAAGTGCAAATTTACATAAACAAAGTTAAGCAAGTATGAATTAACCATGTTTGTTTAATCTTCTTGACTTGTGCAAGCAATGACGTTTTCTTATCAGCCACAAATAAGCTGGCTTTGTTGCAGACTTGCCACACAAATGCCAGTATAATTACGGTTCTATCAAGAAATTTGTACTGATTACTCCGATGACATTATTAGAAAATACATTTACCGGCAAGATTCCTTCAGTATCGTTCGAATTTTTTCCGCCGAAAACACCGGAGATGGAACAGAAATTGTGGGATACTATAATCCAGCTGGAAAAGCTGTATCCCAGTTTTGTTTCCGTAACTTATGGGGCGGGCGGGAGTACGCGTGAGCGCACCCATCAGACGGTAAAGCGCATGGTGCAGGAAACCAGCCTGAAACCGGCAGCCCACCTGACCTGCGTGGCAGCAAGCCGGCAGGAAGTTGATACGGTTGCCCGCGCATACTGGGAGGCAGGAGTACGCCATATTGTGGCATTACGCGGTGATCCGCCGAATGGCGCGGCAGGTTACGAGCCACATCCCGATGGTTATCAATATTCCTGCGAGCTGGTGGCGGGGCTGAAAAAAATTGCGGATTTTGAGATAACTGTTGCTGCTTTTCCAGAAAAACACCCGGATTCAGCGAGTTTTGCTGCCGATATTGATTACCTTAAGAAAAAAATTGATGCTGGGGCGACCCGTGCCATCACCCAGTATTTCTTTGATGTAGAGCATTATTTCCGCTTTATGGAAAAAGTGCGGGCGGCTGGAATCACTATCCCGATAGTGCCGGGGATTCTGCCGGTGGGCAATGTCGCGCAGGTGAAGAAATTCAGCGCGATGTGTGGTGCGAGTGTGCCTTTATGGCTGGATAAACTGTTTGACGGGCTGGATAATGACCCGATAATGCGTAATCTGGTGGCGGTTTCAGTTGCCAGTGAGCAATGCCGTAGACTCATGGAGTTTGGTTGTGACTACCTGCATTTCTATACCCTCAACCGTGCGGATTTAACCGCGGCGGTGTGCCGAATACTTGGGATCAGGTAATAAAAAAGGCGGTCATATGACCGCCTTTTCCAGTATTTATGCTGAGGCTTATCTCTGCCTAAGTGTTTCATTCAATTTATCAAAAGTTGGTGCTGGCATATCTGTGCATCCAACAACATCTTTGCATTCATAAACTTTCATTGCTACTTCTCCTGGCTTTTTGCCAATTACACCATCTTTAACGCCACTCTTTATTGTTTCGATTTGTTCTGACGTCAGCTTTAATTTACCTGGATTGCCTTCGCTACCTATTTTGTGCATAATTTGGGTTTCTTTTAATCCACCCCGTGCTTCATTTACATCTTTTGCGAATCCCGTTACATTTGTTGTAAGATCAAGCATATTATCCATCCTTTGCTTTGTTGTGTTGTGTATTGTTAAGTTTACTTATTAGTAAATGCCGATTGTTTCCCGGCAATCTGGAGTTAATATATCAGGATTATCTCTAAACTCAACTCTTTAAGCTTAATTATTTGTTAAGTTTTTGTGACAGAGTCGGTTAATGTTACGGTACTGTAATAATTTCTTCATAATAATAATTTATTATAAATCAGTTGCTTGTCTAGTGAAGTCCACGATTTAATCGGGGATCTTAAGCAAAAACCACTGACACATCTTGTTGCCCCAGATCCCCGCGCAGGGGCGGGGATGACCAGCTATACCAGCCTTAACAGCTCTATCGTTGCCCTGCCGTATTTCCGCTGGTCAATTACTTCAAATGTTTCTGGTATTTCAATAACTTCCTTGCTGTCATGTTCGATAACCAGCAAAGCATCGTCGGTGAGCCACTCGCCTGCATGCAGGGCAATAAGGGTTGGGGTGATAAGTTTTTCAAAATAAGGCGGGTCGATAAATACCACAGAAAATTGCTTGCGGGTTTTGCCGATCTTTCTGGCATCTGCCTGTATAAATTCTGCGTTTGCCAGCTCATTCATTTTCTGGGCGTTATGGCGGGCGGTGGCTATCCCCTCCCGCGAGATATCAATAAAGGTAACGCTTGTCGCTCCGCGCGATAAAGCCTCCAGCCCAAATGCGCCGGTGCCGCAAAAAACATCCAGTACATTCTTTCCGGCAATACCTTCTGAATATTTGCTATGGCTTAAGATATTGAAAATAGCTTCACGGGCAAATTCGGAAGTCGGGCGGATTTTTCCGTCCGTATCTTTGGCGATCTCAATTCTTCTGCCTTTATGCTTTCCTGCGATTATTCTCATAGATATGGTGTTTAGCGACTAGCGGTTAGCGGTTAGTAAGATTTATTATAGCAATAAAGCGAAGCAGTGAAAGTTTTAACTTCCGACAAATGATTTTATAACTTTTCCGGTTACTTCCTTTACCTCACCTTTTGCCAGGCTTCCAAGCTGGAAAGGGCCATAAGACAGGCGTAGCAAGCGGTTAACCGTGCATCCGAAATGTTCGAATATTTTGCGGATTTCGCGGTTCTTGCCTTCACGTAAGCCTACGGTGAGCCAGCTATTACCACCTTTCTGGCTGTCAATAACTGCTTCGATACTGCCGTAATTTATGCCATCAACGCTTACGCCTTTTTTCATTTCTGCAAGCATGGAGGGCGTTATATTGCCGTAAGCGCGCACGCGGTAGCGGCGAATCCAGCCAGTAGCGGGTAACTCCAGCTTGCGAGCCAGCGTGCCGTCATTGGTAAGCAGCAGTAAGCCCTCTGAGTTTAAATCCAATCTCCCTATGGAAATAACCCTTGGCAAAGTTTTTGGCAAAGTTTCAAACACGGTTTTGCGCCCTTCCGGGTCTTTATGGGTGGTGACCAATCCGGCTGGTTTATGATACAGCCACAGGCGGGTTGGTTCTTTCGCTTGCAGCAGCTTGCCGTCTACCACCACCGCGTCATTTTCACTGACATTAAAGGCTGGAGTGATAATTTTCTTACCGTTTACCTTAACCCTGCCTTCAGTAATCCAGGTTTCCGCCTCGCGCCGTGAGCATAAACCAGCAGCTGCCATGCGCTTTGCCAGACGTTCGCCGGCAAATTTAAAATCCTGCGAGGTGTTTTTTTTATCACTCATAATGTGTCCACATCCGCAGTATTTTTATGATCTTTTCTTCTTCCAAAACCTGATAGACCAGCCGGTGCTGAATATTTATACGGCGGGAATAGGCTCCTGCCATGTCGCCTAGTAGTTTTTCATAAGGAGGTGGATTCATAAAAGGATTTTGTTCAATAATGGCAAGCAGTTTTTGAATCTTTTCTTTAAGCCCAGCAGATGCCGCTTTTTTCGCGTCTTTTTGCGCCTGTTTGGTATAGATTAATCTCCACCCTACCATTTTAATTTATCTGCATCGATACATTCTTCAACCGGAGTATTGATACCGGCAACAATAGATTCAGCCATTTTGGGGATAGAAGATAAATAAATCGTTTCCTGAATTGATTGCCAATCTTCTTCAGAGATTAAAACTGCATTCCCGCGCTTACCGGTTATGGTAATAGGCTGATGGGTTGCAGCAACTTCATCCATCAGGCGGAAAATATTGGCGCGGGCTTCACTGGCAGTTATTATGTTCATATAAATTCATCCTTCCTAGCAATTGTACATAAAAACGTACGTTTGTCAAATTTTATCAGAAACCCGCTTTTTACAAGCCTCCACAAAAGCTTCAAAAATCCTGCTATCACCTGAATCAACGTGATATTCAGGATGCCATTGCACGCCAAGGCAGAATGGATGTGAGGGAAGTTCAATGCCTTCGATAACACCATCAGAAGTAGTGGCATTTACCACTAGCTGCGGCGCAACTTTATCCACCGCCTGATGATGAGCGGTATTCACTGCCATCTGGCTTTTACCGACAATTCTTTCAAGCAGGCTACCAGCGGTTATTTTTATGCTATGTCCTGCCTCATTGCGCGGGTTTTTCTGCTCATGTTCCAGCGGGTTTTTAATACTGTCAGGTATATGCTGGATCAATGTTCCACCAAGCACTACATTAAGCAGTTGCTCACCACCGCAAATACCTAAAATCGGGATGCCACGCTCTATCGCGCCTCTTGTTATAGCAAACTCAAATCTGGTGCGGTTATCCTTGGTCGTTACGCTATCGTGTTTTTCGCTCTGACCATAAAGTTCAGGTGACACGTCAAACGCACCGCCGGTTATCATCAGGCCATCAATAAGATCAAGATACTGCTCAACTTTTTCAGTGTCGTGGGGAAGGGGTAAAGCCAGCGCGCCGAGATTGCTAACCGCCGAGCAATAATTCTCACGCAGAGCATACCATGGTTTTTTGGAGTAAGTCTGCGTCTCTTCATAATCAAGCGTAATGCCGATTTTCGGCGCATTATAGGCGTTTTTTGGCATAAAAAACCATTTCTTAGGGTTTTATTGGCAGTTTATTAACAAAAAGATGATTAGATACCGGATGATGGATGACTGGATTATTGGATAATTGGAAAAGAAAAACAACCTAATTATCAAACAATTTAGTTATCTAATAATCTTATTATCTTATTATCTTATTATCTAGTTATCTGCTTATGAAACAAGTTGTAAAAAATATGTCGCTTGCCACTATAGCAGGCACATTTTTTGGTTTCGCGCTGATTATCGGCGCGATTGTGCATGGCACTGACAATTACCTTTCATTTATCAGCATTGAAGGTCTGCTTATAGTTATGGGCGGCACGGTTGCCAACGCTTTCATGAGCTATCATGCTAATTCAGTTATTCTAGCTTTTCAGGCAATCTGGCACATGGTTAAAAAGCCTAAAGCGACGCGTGAGGGGCTGAATGCGGAGATAATGCGCCTGATTAAATGGGCATATCTGGTGCAGGCGAAAGGATTTGCCGGGCTGGAAGGTGAAGTCGGTGCGAAAATCAAAGAACCTTTGCTGCGTTATGGGATTGATCTGGTTATAACAGGGTATCAGCCGGAACCAATCCGTAAAATGATGAATACCGCCGTGGAAGCTGATTTTGAGCGTAGCATATCGCCAGTAATTGTACTTAAAAATATGGCATCAACTGCTCCGGCTTTCGGGATGGTAGGGACGCTGGTAGGTATGGTGATAATGCTGCAGAACATTCAGGGTGACATGTCACGTATCGGCCTTGGGCTTTCGGTCGCGTTGCTTGCAACTCTTTATGGAATTATCGTAGCACGTCTGTTTTGTCTGCCTGCGGCTGATAAGCTTATGCAGAAGGAAGATGTGATGCGTTTTCGCAATTACATGATGACGGAAGGTCTGGTGCTGCTTGCGGAAAAACAAAGCCCACGCTTTATGCAGGATAAGCTGAACAGCTTCCTTGATCCATCACAGCATTTCAACCTTGATGATTATCTGAAAAAGAATGACGTATAGGATACTAAGCAAATGATGCCTCCACGCAAAATACTTCCAGAAGAGAATGTTGATTCATGGCTGATGAGTTATGCCGATTTGATTACACTTCTGATGTGCTTTTTTATTATTTTCGTATCGGTGTCGGAGCCACGTAAAGAACGTATTTCGATGTTGAGCAGCGGTATGGGCGGAAAATTCGGAACAGTGGATCTGGTAACCCCTTTTGATGGGGTGATACGGACGCTGCAAGGAGTGGTAGAAAATAACAAATCGTTCAACGATATTACTATTGAGAATAATGATAAGGAAATCGCTATGGAAATGTCGAGTACGACATTCTTTAAGTCATTTACCGCCGAATTAGCCCCAGAAAAATTACCTCTCCTGAATGAAATAATTGCCTCTTTAAGGTCTATTGATTTTATTGATTATCGAATCAGCATAGAGGGGCATACCAGTGATTCTGAGCCGCAAAGCGGTTTGTATGCTACCAATTGGGAACTTTCTTCGGCGCGTGCAGCCAGAATAGTTAGGGTCTTTATAGAAAATGGCATAAGACCCAAAGATATAAAAGCCGTAGGTTTTGCTGGTGCTTATCCAAAAGTTCCCAATCTTGACATGAATGGTAATGCCATTGTCGCCAACCGTGAGAAAAATGAACGTGTGTTGGTAAAGCTGGAGAGGTTAAAGTAGTTTTTACGGATTGCTTTGCTGTTGTCGTAATTGCCAGTATGCTGGCGCATGTCTATCAGATAAATCACATAAGTTGTATTTTTTGATGTTTTATGCAATTTATTCTTGCAACTAGGGATAGTATTATGTATCTACTAATACAACTATCATTAGTTGTGTAGGAAATTATAAATGCAGCATAGTTATATAGACAATTCGGTTTTAGTTACCTTGCCACCTATAATGAATATTGAGGCTATAGAAGAACTTATAGCCGAATTCATGGCACTGCTGTCTCCAAAAAAACAGAATTTGATTATTGATGCCTCCAATGTTGAAGATATTACCACTGCCGGTTTGCAGCTAATAATTTCTTTGGAAAAAACTCTGTCAGCAGCGGGATGTATCTTTCAGGTGAAAGGTGAAAATGATTTATTTTCCTCTGTTTTTAAGAGAGTAGGTCTCGAAAACTTCTGGAATGGGAGAAAATATAATGGCTAAAAAAGTGCTGACAGTCGATGATTCCAAGAGTATGCGCGAGATGGTGTCATTTACCCTGAAGAGTGCAGGCTATGAAGTTGTTGAGGCGGAGGATGGGAAAGCTGCCCTTGCTGCCATTTCAGGTGTGAAGGTTGATGCAGTTATTACCGATCTAAATATGCCAAACATGAATGGCTTTGAATTGATTCGAAATTTACGCGCCAATCCAACCTATAAATTTACTCCGATACTTATGCTTACCACTGAAGGTGATTCCAGCAAAAAAGAAGAAGGTAAATCATCAGGGGCTACAGGTTGGATTGTTAAGCCGTTTAACCCTGAAAAATTAATAGAAGTAGTAAAGAGGGTGTGTCCATAATGGTATCTCTGGATCAGTTCAAGCAGACTTATATAACTGAATGTTTTGAGCTTCTTGTTGACATGGAAGCCTACTTGCTGGCACTTGATATTGATGCTGTGGATACGGAGCAGCTCAACGCTATTTTCCGTTGCGCCCATTCGATAAAAGGTGGGGCAGGGGCGTTTGGACTAGATGCAATTATGAACTTTACGCATGTACTGGAAGCGTTGCTGGATTCCATGCGTGAGAAAAAAGTTAAGCCATCTCGGGTTGCCGTAGATATGCTGTTGAAATCTGTGGATGTGGTTACGCAAATGGTGCGTGTTGCTCAGGATAATGTTGCGCTACCGGATGGATTTGGGCATGAGCTACTGGAACAGCTAAAAGGGCTTGCTGCCGGTTCTGGAATAGAAAGTGCGCCCATCTCTGGAAATTCCAGTGATGAAGGAAAAGAAAGCAAAGAGAATATTGAGCAGCAACGTTGGCATATTAATTTTGCCCCGCATGAAACTTTACTTGCTACCGGTAACGAGCCAATGCTCATTTTGCGGGAACTGGAGCGTCTTGGCACGGTTGAGGTTATGGCATTTACTCATCGTGTTCCAGTTCTGGAGGAATTGAACCCTACATGCTGCTACATTGGTTGGTCAATTGTGCTGAATACCGATAAGTTAGAAGATAATATTCGTGAAGTGTTTGGGTTTGTGGCGGATCATTGTGACCTTACCATTGTCATGGAAGAAGCAAAACCGCCAGAAGATGAGTTTGTTGCGGATGTTCGTTCCAATAACATAAAAATTGTAGCCGATGATAATCCGGCTCGTTCTACGCAGTCATCGTCTATTCGTGTTGATTTGGAAAAAGTTGACAGGCTGGTGAATATGATTGGTGAATTGGTTATCACCGAGGCAATGCTTAAAGCGCAGACGCGTGAATTTACTGAAGGGCAATTTTCTGATTTGATGCGTGGAGTCAGTGAATTATCGCAGCATACGCGCGAGTTACAAGAAGCTGTTATGGCGGTCAGGATGCAGCCTGTAAAATCAATTTTTTCACGTATGCCAAGAATAGTTCGTGATATTTCTGCGCAGCTTGGCAAAGAAATTCGACTGGTTACATCTGGTGAAAATACTGAAGTCGATAAAACGGTTATTGAGCAGCTTGGTGACCCGCTTACCCACATGATTCGTAATTCTGTGGATCATGGGATAGAAAGCCCGCAAGTGCGGATTGCCAAGGGAAAGCCGGAAGAGGGGACTATCCATCTTTCCGCTTCGCATCGTGGCGGGCGTATTATAATTGAGATTCGTGATGATGGTGCAGGAATTAACCGCGCAAAAGTTCTCGCCAAAGCACGAGAGAAGGGTTTGATTGCAGCTGATTCTATGCCTAGTGATGAAGAATGCGATAATCTTATTTTCCTTCCTGGATTTTCTACTGCTGATGTTGTGTCGAATATATCAGGACGTGGTGTGGGAATGGATGTGGTAAGGCGCAATATTCAAGGTCTAGGTGGTATTGTTCAAGTTACTACTAATCCTGGAAAGGGGTCTTTATTTACAGTTTCATTGCCTTTAACTCTGGCTATTTTAGATGGGATGATTGTCCGTGTGGGGGCAGAAAATTACATCATTCCCATAACTAATATCATCGAAACGTTGCGCCCTAAATCAGACCATGTGAAACGCGTGGAAGGACATAACGATGTCATCAATGTGCGTGGTGACTTTGTAACTGTAGTTTATCTGCATAGAATTTTTAATGTGACTGAGGCGGAAAGTGATCCGAGCAAGGCGTTGATTGTTTTAGTTGAGAGTGGGCAAAAAAAAATGGGATTGGTGGTCGATGAATTAATCGGGCAGCAGCAGGTGGTAATTAAAAGTCTGGAATCCAATTCCGATCCAGTTGCTGGTGTATCAGGGGCAACTATCCTTGGCGATGGCAGGGTTTCTTTAATTCTTGATATAGATGGACTTAAATCTCTTTGTCATGGTCATGCAGAGTTAGAAGCAGCTTAGAAACAAATTCTGGAGTAATTTTATGGCAGATAATTTTGATAGAGGTTTGGATAAAGAAAATATTGTTCAGAAGAATGCTACACAACAATTTTTGACATTTACAGTAGGTGGTGAGGAATATGGTGTTGATATAATGACCGTGCGTGAGATTAAAGGCTGGACAGAAACTACTCGCCTGCCTAATTCACAGGAATTCATGCGTGGAGTGATGAATCTGCGTGGACTTATTATTCCCATATTTGATTTACGTACGCGTTTTCATCAGGGGATGACTGAGGCAACTGCGAAACATGTTGTTATTATTCTGGCAATTGGAGATCGTAATATCGGCATTCTGGTTGATACGGTCTCGGATATTTTAGATGCCAGTTCTGAGCAAATAAAGTCAGCACCAGAGGGTGATACCCAGGTCGATGCAGATTATATCAGCGGACTTATTTCGCTGGAGGAACGAATGGTGGTTCTACTTAATGTGGAGCATCTGTTTGAAGCGCATCATATTGAAAAGGCAATGGCGCAGGCGGCATAATTTATTTTAAAAATCATTTGGAAAGGATGTTCTATGTTTCGTTTAACTATTCGCTCTAAGCTTACTTTTTTATTATTATTTTTTGGGCTGTTGCCAGTTGGAGCGGTCATGCCAATTGTTTTTACCAAGCTGAACGAAATGCAGCAGACTAAGTTGGAAGAGATGAATAGTGTGGCTACTTCTGTTAATGAGCTGTTAGACCGTAATTTTTTTGAACGTTATGGTGATGTGCAGGCCTTTGGAGTTAATGCTGCAGCCAAAGATACCGGTAACTGGTATGGAAATGGCAGTGCAAACCCATTGGTCAATTCAATGAATTTCTACATGGGTAGTTATGGTCTTTATAAACTTATGATATTAGTGGATATGGAAGGCAAAGTTGCTGCTGTAAATTCAACCGATAGCAGTGGGAAACCCATAAACACTTCCACTGTTTATAATAAATCATTTAAGGATGCGTCATGGTTTCAGAAAGCTGTACGTAAGGAATTCTTAAAAGGGGATGGTGTTGATGGTACAGTAGTTGAGCAAGCCAGATTTGAACCGTTAGTGGCAGAGGTTTATAGGGGGGAAGATGGTTTTGTTATTCCCTTATCTGCTCCAGTTTATGATAACTCCGGAAAAATGATTGGCGTATGGGTGAATTTTGTCGATTTCGGGTTTGTTGAGGGAATTGCTGCCGGCAGTTATCAGAGTGAAAAAGCAAAAGGTAATGTGAGTACGGAAATCACCATTCTTGATCCTGTTGGAAAAGTGATTGTTGATTATGATCCAGCCAATTTTTCAGACGGAAAATACAAACGTAATCCGGAGGTTATAGGAAAGCTGAATCTGGCAGAAAGAGGCGTTGAAGCAGCACAGGAAGCTGTTAAAGGAAAAAATGGCTCAATGCTTTCAGTGCATGCCCGCAAAAAGATTGAACAGGCAGTTGGTTATGACCATAGTAATGGCGCAAATGGTTATCCGGGATTAGGATGGTCAACTTTGGTTCGTATACCAAGCACTGAAGTCTTTTCTGGAATAAATAATGCCAAAGATTTGCTTTATACAATAGTGGGTATAGCCATAGTCGCAATTATGGCAATTGGGGCATTCATCGGCACTTTAGCAAGCAGGCCTCTCCGTAAAATTTCAATGGAAATATCACGTTTGGCAGAGGGTGATTTCAGCAAAGATGTGGAAGGATTAAATAGCAAGGATGAGATTGGGGAGATGGCGAAATCTCTTAATGTCTTTATTATAAAAATGCGCTCAACAATAAGCAGCATTATTGAGGCAGCACGCTCTGTCAACTCTGCAGCAACGGAAATTTCTTCCGGCAGTACAGATTTGTCGCAACGTACTGAAGAGCAGGCTTCTTCGCTGGAAGAGACTGCGGCATCTATGGAGCAGATTACTGGTACAGTGAAACAAAATTCGCAGAATGCGGTGACAGCTAATGACCTATCCAGCAAAGCTAACAGTGTAGCCAGCGATGGTGGTAGAGTTGTAGGCGAAGCAGTGATGGCGATGTCCAATATTGAAAAATCTTCACAGAAAATCTCTGATATTATTGGTGTGATAGATGAGATTGCTTTCCAAACTAATTTACTTGCACTTAATGCTGCTGTCGAGGCAGCACGTGCTGGTGATGCCGGTAAAGGTTTTGCGGTGGTGGCATCGGAAGTTCGTTCACTTGCTGGACGTTCTGCTTCCGCTTCTAAAGAAATCAAAGCTCTGATTAATGAAAGTGCACAGCAGGTAAAAAGCGGTGCGGCATTAGTAAATCAGGCTGGAGAAACTTTGAAAGGGATTGTTGGTTCGGTAAAGCAGGTTACGGACATAGTGTCTGATATTGCTTCGGCAAGTAAAGAGCAGGCAACCGGTATCGATGAAATCAATACTGCGATTACCCAGATGGATGAAGTTACTCAGCAAAATGCGGCACTAGTTGAAGAAAATACTGCTGCTGCCCAGTCGATGGTGGAGCAGGCGCGTGAATTAGAGAGAATGATGAGCTTCTTTAAGATTAGTGAAACTGAAAGCGGAGATGAGCACGGGCATCAGGAAGATTTTAGTCAAAGCGAAGCCAAATTGAAATTGGCTACGGTAAATAATAAGCCGGCACAAAAAAGGACTCCTCCAGTGATCAGGAATATAAAGAAGCCTTCTCGTCCTGCGATGAAAATAGCCAAGGCATCTGGTGAGAAAAATGGTTACGATACAGATTGGAAAGAATTCTAGAATTATTCGTAGAGTTTTTCTGAAGCCGTATAAACCTTGACATGTGGGAGTATTGCAGAAATTTTCATGCAAAATAAACTAAAACAAGATGATGAAAGAGAATTTTCATTCAGCGAGCGTGAGTTTTCTTTTCTTGCCGGTTTGGTGAGCAAACATACCGGTATCATGCTCGCTGCCAATAAAAAGAATATGGTTTATTCGCGTCTTGTCAGGCGGTTGCGGGTGTTGGAGTTGCGTAGTTTTTCTGAATATTGTGAATTAGTACAAAATGATGCTGGTGGTGAGGAAATGGGCAATCTGGTTAATGCCATTACTACTAATCTTACCAGTTTTTTTCGTGAAGTGCATCATTTTGAACATCTGTATAGCAATGTATTGCTGCCACTGGCCAAGTCTGCATCAAAGCCAAAACGTTTGCGTATATGGTCGGCAGGGTCTTCATCTGGGATGGAGGCTTATTCCATTGCGATGACAGCAAAATACGCACTTAAAGATTTATCTGCATGGGATGCGCGCATTCTTGCCACCGATATTGACACCAACATGTTGGATATTGGCAGGGCTGGTGAATATGGTTCGGAACAGTTGGAAAAGATCCCAGAACCATACCGTTCTGATGTGAACATCGTTGATAATGGCGAACGGATAGTAATGTCGGAAAATTTACGGGAAATGATTTCCTTCAAACATCTTAATTTGTTGGAAAAATGGCCGATGTCAGGAATGTTTGACGCGGTATTTTGTCGTAATGTGGTAATTTATTTTGACAAGCCTACGCAGAAGATACTTTTTGATCGAATTGCAGGCTTAATCAAGCCGGATGGTTTTCTGTATATAGGACATTCTGAAAACCTTCATAATGTTTGTGATAGTTTTGAACCGCTTGGTCACACTATTTATAGAAAGATACGCTGATGCATCGTGATAATAAAATGCATAAAGTTCATAACCGTATCGAACCACCTATTTCTGAGTATTTCCACAGTAGTAAACGATATTATGATGCTAAAGAAAAAATCACTGTTGTAAAAATTTTTGCTGGAGATTGGCATGTTTCTACCTCAGAGGATGAAATGATTTCTACGATTTTAGGCTCATGCATTTCGGCTTGTATTCGTGACCCTTATGTCGGTATTGGTGGAATGAACCATTTTTTGTTGCCAAGTAGTGATGAAGTGGATAGCACGCATAGCGATGCAGCGCGTTACGGATTGTTTGCCATGGAAAGCCTGATAAACGGAATTATGAAAGCCGGTGGGCATAAAGACAGGCTGGAAATAAAGGTTTTTGGCGGTGGTAATGTAACCAATAATTCTGCACGGATTGGCAGTAAAAATGCAAAATTTATCCGTGATTTTTTATATAATGAAGGCTTCCGGAAATTCTCTGAGGATTTAGAAGGCGAACATCCCCGGCGCGTTCATTATTACCCTTCTACAGGCAAGGTTATGATGCGACTGCTGCGCCGTTCTGAAGATATGGTGGTGGTGGAAGAAGAGGCGATTTATGAACGCAAAATTGCGAGCAAACCAATTATAAACGACATAGAACTTTTTTGATTGTATATTATGAAACCGATTACAGTGCTTATTGTTGATGATTCGGCATTTATACGGCAGATGCTTACGGAAATGCTGTCTGCCGATCCGGAAATCAAAGTAATTGCGACAGCGTTTGATCCATTTGATGCGCGTGAAAAGATAAAAGAATTTAATCCGGATGTTATTACGCTTGATGTTGAGATGCCCAAGATGGACGGCATCACATTTTTAGAGAAAATAATGCATCTGCGTCCGATGCCGGTTATCATGATCTCAACTTTGACAGGTAAAGGAACTGATGTTGCAATTCAGGCACTGCAAATTGGTGCGGTGGAATGTATAGGTAAGCCGGTGGAAAATACTCCGGTAGCACTTCAGAGTTTTTCTGATGAGCTGTGCATTACAGTAAAAAAGGCTGCGGCAACGCGAGCCAATCTCAACCGGACTCGTAACAAACCAGTCAGGCAGACTGATAAAAGGTCGCGAACCGTTTCGCCAAAAGCTCCCAAATTGATTGCAATTGGAGCGTCTACTGGAGGAGTGGAAACCTTGAGTGAAATATTGCCATATCTTCCCAATAACTGCCCTCCCATTGTTATAGCTCAGCATATGCCGCCAGTTTTTACAGCCAGTTTTGCCAAACGTATTTCTACACTGTGCTCATTTCCAATTTATGAAGCGTCTGAAGGCATGGTGCTGAAATCTGGAATGGGGTGTATTGCTGCGGGTGGAACGCAATTAAAGATTATTCGCAAGGCTAGTGGATTGGCATGTAGAGTTACTGATGATCCGCCGGTGAATAATCATAAACCGTCGGTGGATGTAACTTTTGATTCTGTTGTGGAAGCGGTTGGAGAAAATACCTTAGGTATTATTCTTACCGGAATGGGAAAAGATGGCGCGGAAGGATTGCTTAGATTGAGGCAGTCAGGAGCGCACACTATCGGACAGAATGAGGCGAGCTGTGTGGTTTATGGCATGCCGCATGCGGCTTATAATATAGGCGCAGTAGCAGAGGTTCTACCAGTATATAACATCGCTGATGCCATTGTAAAAAGATGCTTCTTATAGAAGCTGGCAACTAAAAGTCAAACTGTGTGCGCAGCAGGAAAATATGCGGATCATCATTCGGGGTTACCGCATTACCGTCACTGTTTGACATAATATAGTTCGCAGTAATCATAGTGTGGTTGTTAGGTATCCACCTGATACCAAAAGTAGTATCCTTTAACTGCCCACCCAGAATGGTTTTGTCGTTTAGATCCAGATTGCTATAGCGTGCCATGACTTGCCACGCACCCCAACTTCCTTCTGATACACTAAGTGGCCACATTGGTTTTGTGCGTTCAAATCTGCCAGTTGAAGCATTATAGTTACGGCTTTCACCAGTAAGGAAATACGATGCCTCAACATAATAACCACCAAAGGTTGGCTCAACTCCGGAGTTACGATTTACAGCAGCACGGACATATTCACCCTGCACGGAGAATGGGCCATAGACACCAGCAGCTTCAAGCCCGAGCAGATTGACGCTATCTACATTGCTTATAGTTCCGGTATTGACGGCAAGATCAGAAGACGCGCTGGATAGCTGATTTTCTGCACGTGAAGAAAAGCTGAAAGAATCGCTGGAGGAGTCAGGGATACGATGACTACCAGCAACACCAAAATGGATGACTTGAGTTTTATCGGCTATTGGAGCAAGAGTTATACGCCCCGTGATGTCGCGTGATTCATCATCAGTGCTGGTGGTTGAACTTGTTCCACTTCCGAAACCGCCTAGAGATGCTGTCCACGCTCCCAGCGGATCTATCGTGCCATAGCTACTAACCATAACTCCGATTTTGCGATCTGGCGAAAAGAGGTTGGTTGATGCGCGTTCAATAAAGCTGGTAAACGTATCACTGGTAAGGGTTTCCAGACCAAATGGTTCTTTGAATTGCCCAACAGTGATTGAAGTTGGTTTGAACCCGGCATATTCGAGATAGACATCAGTAAGCGTACTGGAATTTCCGGCAAAATCATTCTCAATCTTATATTTAAAGTCTTTGGCAAGAGTACCAGAAAAATTTAACCTGGCGCGGCGAACATTAGTACCGTCTGGATGGTCCTTTCTGTCGTCTTTGAATATACCGGCATCTATTTGGGCAAATCCACCAACCTTGAAACTATATGCGCCATCGGCAGTTTCAAATTTTGGTGCTGGAATCATGCTAATTTTAACGTCATTTTCTGGTGTTTTGTGGGCTTTTATTTCATTAGTCGCTTTTTCTATTTTTGTAGTTTGCGCCTTGTTCTGCGCTAATTGTTCCTTCAGGCTTTTCATCTCCCGCTGCATGGCCTCCATCTGCGCTTGCATTGCTTCGAGTCGCTTCTGCATTGCCGCATCATCCTGTGCTGATGCCTGTCCGGATGCAATTATAGTTGCCAAGGTGGTACTTATTAGCAGAAGCTTTTTCATTGGATAGATTCTCCTCTGTAATGATGAGCCATTATTTTGTATGGCTAATATTAGGCTGTGTCGCCATTCGGGTCGCTTGTGACCTAGCGTGAATGTCAACACAGCCTAGCGTGCGATAATATGAAAGGCAATTTATTAAGTAAAGCTAAAATACAATACCACGGGCGAAGTAATACGCATTCTCTGAGATGGCAAAATTTATTGCATCATGCAGCTTTATTACGGTTGGTAAGCTGCAGGAATATATCTTCGAGGTTCGGTTCACGCGTAGTCAAATCACGCACCAATACACCAACAGAGCTTACTGCATTTAATATATCCTGAATATTGTCTTTGCTCGGTTTATAATCAATAACCAGCTTTCCTTCCGAGTCAATTTCTGCTTTCCACTGTTTTATTTTGTCGGGAATATCAAAAATTGATTCCGTAGGCGTAATGACTAACTGCTTGCGGTCAAAGCGTTTGAGCATGGAAGATTTTTTTTCGCAGGCAACCACTTCGCCGTGATTAATAACTGCAATCGTGTCGCACAACTCTTCCGCTTCTTCAAGGTAATGCGTAGTAAGCAGAACAGTAGTTCCTGATTTATTTAGTTTTTTCACATAATCCCAGAGCTGGGTTCTTAGTTCCACATCGACACCTGCTGTCGGTTCATCAAGAATCAGAACTGGTGGATTATGCACTAACGCCTTAGCCACCAGCAAACGGCGACGCATCCCACCGGATAGCCGTCTGGAATGAATATCTGCTTTGTCAGAAAGCCCCATCGCATCTATTATTTCCTGAGTACGGCGTTTTTCTTTCGGTACACCATAATATCCGGCGTGGATATCTAGTGCTTCGCGTACTGTAAAAAACGTATCAAGAATCAGTTCCTGTGGCACAACTCCAATGGAAAGGCGCGCGCCGCGCATCTCTTTTTCTGTGTCATAACCGCAAATGGAAACTGTCCCGCTGGTCTTATGCGTAAGTCCCGCCATGATGTTAATCATGGTAGATTTTCCGGCACCATTTGGCCCAAGCAGCGCGAAAAATGAACCCTCAGGAATATCGAGGTCAATTCCTTTCAGAGCGATTTTATGCTGTTTCTTCTTTCCATCAATGTAGGTTTTATGGAGTTCTCGAATTTCTATGGCATTGGTCATATTTTATTCATCCAATTTTTGTCATTGCGAGCATAGCGAAGCAATCCAGTTCTTTCAGCATGTTGATAATACTGGATTGCCACGGAGCTAAAGCTCCTCGCAATGACGATTTGCAAAAGATAACTGAGTAAGTACGACATGACAAGAAAAAGACTGTTATTACAGCTAAAATCAGTTTAACAGCCAATTAGCATATGGTTGCCACAATTCGCGTTTGGCATGGCTACCGACAATCATTCCCACATGCCCGGCACTTGGATGGATAATCACCGCATGTTTAGCTGCAATTGCCAGTGGCAAAGCGCAATCAAAAGGCACTACATGATCGTTTTTCGGGATAGCGATAAAAGTGGGCAGGGCAGGTGATGGCGGGGTAATGTTTTTACCAGCAACCCGCCATTGAATTTTCATAAGCTTGTTTTCCTGCGCCCAGCCAATCAGGCAGTCATGCGCCACCCCGGAGGTCATCGGCACACCATCATTTACCCAGTGTTCCAACGCTACAAAATCTTTGGCGGCACGGCTGTTAGGGTCAAGTCCGGCGTAACGGCGGAATTTATGCTCAAACAAAAATGGATCGGTTAAATAAAACATTGACTGGATCATTTCCGCCGGCAGGGTTTTTTTGTTATCAATAAGTTTTGCCATTTCCACTTGCCATTTCTTTTCAAGTACGAATGGCGCGAACTCCGGACAGTGGAAATCCCAAGGAGTTGCCAGCAAAGCAAGTGAAGAAATCTTGCGGGGTTTTAATTTTGCTGCTGCCAGTGCCAGCACCCCGCCCATACAATAGCCAGCAAGAGCCACCTGACCCCCTGATATTTTTGCAATAAAATCAATTGCCGGCAGCAATATCTCGGTTACATAATCGCCACAGTTAAAGTTTTTTTCATCCGCTACGGGTTGTCCCCAATCCAGCACCAGCGGATAAATTTTCTGGCTGGCAAGGTAGCGCAGGAAACTGCGTTCTTCTTCCAAATCGAGGATATAATAACGATTAATCAAAGAGGGAATGAATAGCACCACCGCTTTCGGATCAGTGATTCTTTGCCCGTAATCAAGCACGCGCGCACTGCCATGTTGCCAGATACAGGGAGGGTCGGAAACATCGCGCTTATATGGTGTTTCATAATAACGCAGCACACCGGCAAGCATCTCACTTGCTTGATTTTTTGCTTCCCGACTTACTGCGTTTTGCAGTTGGCTTAGCGACATCCCCGCCGTTTTTGAGGGTAGATTCAAGGGCAGCAAGCCGCTTTTCACACATTGCAACCCGAAAGGCAAGCTCTGTAAGCAGCCCATGCTCAGCAGCAGGTGCATCGGTAGGGTTGGAAGCGGCAGTGTTGGCTTTGGCATTAGGTTTAACCTGCATGTTCTGGAATAGCTCCAGCATAGCGTGAATAAATTGTTTGTCACCCATCACCGAGGTCATTTGTTTTTGCCATAAATTAATGAACTCTTTGGCAACGTCTTGATATGGATTATCCTGCATATACTATACTTGCTTGAAATTATAACATCTTTACTCTAATATCTATGTATTCTAACTATTTATCATTAATTTTAAAGCTAATTTGGAAATTTTATGCAAAAAAAAGACACGGATAAAGACCCAGCCATCATAAAAAAATACGCCAATCGTAGGTTGTATGACACGGAAACCAGTGCCTATATCACGCTGGAAGATTTGTGCGACCGGGTGAAACAAGGGCAACCATTTATCGTGGTTGATGCTAAATCCGGGCAGGATCTAACCCGCCAGATCCTCACCCAGATTATTTTTGAACAGGAAACCAAAGGGTTTCATGTCCTTCCCACCGATTTTCTGCGTTCGGTTATCGGTTTTTACGGTCACAATATGCAGGATATTCTGCAGCCATATCTGGATGCGAGCATGAAAAGCTTTACCAGCAATCAGGAGAGAATGCGCTCCATGGTTGGTGAAACCATGGGTAAAGCTATGGAAGGCATGTCGCCGCTTGGGCAGCTTGAAGAAGTCACCCGCCATAACATGGCACTTTTTGAAAAAACCATGCAGATGTTCAATCCTTTCGGCAGTTTGTTCACCAACCATTCTGAGCCAGAAAAGGAAAAAACCGAAGAGCCGAAGAAACCGCATCCTAAGAAATAGTTTATAAGTGGAATAATTCTGTGGAAAATAAATCTTGTCTTGGCAGTAAAACTTACGAGGAAATAAATATTGGCGATAGCGCAAGCCTTACGCGCACTCTAACCAAAAAAGATATTCAACTTTTTGCTATAGTTACTGGCGATATGAACCCCGCGCATCTCGATGAAAACTATGCAAAGACCGATATTTTCCAGCAGATAGTAGGGCATGGAATGTGGACTGGCTCAATGTTTTCTACCTTGCTGGGAATGCAGCTTCCCGGACTTGGTACAATCTATCTAAGTCAGACTTTGAAATTCCTCAAGCCAGTGCATATCGGCGATACCATAACTGCTTCGGTCAAAGTTACTGCCAAAGACGATAAGAAAAAACACATAACTTTGGAAACATTATGCGCCAACGAACAAGGTGAGCATGTTCTGGAAGGTGTTGCAGTTGTACTGCCACCAACAGAAAAAATTTGCTGGAGTGCCACTCCACTTCCTGAGGTGCAAATTAAAACTGATGGACATGGTTATGAACAATGGCTGCTGAACAAAGCAAAAGGCTTAAAACCGCTGAAAACTGCCGTTGTGCATCCGACTGATATTTTATCGCTGGCAGGAGCAGTGCAAGCAGCACAGCAGGGCATTATCGAGCCGATATTGGTCGGGAATGAAGAAAAAATTCGTAAAGTTGCTGAAGACGCACATATCGACATCAGTAAATATTCTATTATTTCAACACAGCATAGCCACGCAGCAGCAGCCATCGCTGTTGAAATGGCAAAAAATGGCGAGGTGGAAGCCTTGATGAAGGGCAAGCTGCACACTGACGAGCTGATGGAGGCGGTTGTAGATAAAGAAAAAGGCTTGCGCACTGGAAGGCGTATCAGTCATGTTTTCGTGCTGGATGTTCCGAGCTACCCTAAGCTACTTTTCCTCACTGATGCCGCTATCAATATCAACCCCAATATGATGGAAAAGAAAGATATTATCCAAAACGCGGTTGATTTATTCCATGCATTACAAAATGGCACGCCAAAAGTTGCAATTCTCGCTGCAGTGGAAACGGTAAATGAAAATATGCCGGCAACGCTTGACGCAACTGCCCTGTGCAAGATGGCAGAACGTGGGCAAATTACAGGTGCGATTTTAGATGGTCCGCTGGCATTTGATAATGCTATCTCCAAAGAAGCTGCTGCAATTAAAGGTATAACTTCGGAAGTGGCGGGAAATGCCGATATTTTAGTTGTGCCAGATATTGAATCGGGAAATATGCTCTATAAACAACTGCGTTATTTTTCTGGTGTGCAGGGAGCAGGGATTGTGCTGGGCGCGAAAGTGCCGATAATCCTCACCAGCCGCGCCAGTGATGCCGATAACCGCGTGGTCTCCTGCGCCCTTGCACTGCTTTATGCACAGACGAAGCGGGTATGACTACCACTATAATCACCTGCAATGCTGGCTCTTCCAACACCAAACTCGCGCTTTTTGTGGATTTTTTAAATTTTTCATTGATTTTGCAGCCCCAATGAGGTAGTATGAGCAATGATAAGATAATTACATTCTATGAAACCAAGCAATTTTATAAGAAGGCAATAAAATTACTTGGGCTGAAGTTATTGGATGAGCTGAAGTTTTATCTCGCAGATAATCCAAAATCCGGCGATGTAATATCGGGTGGTAATGGCGTTAGAAAATTACGTTGGTCATTGCCTAACAAAGGCAAGCGTGGTGGAGTCAGAGTTATATATTTTTATTTTGATGAAAAAGGTCTGGTTAGCCTACTTACCATTTATGCTAAAAATGAAAAAGAAAATTTAGATAAATCAGAACTCAAAGATATTGTTAATATTGTTGATCTTATCAGGAAAAATATATGAAAAAGAAACCCACAAAAACCAAATCAAAAAATACACTCGGAAAAGAAATAATAGAGGGATTGAAAGAAACCCTTGATTTTATCAAAGGAAAAGAAACTGGAGGGCGAGCGTATTTTATTTATGCCGGGCAGATAATTTGCATACAAGATATTCGTGAGAGACTAGGCATGACTCGCGAGGAATTTGCCAAGAATTTTTTATTCAAACTAAACACGGTTCGTAATTGGGAGCAAGGTATACGCCAACCAAATGGTCACACTCTGGCATATCTTTCGCTAATCGCTTCTGATCCGTTGGATATACATAAACGACTAAAACAAACAATACACCATTCTCCAATATTTCCGTAGAAACCAGATGACCAATCTAATAATCACCTGCAATGCTGGCTCTTCCAACACCAAACTCGCGCTTTTTGAGGTAGCGAATCTCAATAAAATTGAAAATTTGCAAACTCATAACGAATCCGAAACTATTGCGTGGTTAGAATCACGCACTTGTCAACCCGCACTTGCCAAGGGGGCTGGGGCAAAAAATTCTGAAAGTGATTGCAGCCCTAGATCCAGTGTCAAGCACGGGATGACAAGAATAATCGGTCATCGCGTGGTGCATGGCGGTGGTAAATTTACGCAGCCGACCCTCATCACCCCAGAAATAATAAGCGAGTTGGAAAAATTTATTCCGCTCGCTCCCTTACACCAGCCTGCTGCCCTTAAATTAATTGCAGAAACAACCAAACTATATCCGGATATTCCACAAATCGCCTGTTTTGACACGGCTTTTCACCACACCATACCTGAAATTGAAAAACGCTTGCCTCTTCCACAAAATTATTACGCTGACGGAATAAAGCGTTATGGCTTTCACGGTCTTTCATATAAATATATCGCATCAGTCTTGCCGGAGCATTTAGGCGATAAAGCAAACGGCCGGGTAATTGTTGCACATCTGGGTAATGGTTCGAGTATGTGCGCCATGAAAAATTTACAGAGCATGGCAAGCACCATGGGTTTTTCCACGCTCGACGGGTTGATGATGGGAACACGTTGTGGGTCGTTGGATGTAGGCGTTATTTTGCACCTTATGCAACACAAGAAAATGAACGTGGATGATGTCAGCAAACTGCTTTATAACAACTCTGGATTGCTGGGAGTGTCAGGAATAAGCAACGATATGCGCGAATTACTGGCAAGCGACAAACCCGAAGCAAGTGTTGCCATAGAACTTTATTGCTACCTCGCTGCCAAACAACTGGCAAGCTTGCTTCCAGCAATAGATGGTATTGACGCGCTGGTATTTACAGGCGGAATTGGCGAACATGCAGAGCCAGTACGCCAAAAAATTTGCAGCCACCTAAAATGGCTTGGAGATTTTCCTATTTATGTTATTCCCACTAATGAAGAATTGGTGATAGCGAAAGCTTGCCAAGAAATTTTCTAGAGTTTAGGCATAAAAAATGAAAAAAGTAGTCGCCTCAGGTATGATCGGCAACGGGTTGGAGTGGTATGATTACGCGCTGTATGGGCAGATGGCGGCATTGCTTGGAGTGTTATTTTTCCCTAAAGGTGATCCTGGCGTACAGTTATTGCTGACTTATGGCGTATTTGCTGCTGGTTTCATAGTCCGCCCGCTGGGGGCTGTTTTATTCGGCTGGATAGGTGACCGCTATGGTCGCAAATCTGCCATGGTTCTGGCGGTTCTAATGATGGCGATTCCCACCGGCTGTATCGGCTTACTTCCAACTTATGCTGAGGCTGGTCTTATCGCCCCAATATTACTCACCATAATCCGCCTTCTGCAGGGGCTGTCATTAGGCGGAGAGTTCGCTGGTTCAATAACCTATATCGTCGAACATGCCCCTGAAAATCGTCGTGGCTGGGCTGGTTCGGCGTCGCTGGTGAGCCTGATTATCGGGTTTTTGCTCGGTTCTCTGGTGGTAAATTCACTTCTTGGCGTGATGGGTAGGGAAGCATTCGAAGCTTGGGGTTGGCGCATACCATTCCTCGGAGGTATTGCAATCGGTCTGGTTGGGTTTTATATCCGCCGTTGCTGCGAGGAAAGCCCTGTATATGAAGCAGCAAAACAGGATAATCAAATCTCAAAAACTCCTGTACGCACCGCCTTTGCTAAACACCCATGGCAAATGCTGCAGGGTTTTGCCGCATATATGACAGTAACCATGCCATTTTATCTCGCCTCAGTCTATTTCATCAGCTTCAGTGAGAAGCAATTGGGAACTAGTATGGAAACCGCGTTGCATTTCAATATTTACAATATGCTTGCCATGCTTGTCACCATGCCACTATCTGCCTGGCTTTCTGACCATATAGGTCGCAAAAAAGTCATGATAATTGCGGCAGTTGCTATGTTTTTAATTACTCCGCTGCTCTTTACCCAGTTAAATATGGGCGCGCCAATAATTGTAATTGGACTGTGCCAGTTCATTTTTGCCGCCTTGGTGGGTATGTATGCCGGTCCAGTTCCCGCACTTCTGGTTGAAATGTTCCCAACCAACATACGCTTTACCGGTATGGCAATTGCCTATAACATGGCGGCTGCCATATTCGGCGGTACTGCGCCTATGGTCTGCGAGTGGCTGATCCGCACAACCGCCAGTAATAGCTCTATTGGCTGGTATGTGATGATTTGCAATATATTCTCGCTTATAGCCCTTTATTACTATAAAGACCGCTTTAAGCAACCGCTTCATTAGGCTTGACTTTGGGCGGTTAGTCCACTAATTCGGTGCATCTTACTGATTTTAGATTCCCTTGTGGGTTTGAGATTGTTATATGTTTTTACTCCGTGGAGGAGTGGCCGAGTGGGTCGCGCACAGCGCGCGTTAACTTTTAAAGTTATTGACCACTAGGCATCACTCCTCTTTGGGACTATTATAAAAACAAATCCCATATATGGATTTGTTATATGTTTTTACTCCGTGGAGGAGTGGCCGAGTGGTCAATGGCAGCAGACTGTAAATCTGCCCGCGTAAGCGTACACAGGTTCAAATCCTGTCTCCTCCACCACCCTACGCCTTCTGCTTCGAGTGACGCAGCCATAGAAAGCGATATAGGCGCAGGAGTGCCAAGTGTAGACGGACTTGTTTAATTCTTTACTGTCTACCCCCATCGTTTTCTATATAACCATTAAACGTCAGAGATTTATATCTTTCTATATGTTGAAAATTGCCTTTGTAATATAAGCATAGCTACTATGCTAAAAAAGATTTTGTATTATGCCGCTTCGCCGGTTAGATAATAGCGTCAATAAAATATTAATTAACTATAAAGAGATCATATTAACTCTCTGTTCAACTTTAACTAAAGGATACGCTATGTTAAATATATCGCCTTATCATCTTATTGTGGCTTTGACTCTAACTTCGACTGCTTTGATAACCGCATCTCCTGCTTTTGCCCGTGATCAGATACGTGCCGTTGGTTCGTCCACAGTGTATCCGTTTATATCTGCCGCCGCCGAGCAGTTTGGCCAGGGTGGAAAATTTAAAACCCCTATTGTCGAATCAACAGGAACCGGCGGAGGTTTTAAATTATTCTGTAGTGGCGTGGGTGTAGATACACCGGATATGAGCAATGCTTCTCGCCCGATCACTGATTCTGAAAAAGAATCCTGCCAGAAGAATGGTGTAACCAAAATAGTTGAAATACCAATTGGTTATGATGGAATTGTTATTGCTAATGCGAAGGGAAGCCCACAGTTCAATATAAGTAAAAAACATATTTTCATGGCATTAGCCCGTGAGCTTCCTGGTAAAGATGGTAAACTGATCAAGAATTCATATCAGAAATGGAATGAAATAGCTCCTGAACTTCCTGCGCAGAATATAGAGGTTTATGGTCCTCCGCCAACCTCCGGAACACGTGATGCTTTTGTTGAGCTGGCTATGGAAGAAGGTTGTAAAGCATTCCCGGAATTTTCCAAAATCTATCCTGATGAAAAAGAACGTAAGAAAATTTGCGGGTTGTTACGTGAAGACGGTAGATATATAGATTCCGGCGAAGATGATAATATGATCGTACAGAAGCTGGTGAGCAATAAGACCGCGCTTGGCATCTTTGGCTATAGTTTTATGGAAGAAAGCAAAAGCAAGGTTCAGGGTAGTAAAATTGATGGTCTGGAACCGTCCATGGAAAATATCGAAAATGAAAAATATAAATTATCACGTAGCCTTTATATTTATGTAAAAGGCGACCATCTTGGCAAAATTCCTGGTATTTCTGAGTTTGCAAAGGAAATTGTCAGCGAAGGAGCTATCGGTAAGGATGGATATCTGACTAATAAAGGACTTCTGCCATTAAATGAGAAAGATAAAAAACTGGCAGATGAACGCGCCAAATCTTTGAAACAATAGCAGATTGGAAGTGGTTCTTTCATTCTTCCCGCGTCGCTTTTGATTTGTACTCTGATCTGCATTTTGTATACAGATCAGAGTATATTTTTTGATAAATTAAAATATTGTAAAGCGAATACTTAAAAGGTACTTTTCTTCGCATAACCAAATATAGGGGGGAATTTTATGCTCAATGAATTTAAACAGTTTATCACGCGTGGTAATGTGCTGGATCTGGCTGTGGGTATTATTATCGGCGCGGCGTTTACAGGCATAGTAAATTCGTTGGTGGCTGATATTATCATGCCGCCGATTGGTGAAATTATGGGTGGCATAGATTTTTCCAATATATTTATAAGCTTGTCTGGAAGCGATCATCTAACTCTTAAAGCGGCAAAAGACGCTGGTGATGCCACTATTAATATAGGGCTATTCATGAATCAGGTGATAAATTTCCTGATAGTTTCTTTTGCAATTTTTATGATTGTAAAACAGGCTAATCGTTTCAAGAAAACTCAGGATGCAGCTCCGGTTGCGCCACCGCGTTCCGAATTACTGCTGGAAGAAATTCGAGACTTGCTGAAGAAATAATAAATTATAGTTAACTAACAAAATGATTATATCATTTTGACGCTGCCTACGGCGCGAAAAATCGCGCTTTCGGCTTGCGATTTTCTATAGCTGATTAAGCAATTACATGCTTAATCAGCTATATCCTTCTTATAAAACCGCCTGCATCATTGATTTGCTGCCAGCGGTGATTGCTTGCAGCAGTGAAGTTGTTTGCGGCAGGATTTTTTGCATAAAGAAACGGGCAGTGGATAGTTTTGCTTCATAGAATTCCCTGTCTGTTCCACCTTGCAGTTTGCCAAGTGCGATTTCTGCCTGCCTTGCCCATGAATAGGCAAGGGCAACCAGCGCAAACATTTTTTGATATTCCACCGCGACGCCAGCAGCGTCATCAGGGTTTTTCATGCCAGCTCCAGCTAGCCACATAGTTGCTTGCTGCAGATATTCCATATTTTTTGCTAGTGGTTTTATAAATTCCGCCATTAGAGGATTATCTTTATGTTTAGCGATAAAACCATCTATCGGATGGAAGAATGAACGCAGATACTTACCTGCTGCTTGCGGTAATTTACGCCCTACCAGATCTAGTGCCTGGATGCCGTTAGTACCTTCGTAAATCATGGTTACGCGCACATCACGCACATATTGTTCAACTCCATATTCTTTGATAAAGCCATAACCACCGAATATCTGTACAGCGAGGTTAGCCGTTTCAAAACCACCATCAGTCAGGTAGGATTTTACCACAGGGGTAAGGAGCTGCACGAAATCATCGGCTTCTTCGCGCACGCTTGCGTCCGGATGGCGATGGGCAAGGTCAATTTTGAGTGCCATTTCCAGTGCCAATGCGCGTGCGCCTTCGGTGAAAGCACGCATGGTGAGCAACATCCGGCGCACATCAGGATGCACGATAATCGGATCCGCCGGTTTAGTCGGTTCTTTTGCACCAGTGAGTGCACGACTCTGTAATCGCTCTTTTGCATAGGCGAGTGCATTCTGATATGCCACCTCGCCAATGCCAAGCCCCTGCACGCCGACATAGAGGCGTGCGGCATTCATCATGGTAAACATTGCCTTCATGCCCTTGTTAGGCTCACCGACCAGCCAGCCTATCGCACCATCATATTGCATCTGGCAGGTTGGTGAGGCGGCAAGTCCCATCTTATGCTCGATACCGGCACAGGTCAGTTTGTTATGCTCACCTAATCTACCGTCATCACCCACCATAATTTTCGGCACTATAAATAAGCTTATACCTTTTGTGCCAGCAGGAGCATCAGGAAGACGCGCCAGCACAAGGTGGATGATATTTTCCGTCAGTTCATGTTCGCCTGAGGAAATAAAAATTTTGGTGCCCGAAATAGCATAGCTACCGTCGGGCATAGGTTCTGCCTTGGTACGGATTAAACCGAGATCGGTTCCGGCCTGCGGTTCGGTGAGGCACATTACGCCTGACCAGTGACCGGAAACCATCTTCGGCAGAAATTTATTTTTGAGCGCATCGCTGGCATGGAGATTTATCGCGTTATAAGCCCCGTGGCTTAGTCCGGGAGTTAAGCCGAACGATAAATTAGCGGAACAGACCATCTCCATCAGCGGCATATTAAGAACATCAGGCAGGTTCTGCCCGCCATATTCTGTGGCACAGGTAAAAGACGGCCAACCACTATCGACATATAGCTTATAGGCTTCCTTGAAGCCGTCAGGCATGATTACCCGCCCAGGCAATCCTGCAGGGTTTTCGTATTTCAGACCAACAACATCACCCTTTTGATTCAGCGGAAATAACACTTCCTCGCACATCTGCGCAGCTGCCTCCAAAATTGGCGTCATAAGTTCTTCGCTGGCATCGGCAAAGCCATCTACATGCGCATATTGTGACAGGTTCAGATATTCATGTAGCAGAAATTGGAAATCACGAACATTGGCTTTAAATTGCGGCATAACTGCTCCAGAAAGATGATATGATAACTAGATGATTGGATGACTAAGGGTCATTATTTTAATCATCCAATCATCTAATCATCATATCACAATCCAGCTAAGAAAGGGTTAACAAGTGCGGAATTGCTGCGCCGCAACAATAACTTACTTATTATTGATTTTGTTAAATTTAACCGATGACCACCAGGAAAGCAGGATACAAACCAGACCAATTAATCCGGTAATTACCTCTGAAATATGATGCATCGAGTTGGCAAGCATGATGAGGGCAAGCGCGCCAATGCCATAATGCGCCCCATGCTCCAGGAAAACATATTCATCAAGAGTTTTCCTTTTAACCATATATATTGTCATTGAACGCACAAATATAGCACCGACTCCAAGTCCAATCATAATTATGACTACATCCTTGCTGATAGCAAATGCACCAATTACTCCGTCAAGAGAGAATGATGCGTCGAGTAACTGCAGATACATAAAACCAACAAAACCGGAAACACCTAATGATTTATTGGTTTGATGACCATCGACTGAAAATAGGGACATGATACTGTTTATGGTAATGTAAAGAACTACCCCAACCAGTCCGGAAGTCAGTCCGGAAAGTTTTGATTGTTCAGGAAGCAAAGCCTGCATAACAAGAAGAATCGTGATAGCAATTATAACCTCCAGCGATTTCAACCTGCCTGCTGCCGATAATCTGCGTTCAAGAAAACCGATCCAATGCACTTCCTTGCTTTCATCAAAAATGAAATGCATAAACACCATAAGCAGAAACATCCCGCCAAAAAGAGAGATTTCGACGTTAGCTCCCAGGACATGCTTACTATATTCATCAGGATCTTTAAAAGCAAGATGGCTTACATCATACATGGAAAGACCAGTAGCAAAGGAAACCAGTAGAACAGGAAAGACGAGGCGCATGCCAAACACGGCAATCAATATGCCCCAGGTCATGAAGCGTTTACGCCATTTCTCACTCATGGTTTTCAGGATTGTCGCATTTACCACTGCGTTATCAAAGGACAGGGATACTTCCATAAGAATCAGAATTGCAGCTATGAAAACGCCGTCCCAACCAATCCACATATAGGCAAGTATTAAACCAATTATTGTACAGATATTAGAAAAATGAAAATCACGCATGGAAAACCCAGACTCCTTTAGAAAAAAATATATTTAATCTAGTATCTGAGTAATAAATACTTGTCGAGAATTCTAATCAATGAATTTGCTTCTCTACCCTTTTATCAGGAACAAACTATCCCTTTGTTACCCCATCACTGAAGGTTTTCAACCGATTATTTTTCCCATAGTTTAAATTTATAGTTATTCCAAATAAGAACTATGCAGAATGAGTATAACTTTCGTAGATGCCCGCCCGCTGCAATTGCAGTGCTATTTTCTGTACCACATCTGGCGATTTTATCACATCTTTATTTTCCATGGCGATATCGCGTAATGCTTGCCGTTGCGTTGCGTTTAAATTCAAACGCACATCCATTTCATGAAGGAAGCGGGGAAGAGGTCCGTCATTTGACAGCATAGATTCATAAGCTTCGGTGTTATTTATGTCTATATTGGAATCCACAGGATTAACTTGACCATATTTTTTAGTATTTTTTGAATCAGAACCGATATTTACCAACGAAGTATCAAGGTTTATCCATACTTGCTGGATATATTTTAATAGCTCACCACTATTATCACCAGCCTTGCTGCCAGCCTTCTGCGGCACATTGTTATGGTTGGTAATGCCAGTGAGCAATGCTTCAAAGCTGTTATTCCCCTTATAATTGCTGGAATTCTTTGAATTGATGCCATTAGAAGTTGATGATATAAAAGAAGAAAGTGCATCTATCATAGTTATCTCCTGTTGCAAAATTTATATATTAACAAGAGATACAGCAATAATTGTGCCTAATCCCACAGAATCCACACGCAGCGATTTGTAGCGTACGCATAATATCATTGTTAAAACAATAATATATTGATATATAAAAACATTAATGGTAAGAAAATACAAAAATCGCCTATTTAAATCCGCCACTAACTAATCCCAGCCATAAGATTAAAAATAATGCTACTCAGCAAACCTCAATATATCTTTGCCTTTTTCTCTCTCCTTATCGGATTATTTCTGGTGTTTTATATTCCTCCTATTGGTGGCATTGATGAAAATAACCATGTGCGCCGTGCTTCTGAAGTGTCGCAGGGTATTTTTATGAATCCGGTAACGCACACCGAAGATCCGCTTACGCTTTGGTCGGATAATGCCTGGGTACTGCGTAAGAGTCACCATGAACAAGGCAAAGCATGGAACTTTGCTGACGTAAAAACCATCGGAACAGGACAGCCAAAAGAAAGAACAATTGATATAGAACAAAATATTTTGTCCTTAAATAGCCCGGTTATTTATATACCTTTCGGTATGGTGCTTAAATTATCTAAGGTTCTTTTTAATCCTGATTACCCAGCTCAGTTTTATATTTTGCGCGTGACCGCACTTTTCCTAAGCGTGGCATTATTTGCTACAGCTATAGCAAGGATGCCAGAACATAAAATCCTGTTAGCTGCGGCTGGTTTGCTGCCGATCATGTTTTATAATCGCAGCGGTATGAATATCGACGGCATAACTATTGGCTGTGCTGCGCTTTTCATTATCCAGATTCATAATTTATGCCGAAAAAACGCGATTATTACTCTTTCAGACAAATTGCAATTATTGTTATGGGGATTCCTAATGGCTCAGTGCAAAGGGGCATACGCACCTTTATTATTTCTGGTTACGCTAATACCGAAGGGGAATTTCGTTTCGCGCGGGGATTACTGGCGCACGGCTATACTCATTATAGCACCCGCGCTATTATGTGGGCTTGGCTGGTCAGCATTTGCCAAGCATGAAATACTCACAGGCACAAAATATTTTACTAAAGAAGCCATAGAAGTTTGGCCTGATGGTCAGTTAGCATGGATTCTGCAAAATCCAATTTCTTACGCTAGTGTATTATTCAAAACAATTTTTGCCTCGGATTTTATTCCCTATAATTTTATAGGGATGATTGGATATATGGATTGGAATGGATTTTCTCTACCAACTTTCCCTATAGTGGTTCTGCTATTATTGTTTATAGCGATACTTGCCAGCGAACCTGTAAAAATTCCATTGTATCAATCCACGAGAACCAGATTTCTGTTGTTAATAGTAGCTGGCATGACTTTCGGAATGATGCTGACCATGATTTATGTGCAGTGGACAGGCTACCAGTCACCCACCGTGGTTGGGTTTCAGGGCAGGTATTTTTATCCCTTATTGCCTCTCCTGATTATATTCGCCAAGCCAATTAAAGATCTGGTGAGCGCGAGACGGGCAACGCTGCTTTTATGGGCGTTTGGGGCAATAAGCTCGGCAAGCCTTATATACTCAACCTGGCAGGGAAATTATTAAATATAGTAATCACAAATCGGCATAATTAAAGAAATGGGTGGCTATTTTTGTAATATATGCTGTATAAATCAATTATTTATGGAGCAAAAAGGAATGCCGAAGATTAAAATTGCCCTAAGTGCAAAAATCCTCTCTTAAAAAAATGGGAACAAACGCGGTCGTCAATCTTGGCGATGCAATCGTTGCGGGTATCGTTTTATTCAGAAAATCACTGTTGGCAATAACTAAGCAATTGATGACTGATTACAGCACGAAGGTGCTGGAGTAGAATTACTAAATATCTGCCAAGATTTTTATATTTCTTTCCCAGTTTGGCGGGATTTTTCCGCATCTCTTCTTTCTCGATAAGTTATGCTTTTTCCGCTAAAGTCTTCTGGCCATGGAATTTCAAGCCCAGCTTCTGTTATCTTGCTTTCAACCAATTGGTTTACAACCTTAGCTATTTCAAATAGCTCTAAAGTTTTATCTCCTTTAAACGCTAACTGACCTTTTTTTGGTTTCCCATTAATAGAGGCATTTAAAATAACTCTAAAAACTTCCCTTGTAAAATCATAAGCCCCGCTATCAATAAAATTCTGTGCTGGATTGTTTTCAATTACATCATGGGCTTTTTCAGGAGTCCAATCTTCCCTTCTAACATCTAATGCATTAAGTATATCTTGTTTCTCTTTCTCTGATAAAGCCATGATCAATCCAATATTTTTGTTTATAGTACAGTTGAACTATAGCATGTGGAGGAATTAGTTTCTATTAAGATTTTATGAAGGTTTCTGTAATTAATAACGCTTTGATTTATATGGGTTCTTTATATCACAAATCCATCGCAACCGCGCTATTAACCGCGATCCTGTTGAATTTTCCAGCTTTAGTAAAGGCTTGCAGCGGGTCGGCATTATTCAGGATTTCACCTTCGCCAGAATGTTTATTGCCGCCAAAGCCCATGCCGAAAGCTGGTGTTCCTGTTCCTTTTGGCGAATTGATTAAGGTGTGTCCTGCCTGATTTTCGCGGGAAAATATCTCTGCTTCGATTTTATTTTGGGTATAAATGCCATTGACTAGCCCAGCATTTTCTGGCGCATTTACCAAATCTATTGCTTCGGAAAATTTTTCGTAAGGCGTAACAAACAACAACGGTGCAAAAGTTTCTTTATACATTATCTCTGATTGTTTTGGCATAAGCGCGAGCGCTGGTTCAACAAAATATACATTGGACGATTCACTTACGCGCAATCTATTACCAAAAAATATTTCCCCGCTTTCAAGAATAGCTTGTTTTTTTGCCGATTCAAAACGCCCAAAACTATCTTCATCAATCAGTACGGAGTAGCCATAATCATTAGATGCGCCCGATAGCGGATTTACTATCGTGCCTGAGGCAATAAAATTTTCAATATTTCGTTTCAGTGCCGAAACGACTTTGTCATATATATTTTTATGCACGATAAGACGGCGGGTATTGGTGCAGCGTTGCCCACTGGTGGCAAGGAACGAACCCATGATTGAATTTACCGAAAATTCTAGATGTTCGGCAGTAATTTTATCAGAAATAATCACGCCATTATTACCACCTAGTTCCAAGATTGGCGGAATTTTATTATTATTTTTCTGAGCAAGGGCTGACTTTATTCCTTGCCCCATAGCAACGCTGCCTGTCGCGCTTACTATGTCAACCTGCTCATGTGAAACAAGGCGTGAGCCAATATCACGCCCACCAATTAAAATTTGCAGCAGGTCAGAAAATTCACCCGCGATTTTGTCAAATATTTCTTTAATAGCAGTTGCAACTATAGGCGTTTTTTCTGATGGTTTCCAGATGACGGCGTTTCCTGCAAGCAGGGCAGGAGCAATAGTCCAATGGGCGACTGCCAGAGGAAAATTAAACGAAGTGATAAGCCCAACTACACCAACTGGTGGGCGTTCTTTGCAACGCGCCATACCGCCAAATTCAGGAAGCGCAGAATTTTCTATTGTTTTTTTCAATATATCAGCTGCGCCAGCCACTTCCACGCCAGCCTCCTTCTCAGTTTTACCAGCATCGTAAACAATAATTTCAGTTAGATTTTGCTTGTTCTCATTTATAGCTTCGCTGAAAGCAATAAGCAATTTTTCACGCGCCAGACGAGGCTGGTTCTTCCATCTTTCCTGTGCTTGTATTGCACTATTTATTTTATAGGCAAGGGTCTGACCGTTATCAACAGTAAGCTCTGCTATCACCGAACCATCGCAAGGAGAGGTTATTTTGAGAATGTTATCTTCGCTATTATTTTTCACCGCCAAGCCATGTTTTACGGGTGAAATTATGCTGCGCTTCTACAAGGCGCACTGTGCCAGTTTTTGAGCGCATAACTATGGAGTGCGTTGTAGCACCACCAGCAAAACGACGCACGCCACCCAGCATCGAGCCGTCAGTTACACCAGTTGCAGCAAACATAACGTCACCTTTAGCCAGTTCTTCAAGATGATATTTACGGTTGAAATCTTCAATACCCATGCGCTTGGCACGTTCACGCTCTTCGTCAGCGGTGAATAATAAACGTCCCTGCATTTGCCCGCCGATTGAACGCAATGCCGCCGCAGCGAGTACACCTTCGGGCGCGCCACCAATTCCCATATACATGTCAACACCAGTATTGGGGCGGCTGGTTGCGATTACACCTGCTACATCGCCATCGGGGATGAGTTGGATTCTAGCCCCAGCTTCACGCACACCAGCGATTATTTCTTTGTGACGTTCGCGCTCTAAAATTACCACTACTAAATCAGAAACCTCACATTTCTTTGCTTTGGCAAGGTTCTTTAAATTCTGTTTTGGTGAATTATCAAGGTCAACAACGCCATCAGGCAATCCACCACCAATTGCGATTTTGCTCATATAAACATCAGGAGCATGCAGGAATCCGCCTTTTTCCGCCATCGCTATCACGGTCAGTGAATTAGCTCCGCCATGCGCGCATATTGTTGTGCCTTCCAGCGGATCGAGGGCGATGTCAATTTTAGGGCCGATTCCGGCGGCATTTCCTACTTTTTCACCGATATAAAGCATTGGCGCTTTGTCGCGTTCACCTTCACCGATAACTATCGTGCCATCAATGGAAAGCCCGTTCAGTGCCTGACGCATGGCATTTACCGCTGCCCGATCGGCTTCTTTTTCCTGCCCTTTGCCCATCCACTCAAAGCTTGCCAGAGCTGCTGCTTCTGTAACCCTTACTGCTTCTAGGGCAAAATTGCGATCTGACCAAAAATTTTCTTTAGCTGCACCCATTGACTTACTCTCCGTATAAAATTGCATTAAGCTTAGGAGTGTTTAGCGCAGTTTGCGGTGATTTTAAAGAATTATTATATACGTATTTCGGAAGTAGTGGCTGTGCTGCCTATTTTGATACGCTCTTTCCAGCTATCATCTTTTTTATCACGCCCATTTTTACGGTTATCTTCGTCATGATGACCTACCATTTTCTCAAGTTTTTCTTCAACTTCTTCGGCAGGTAGAATAAGTTTTCTACTGACAAAACGGTCAAATTTTTCGGCTTTGTGCGGGAAAATAGTGCGTGCTCCCAAGGTTATTGCCGCAGCAAACACGGCACCACCAATTTTTCCGGCAAGAATAGGACGGATGGGTGTTTTTTCTTTATCTATGGCTAACTGCATAACAACGTTTAAAACGGTAGATGAAACCGCCCAGATTAAAGCTTGTGGCGCATGCGACAATTCATATTTATAAACCTTATCAAAACGCTCTTTATATTCTGCCGAATCTTCGCTAACTCCATGCCTCTCTGCCCATTCTTTGGCAGCGCGTCGCGCACCTTTTTGAAAAGATTTTTTAAATATAGGCTCAACAGTTTCAGAAATCTGCGCCATTAGCCCCGGGAATAAACGCTGCATTCCTATAGTAACAGGAATTGCGCCAAAATCTCCTATAAGTTCGGCAGCATACCATTTGGGCAACTGACTTTTATTGCCAAATTTTTGCTGTATCTTATTTCCTATATAAGGAGTTCCCGCAATCACATCGATACCAGTGCATACCAATGCATGGTTCATGGTGTAGGCTACATCCTCTGCGCGCTGCTTTTTAGTTTTTGCTTTTTCTATTTCAGCAGGAGTTTTTTTGTTATTTTCGTTATCCATATGTGATTTATTTTATGTAATTGCGAATCATTTGCAAGTGAATTGATTTTTTATTTGCCAAAATTAAGAAAATAGTTGATATTTAGTCATATTTATAGAAATTCTAACATATAACTAGTCTGGGAATCGTTATGAACAGGGATCTTGTAGAGGAAGCCATAGCTGGTAGTGCCATTATCACTTATCTTGCGGGAAAGCCTATAAAAGGGACAAGTGGTGATTCTGAGCATGTGCTTAGCCCTATAAAAGTGGAGTTCAGCCCACCTAAAGCTACTAAATCTGGCTCAGAATTGGCAATTACTATAACTCATACCGATAGGCATCACCCGGAGTTAGTATACGATACTATTAAAGAACATCTTGCCAAAATGGATGAGCTTAAGGGATATCCGTTGAAGGCGTTTGATCAGGAAAATGATGTTAAAAAAGAAAATAGTGAAATTACAATGCGTTATGATTTGCCTAGCGGGGTAGCTGATTCGATTATTCTTGCCCTATCGAAAAGAGGTAAAAGCGAAGGTAATGTTGGAGCCGCATTGTCAAATCTTGAAAAAGAATCTCCAGAAGTTTGGGGGAATAGAGTAAAAGCAATGAAAGATAAGGTTCTAAGCTACGTAGGCATGTAATCCGCGAGTTGATTTTACGCCTATAAATAAATCATTGACTATTTACAAAAATTATTTGATTATAAGCGGAGTTCAAGGTTAACCCTGGTTTTCTGCCAGTCGCGTTTTACATCTCCGTAGATTCAAAAAGATATTTGAGCTTCCACCTGCACTAGTATTAAAGTTTTAACCCTCCTTATTTATTTGTATAATCATGAAATTACAAGACCTTAAGCTAAAAACCCCAGATGATTTATTAAAACTGGCTGAAGAAGAACAAATTGAGCATGCCAGCACTATGCTCAAACAGGAAATGATCTTTGCCATTCTCAAGAAACAGGCAGAGAAGGGGGAGCCGATACTCGGCGAGGGCGTGGTTGAGGTGTTGCAGGATGGGTTTGGTTTCCTTCGTTCACCACTGGCTAATTACCTTGCCGGGCCTGATGATATTTATGTTTCCCCAAGCCAGGTGCGACGTTTTGCCCTGCGTACCGGTGATACGGTAGAAGGTGAAATCCGCGCCCCGAAAGATGGCGAGCGTTATTTCGCGCTGCTTAAGGTTAATAAAATCAACTATGATGATCCTGAACAGATCCGCCACCGCATTAATTTTGACAATCTTATCCCGCTATATCCTGAGCGTCGCATCAAGCTGGAAATCGAAGACCGCCCTGATAAAAAAGACCTTTCCATGCGCGTTGCCGACATTGTCGCGCCGATTGGCTTTGGTCAACGTGCCCTGATTACCGCGCAGCCACGCACCGGTAAGACCGTATTCCTGCAGAATATCGCCCATTCGATAACTGCTAATCATCCAGGTGCTTATCTTATTGTTCTTCTTATAGATGAACGTCCGGAAGAGGTGACCGATATGCAGCGTACAGTACGCGGTGAGGTGGTTTCCTCAACTTTTGATGAGCCGGCAACCCGCCATGTGCAACTCGCTGAAATGGTGATTGAAAAGGCCAAAAAACTGGTTGAGCATAAGAAAGATGTGGTGATTCTGCTTGATTCCATCACCCGCTTAGCCCGCGCTTACAACACCGTTATCCCGTCATCGGGTAAGGTTCTGACTGGCGGCGTGGATGCGAATGCCCTGCAACGCCCGAAGCGGTTCTTTGGGGCGGCGCGTAATATTGAGCATGGTGGCAGCCTTACCATTATCGCCACCGCGCTGATTGACACTGGTTCACGCATGGATGAGGTTATTTTCGAGGAATTCAAAGGAACCGGTAACTGTGAGCTGGTGCTTGACCGCAAAATTGCCGATAAACGCACCTTCCCAGCTATCGACATTACCAAGTCCGGTACTCGCAAGGAAGATCTGCTGGTTGATAAGGCAACTCTTACTAAGATGTGGGTAATGCGTAAGATTCTGGCACCGATGGGGGCTATGGATGGCATCGAATTCCTGCTGGAAAAACTGGGCGAAACCAAAAATAATGGCGAATTCTTTGATAAAATGAATTCTTAAGTCAAGTTGGTGTTTGACAAAGCCGGATATATAATTAAAACACTTGCTGCCACTAGCACTAACCAAGCGAGTGTGTAGTGTAGGTAAAAGTCCAGCCTTCGCTCTCAGGAGCTTCGGCGGACGTATATTTTCTAAGCGGCTTTGCTGCTAAGAAAATCTAACGGAAGAGTGGCCGAGCGCCAGCCTAGCGGCGCTTGAGCGATAAAAAAAAGTTAAACCGCTCGGATTTAACCAGCCGAGCGATTATGATGTGGAAGAGTGGCCGAGCGGTTTAAGGCAGCAGTCTTGAAAACTGCCGAGGTGGCAACGCCTCCGTGAGTTCGAATCTCACCTCTTCCGCCATTTGGGACAGTCGTTGTTATTTAGGAAACTGTCGAATGGTTTTTTTAAGGTATAACAAAGGTTTCCATCCTTTAAT
>Ga0209824_10000146_pt1 | contig 49136 bp, 34 predicted proteins | sample VDWuncwatermetaG_FD_184124 | JGI IMG/M metagenome (GOLD analysis project Ga0209824, IMG submission 184124) | Wastewater microbial communities from Netherlands to study Microbial Dark Matter (Phase II) - VDW unchlorinated drinking water (SPAdes)... ...
CGCCACCAGTAGCACGCGGCCGTCGCATTTAATTTACCCGTTGTTTCGTGGTGCTTCCGGGCCGGCGGGTGTACACTGTCGTCATGAGCCCGGCCCTGGCGACCCGCCGCAGCGAACTCGAGCTAGCCGCGATCTCGCGATCGCTTCTCCTGACCCGCGGGTCGGCCCCGGAGTGGCTGCGCTCCGAGCTGGCGTTTCGCATGCCCCCGGCGCGAGCCAAGGCCGCGCCTGACGACTACCGCTGGCACATGTCCGTCGCGCTGTCCGTCGGCGGCCTCCTCGCCGCGTTCCTGATCAGCGTCGAACTGGTCGGCGAAATTCGCTTCGAAGGGCCCAAGCCGGCGGTCACGGCGGCCTCCGTCGATCAGGACGGCCTGGAGGCGATCGCTTTGGTCCAGGATTGGCGCCCGGCCGGCGATGAGAAGCCCGTGCTCTCGCGGCTCGCGGGGACCGTGCGCAATCCCGCCTACCCGAGGGCCTGGAGCGCCGAAAAGCTCGAGGCCGACTCCTACCTGGTGATCTTCCGCGAGCCCGCCGGCTCCCCGGCCTACGCCTTCGAGGTGAGCCTGGAGACGGAGTCCATCCAGGCGACGCCGGAGGCCGTCGAACGCCTGACGATGCTGCGCGTGCGCGAGGAGACGGCGCACGGGGACAGCCTCGTCGCCCAAGCGCCTTAGCGCCGAAGCGTCTAAGGCCAGAGAAAGGCGAGGGCCGCCGAGAGGCCGCTCAGGACGAGCAGGGGTAGCCCCACGCTCAGGGCCAGCAACCGGCCCGAGACGATCGTCACCAGCCCCGCCTTGAAGGCGGTGTTGGACGCCGCGGCGAAGAGCGCCAGGCGCCAAGCGGTGTCCGCCTCGAGCGCGCCGCCTTGCGAGAGGCGCGCCGCGGACAAAGTCGCGGCGTCGACGTCGGTGAGGCCGGAGACCCCGGCGACGAGCCACTCCGAGCCGGCGAAGCTCTCCCGGCCGAGGACCATGAGCAAGCCCACGAGCGCGTAGCCCGCGCCGAAGCCGGCGGCGGCGAGCATTCCTCCGGGGTTCTTCGGTTCGACGCCGTCTCCTTCCCCGCTCGCGGAGGAGAACACCGTTCCCGCGACGAGCGCCGCGGCCGCCGCCGCCAGGGACAGGGGCAGGGCCCCGCGTAAAAGGACGCGCGGCGCGACGACGCCAAGCTCGATCATGATGCGCACGAACACGACCGCGCAGGCGAGCGCCACCACGCCCCCGGACACCGCCGCGGTCTTGGGCTGGCTTTGCGCCTGGCGCGCGTAGCCGAAGGCCGTCGCGGTGCTTGAGATCAGGCCGCCGAATAAGCCCGCGGCGAGCATGCCGCCCCGCTTGCCGACGAACTTATAGGCGATGTAGCCCGCGAGGCTTAGCCCCACGACCAGCACGACCATCAGCCAGCTCTCGCGGGGGTTAAGGGTCCCGCTCGGCCCGTACGCCTGGTTGGGCAGCATTGGAAGGATGATCATCGCGACGACCGCGAAGCGCATGATCGCGCGCATGTCTTCCTCGCCGAGCTTTTCCACCGCGCCGTGCAGCTCGGGCTTGAATTGAAGAAGCACCGCGACGGTGGCCCCCGCTATTCCAGCGACCGCCAGCGAGCCTGTCGCGGCGTACGCGCCGATGAGGAAGGTCGCCAAAAGGGCCGCCTCGCTCGTGATGCCGCCCGAGTCCTCCTTTGGCGGGCGGCCCGCCGCGACGGCGACGCCCATCAGGGCCAGCAGCCCCGCGGGGACCGTCCAGGATCCCGGAAGGAAGCCCGAGAGCGCGCCAAGCAAGGCGACGAGCGGGAAGGTTCGCACGCCGCCCAGTCGCGACCGGACCTGCTCGCGCTGCAGGCCGATCAAAGCGCCGAGCAGGACCGCGATCACCAGCCGCAGCACCGTCTGCAGGTCCAATGAGTCCATGCCTCATCCTAGCAACGGACCAGCCGAAAGCGCGTCGCGGCCTGGTCTCATTTTCTTGTAGAATCGGAACAGCGGTAAAAGGAGATTCCCATGGCCAAAGCCTCTGCCCGTCACATCCTCGTTCCCTCCGAAGCGGAGTGCGCAAAGCTCAAGAAGGACATCGAAGGCGGCGCCAGCTTCGCCGACCTCGCAAAGAAGCACTCGAAGTGCCCGTCGGGCCGCGAGGGCGGAAACCTCGGGGAGTTCGGCCCCGGACAGATGGTGCCCGAGTTCGACACGGTGGTCTTCAGCGCCCCGGTCGGCACGGTCCAGGGCCCGGTGAAGACCCAGTTCGGCTTTCACCTGATCGAAGTCACCAAGCGCGCCTAGTTTACGGTGTCAGGCCTACCACTATTTTCACTTTTCCGCTCGCCGGACCGGTGAAAAGTGAAAATAGTGGTAGGCCTGACACCATCCTGTGGACTACTTCGCCTCCTTTAGGTGGCGCGGCAGCGCGTCGATCTTCGCGGCCAGGATGAAGTCGTTCATCGAGAGTCCGCCGATGGCGTGCGTGGAGAGTTCCACGGCCAGATGGCGGTAGCCGGTGAGATGGAGGTCGGGGTGATGGCCCTCCGACTCCGCCTCCTGGGCGATGGCGTGGATGAACTCGATGGCCGCGGGGAAATCCCGCATCACGAATTCCTGGCGCAGGGCCTTGCCCCCGGACAGCTTCCAGCCGCGGACCTTGGACAGGAGTTTCTTCGCGTCCTTGAGCGGCATGCGGTCGACCCCGCCTTCGCAGGGAACGCAGGACTTCGTCGCCAATGTGTTCATGACGCGATTCTACCCCGAATCCCCGCCCGCCGCAAGGGACCGGGATGTCATGTTATTTTGCCCGCCCATTTTGTTCAATAGCGGCATGAGACACCTCCTCGCCGCCGCCCTCGCCGTTTCCGGTTTCGCTCCACCCCTGCGCGCCGCGGTCGACGCGGCCGTCGCCGTCGCGGTGGGCGCCCCGGCCGCCGGCGCGAAGGCGCCGGACTTCACCTTACCCGCGCAGGACGGCAAGCCCGTGAGCCTGCGCGATTATCGCGGGCAGTGGGTCGTGCTGTACTTCTATCCCAAGGATTTCACGGGCGGCTGTACCCTCGAGGCTCGGGGCTTTCAGAAAAACCTGAAGCGCTTCGAGGAAGCGAAGGCCGTCGTCCTCGGCGTCAGCGTGGACTCGGCCGAGTCGCACAAAGACTTCTGTACTAAGGAAGGCCTGAGCTTCAAGCTGCTCTCCGACGCCAAGACCGAGGTCTCGCGGGCCTACGGCTCACTGATGAGCGGCAAGGCGCTTTCGGCGCGCAACACCTTCCTGATCAGCCCGAACGGCACGGTCGCCAAGGTCTTTCTCAAGGTAAATCCGGAAGGCCACCCCGAAGAAGTCCTCGCCGCGCTGGCCGAGCTCAAGCGGAAAAAAACAGCGAAATAAGGCCGTCGCCTATTCCTGACGCGCCGTTCATGGCGCGCCCAAGCCGCCCACGCTATACTCCGTCAACGAACCCGAGACCAGAAATATCGGGACCGGCCCTTGAGCTCCCGCTCAGGGGCTTCGCGTTTGCAGTGGTGTCAGGCCTTCCACTATTCCACTTTTCCTCAGGTTCGGCGGGCGGAAAAGTGGAATAGTGGAAGGCCTGACACCAATTTCCCAGGGGGCCAAAGGGCCTATAAAATACCCGGGCCCAAAGGCCTAATTGTGCTTGCATCGCAAAAACGGGTTATGCCAGGATGGAGTCATTAGGAGGTGTACCGATGATCCGAAGCATCCTGGTGAGCGCCGTAGTCGTCGCGTTGGCGATCGTGCCGCGCGTGATCGTGCTGGAAGACGGGTTCCTGCCGGAAAACAACATGAAGATCCCCGTGGGATCCCTTGAGGACAAAGGCATCACGCAGGCGCAGTTCAACGCGGTGATCGACACGGCCGAGAAGATTTACGGCCCCGTTATCGCGGCTCAGGGCGGCAAGCTCGTGATCAAGCGCCTGTGGGACAACAACACGGTCAACGCCTCGGCGCAGCGCCAGGGCGCCAACTACGTCGTCAACATGTACGGCGGGCTGGCGCGTCACGCGACGATCACGCAGGACGGCTTCGCGCTCGTCGTCTGCCACGAGATCGGCCACCACATCGGCGGAGCGCCGAAGTACGGCGGCGGGAACGACTGGGCCTCCAATGAGGGACAGTCCGACTACTTCGCCAACCTCAAGTGCCTCCGGCGCATGTTCACCGCGTCGGCCGCGTCCGGCTTCTCCCGCGTGGCGGAAGACGCCAGCGCGCGCCCGGCGTGCGAGGCGGCGTTCCCCGGCGACGCGGAGCGCGACCTGTGCGTCCGCAACGCGACGGCGGGCATGTCCGTCATGTCCCTGTTCCGCGCCCTGCGCAACGAGACCGTGATTCCGCGCTACGACACTCCCGATCCGGCGGTGGTCGCCCGCACCTCCGATTCGCACCCGGGAACGCAGTGCCGTCTCGACACCTACTACCAGGGTTCCATCTGCAACCGCGGAGTGGACGAATCGGTGAGCGGATCCGACGCCGCCGCGGGCACCTGCACCTCGGCTTCCGGCCACAGCTTGGGCTTGCGCCCGCGCTGCTGGTACAAGCCGGCGGCCGGCCTTGACGAGATCCCCGAGGTCGCCCTGCGCTCGGCGCCCGCTCCCGTCCTGGTCAAGACGCTCGACAACCCGGCCCTCTGGTCGGGTCTCTAATTCGACTGGCATCCCGGCGGCTATTCGGCTATCCTAGCCGCCGGGATGCCTTCTTTCTTTTTTAAGCTCCTACTTCCCCTCCTTCTCGCCTCGCCGGCGCGCGCCGCCGTGGTTCGAGAGTTCACCGGCCTCTACCCCGTCGCCGTGGAAAGGATCGCGGCGCCGCGATCCGTCGAAGAGGTCGTCCGCCTCGTGCGCGAGCATCCCGGCCCCGTTTCGATCGGCGGCGGGCGCTACAGCATGGGCGGCCAGACCGCGACCGAGGGAGCGCTGCAGCTCGATATGCGCGGCATGAACCGCGTCCTGTCCTTCTCGACGGCGGAGCGGACGATCCGCGTCGAGGCCGGCGCCACCTGGCGCAAGATTCAGGAGACGATCGATCCCCATGACCTCTCGTTGAAAATCATGCAGTCCTACTCCAACTTCACGGTCGGCGGCGCGCTGTCCGTGAATTGCCATGGGCGCTACGTGAACCAGGGGCCGGTGATCCGCTCCGTGCGCTCGATCCAGGTCGTGCTCGCCGACGGGCGAGTCGTCGAGGCGAGCCCCAAGTCGAACGCGGAGATCTTCTACGGCGCGATCGGCGGCTACGGCGCGATCGGAGTGATCACGGCGGCGACGCTCGAGCTCGAGCCGAATGAAAGAATCGAGCGCACGGCCGCGGCCATGACGCTCGCCGAGTACCCGGCTTTCTTCGTCTCGTCGGTCAGGGGCTCGACGACCGCCGTCTTTCACAACGCCGATATTTACCCCCCCGATTACGACCGGGTCGCGGCGATCACCTACGCGCGGACGAGCCGAGCCCTGACGAACCCCGCCCGGCTCCAGCCGCTCGGCTTGAGCCGGATCACGCGCCACCTTCAGTGGTGGATCTCACTGCGGACCTACGCCAAGCGCTTGCGCGAGGAGGCCCTCGAGCCCATCCGCCTGAAATCCCGCCCCGTGACCTGGCGCAACCACGAGGCCAGCTACGACGCATCCACGCTCGAGCCCTACTCACGGCGCCGCTCCACCTTCGTTCTGCAGGAGTACTTCATTCCCGTCGAGCGCTTCGGCGAGTTTACGCCCAAGATGAGGGAGATTTTCCGCCGTCATCGCGCGAACGTCCTCAATGTCTCGATCCGCCACGCGGAGAAGGACCCCGGCTCGGTCATGGCCTGGGCCCGCCAGGAGTCCTTCGCCTTCGTGGTCTGGTACAACCAGGGAACATCCGCCCCGGACCGCGGCGCCGTCGAGGTTTGGACGCGCGAGCTCATCGACGCGGCGATCGCCTCAGGCGGGACCTACTACCTGCCGTATCAGATCGTCGCCACTCCCGCCCAGTTCCACGCCGCCTACCCGCGCGCCAGGGAGTTCTTCGCGCTGAAAAAACGCCTGGATCCGGCCTACAAGTTCCGCAACAAGCTGTGGGACGCGTACCTCCCCCCTCCGCCCGCGCCTCGCACGGCCGCCGACGCGGCGATCCTGGCCCGGCTCGCGACGCGCAAAACCTGGCCGCGCCCGGAGGAGCAGACCTTCCTGACCGTGCCGGAGTGGTCCATCGTTTACGCCGCCGACGACCTCGCCGCCCACCTGCAAAAGGCTTTGCCCAGCCGCTTCCCCTATTTCACCGCGATCCGCCAGTTCTGGAGCATGCAGGCGGCCATGAGCCGCGCGACGAAGGGCGTCTACCCCGCCAACTCCGAGTATCGCGTCATGATCGCCGTGATCGGCGTCAGCTTCACCGTGGAATGTGTCCTGAAGGGCGCATACGAGCTGACCATCGGCCGCCTCTTCGAGCGCCTCTCGCTGAAGGGCGTTCCGGCCGCGCGCGGCGCCGCCGATCACGCCGCGACCGAGGTGTTCCGCGAGTACGGCGGCTTCATGCACGACCGCCCGTGGTACGAGTTCCCATTCAAGACGCAGCTGCGCGAGTACCTCCGCGCCTCGGCCGCCGCGCCGTGGACCCTGCGCAAGACCGAACGGCGGATGATCACCGCCGTCGAGCTCGCCGGCAAGGCGGTCTGGGGCAAGGTCATCAAGAAGGCGACGGGCACGGCTTACGAGCCGGATGAGCTCGTCATCGAGGCCTGGGTGCGCCCGGGGAAAGCCGACCCCGCCAAGGCTTCGCCCGGCGTGAAGGTCCTCGAGCGCCTGGACGGCGGCTCGCTCCTGATTTCGATCCCGCGATACGAGAAGTTCACCGGCGCGGCCGAAGCGCTCACCGCGTCCGGCGTCCGGTTCGTCTCGATCGCCGGGAACAAGACCATTCTCGCGACCGTTCGAGCGCCCTCGGACTGGGACGGCGCGCGCCTGTGGAGCGGAGAGCTCGGGCGCTGGCCGCTGCTCTCCGAGCCCGGGCGCAGCCGCTTCGCGGTCGCCGTGCCCGTCCCGAGCCTGCACGAGGCCCTCGGGCGATGGAAGGCGGACGGCGTCGTCATGGAGCACCTTTATGACTACTGAACTCATCGGTCGCCGCGACTTCCTCCTCCGCGCCCTCGCCCTGCTCGCCGCCTCGGCCGCTCCCGAGGCCTGGGCTCAGGCGGGCGCCGGAAACTTCAAGGCGGTGTACCTGGACGTCGCCGAGAGGGACCGCTTCTTCAAGTTCCTGCAGACGGTGTTCCACCTCTACCCCGAGAAGCGCTTCCATCAGCTCATTTTGGACCTGACGAAGGAGAAGGGCTCAGACCAAGAGATCTACGCGGCCCTGCTGGCCGAGTTGCCGAAGCTTCGCACCCTCCTCGGACCCGTCCGCTACGACCTGCCCGCCCTGCGCAAGCAGAAGAAGGAGATGACCCGCCAGGCCCTGGAGCTGCTCGGGCCGAGCCCGTCGGCGAAGGGCTTCATGGAGGTCGGCAGCCCGGGACGCTACTGGTCGCGCCTCAAGCGCGCCGTCAGGCTCAGCGGCCCCGTGTACGTCTTCCACGACGAGGCCCTGCATTACGACATGGCCGACATGGTGGAGCGGGGCGGGCCCAAGATGCCGGGGAAGTTCCTGAACATGGGCGACTACGAGCCGGTGCCCGCCTCGGTGCCCGACGCAAGCCTCGACCTGATCGTCAACTTCATCGGCTTCCATCACGCCCCGGCCGCCAAGCTGGCCCCGTTCGTCGCCTCCCTGCGCCGCGTCCTGCGCCCCGGAGGCCGCATGCTGGTGCGCGACCACGATGTGGACTCGCGCAAGCAGGACGTCCTGACCGCCTTGGCTCACGACGTCTTCAACGCCGGCCTCTTGATTCCCTGGGCGGAGACCGAGCGCCAGGTGCGCCTGTTCCGCTCCCTGCGGGACTGGACGGACTACCTCCAGGCGGCCGGCTTCAAGCGCTCGGAAAAGCTCCTCGCCCAGGCCGGCGACCCGACGCAAAACCTTCTCGCCGAATACATCAAAGCCTGACCGGCCGAAACGACAATAATTCCCCTCCTCGACGAGGAATCGTGGTATAATGTCCTTAGAGGCCGGCAACGGCCTCGCCACACAGACGTACGTGAGCAATACGCAAGAAAAGAGGTAGTAAACGAATGGCTACGGGCAAAGTGAAGTGGTTCAACGATCAGAAGGGCTTCGGTTTCATCACGCCGGACGACGGGTCCAAGGACCTGTTCGTCCACCACTCGTCCATCATGGGCGAGGGTTTCAAGACTTTGGCTGAGAATCAGGCCGTTGAGTTCGACGTGCAGCAGTCCGACAAGGGCCCGCGCGCCGCGAACGTTCGCAAGCTCTAATCAGAGCTGCGACCTGACAGTCGCCCCTGGCGCCGCAAGCGGCGCCGGGGGCGATTTTTTTGTCACCCGCCCGAGACAGGCGGCCGCCATCCGATGTTGCTACGATTAAGGACATGAGCCAGGACCAAGGAACGATCCGCCGCGTCATCTTCGCCTCGAGCCTCGGCACCTTGTTCGAGTGGTACGACTTCTACCTCTACGGCAGCCTGGCGGTGTTCTTCGGCGCGAAGTTCTTCCCTCCGGGCGATGAGACCGCCCAGCTGCTCGCGAGCCTCGCCACCTTCGGCGCCGGCTTCGGGGTGCGCCCGCTCGGCGCGCTCGTGTTCGGCCACGTCGGCGACCTCGTCGGGCGCAAGTACACCTTCCTGATCACGATGGCGACGATGGGCCTGGCCACCGCCCTCGTCGGCTTCCTGCCGACCTATGAGGTCGCCGGAATCTGGGCGACCGTCGCCTTGGTTTCCTTGCGCCTGCTCCAGGGCCTGGCGCTTGGCGGGGAGTATGGGGGTGCCGCGACCTACGTCGCCGAGCACGTCCCCGACGCCCGCCGCGGCTACTACACCGCCTACATCCAGACCACCGCCACCTTGGGCTTCTTCCTCAGCATGCTCGTCATCGGCGGCACGCGGCTGTACATGGGCGAAGCGGGGTTCAAGACGGGCGAGGGCGCCCTCTTCGCCGGCTGGCGGCTGCCCTTCGTGTTCAGCTTCGCCTTGCTCGCGGTCAGCCTCTATATCCGCGTCAAGATGAAGGAAAGCCCGCTCTTCACCAAGCTCAAGGCCGACGGGAAGATCTCGAAGAACCCGCTGAAGGAGAGCTTCGCCAATCCCGTCAACCTGCGCTTCGTCCTTATCGCCCTGTTCGGCGCGACCGCGGGCCAGGGCGTGGTTTGGTACACCGGACAGTTCTACGCGCTGACCTTCCTGCAGACGGTCCTCAAGCTCGACTGGAAGATCTCCTACCTCGTCGTCTCCGCGGCCCTGCTCATCGGCACGCCCATGTTCCTTTACTTCGGGCACCTGTCGGATAAGATCGGCCGCAAGCCGGTCATGCTCGGAGGCTGCGCGCTGGCCGCGCTGACCTACATCCCGATCTACATGGCGATGAAGGCGTACTCGGATCCGCTCAATATCCCCGCGCTCATCCTGCTCGTATCCCTGCAGATGATGTACGTCGCGATGGTATACGGACCGATCGCGGCCTTTCTCGTCGAGCTGTTCCCCACCAACATCCGCTACACCTCGATGTCCTTGCCTTACCACCTCGGCAACGGCTGGTTCGGCGGCTTCCTGCCCTTGATCGCCACCGCGCTGACGACGTCGGACCGCGCGAAGGCGCTGTTGGGCGATGGCGCCATTTACGCGGGGCTCGCCTACCCGATCCTCGTTTGCCTGGTCACGCTGCTCGTCGGCGGGCTCATGATCCACGAGACCAAGGACCACAAGATCGACACCGCGATGCGCCTGGCGCCGCCCGAGCAGCCCGGTACCGCGCCCGCCTCGTCCTAGACTTAATCCCGAAAAAAGTTATCCCCATCGCTCCCAACGTTGGAAGCGATGGGGATAACTCCGGTAAGCGGTGATCCAGCGCCGCGCCCCCCCGAAAACACGAAACCCCCCGCTTTACTCGCGGAGGGTCTTGGTCCCGACATTTCTAGTTACGGGTTCGAAATCGACATTCAGATTATAGCAGGACTGCTCGCCGCTGTCAAGGTTAATCGACCAGGATCGAGGGCTCCGCGAAGCGGCTCTTGGCTTCGCCGGCAAGGCTCAGGAGCGCGTTGTCCGGGCGGCCGCGCTTGAGGACCAGGTGCATGGCGAGATCCTTCTCCTTCTTGGAGCGATCGGAGTTGGCCACGAAGTCGGCGGTCAGGTTCATCGGGTCCACGAGCTGGATGAACACCCGCAAGGCGCGTTCATAAGAGAGCTTGCTCTCGCCCAGGCCGCCGACGGCCTTCGCGAGCGCCTCGGAACGGGCCTGGTTGTTCGCGGCGCCGCGCGCGGCCATCAGGTCCTCCACGATGCCGGAGACTTCGCGCACGACCTGCCGCATGTCGTCGGCCGGGGTCGGGCGGTCGCTGTGACGGTCGTCGGGGAAGGCCCGGCGCACCGCGCGCCAGTCGTAATCGATCTTGCCGTTTTCACGAACCTGGCCGTTGGCCAGGAGCCAGCGCGCCGCGTCCGAGGTGTCGCTGACGGCCGCGTAGGCCTTGAGCACGTCCTCGGCGGTCGCCGCCAGGAGCTGCTTGACGCCTTCCTGATTGAAGACCAAGGTGAAGGACATAGAGCCCTTGCGATTGGCGGACTCATGATTTCCGTTATGGAAATCGTCGCCGTAGGTGCGTTCGGGCGCCGGCGGCTCGGGCAGGTGCTTGCCGAGCGGGATCGCCAGGCGCGGGTTAGGGCCGTTGCCGCGGGTGCCGGCCAGCGCCATCAGATCGCTGAACGCCTTCGCCTTTTCGCGGACATCGGACTCGGTCGTGCGCAGGAAGCCGTGCTGCTGAAGGTAGACGATGATCGGGTCGCCGTACTCCTCGCCCTTCTTGGCGGCCGTCACGACCTGGACGTCGCGCTGGACGTGATTCTTGACCAACGGGCCGACCCAGGGGATGTTGAAATACTCGGAGTGGCGGGACTTGTCCGCGCGCTGGAAATGGATGTCGCCTTGAATGTCGGTGTAGCGCGTCATGGTGTCGTCGCTCTTCAGGCTCGCCCAGTTCTGCGAGGTCAAAAACGGGAGGTTGAGGGTGATCGACTTGGCCTTCTGGTTGTAGGCGTTGATCGCGGCGAACTCGGCCGGGCCGAGCTGGGCGTCGTGCTCGTCCTTGAGCTTGAGGTAGGCCTCCACGGTGGACTCGTCGGTCGACTGCTGGGTGCCCATGCGCCAGGCCATCTTGACCAGCGACTTGAAGTCGCCGTGCAGGGCCTGGGCGACGGCCTCGGCCTGCGCCGGGTCGCGCGGGTCGACGACGTACTCGAGGAGGACGCGCTTGCCCTGCTGGCGCGAATTGGAGTAGCCGATCGAGGCCAGAGTGTACTCCCTGAGCTGCTTGGCGATCTCCTTGTCCACGAACTGAGCGAGGATGTTGGTGCCGAGGGACGCGAACTCGATCGGGGCGATGGTCTGGGCGATTTGCCCGCCGCGCGTGCGGATCTCGACCCGATCGACGCGGAAGCGGAAGCGCAGCTGAGATTCGGACAGGCGGTACACGGTCAAGGTCGCCGCACCCGATTCGGTGCCGTTAAAGGAGACCGAGACGGCGAGGTCCTCGAGGGCGTACGCGACGCTCTCGGTGTGGCCGACGGTCAGGCGGAAGGGCATGCGCCACAGCTCGCCGACCTTCATCGCCGTGATGCGTTCGGCCTTGAAGGGCAGGACCGTCTTGATGTCGCGGAGATCGATAAGGCGGTCGAGCTCTTTGCAGGTGGACTTCCCCTCGAGCGGCCGGATGACCATCGAGGTGCCCTCGATGCGGCCGCCGACCCATATGCCGGCCGAAACGCCGGGGACCGCCTCGAGAGCCTTCGAGAAGCCGTGGCCGTAGCCGACACTCAAGCGCTCCTCATCGACGATCGTCAGGCGGCCGTCGGGCAGCGGGGCGAGCCAGCGCTTCATGCCCACGCCGGTCCCGGCGAAATCGCCGGGGAGATTGTAGTCGTACTTGCCCTTGATGTGGCGGCAGAGCTGGTCCAGGACGCGCTCGCGCATCTTCTCGCTGAAGATCACCCGCTCGGGTGCGGAGAAGCCGCCTTCCGGAGTGGTCGGGCCCACCGGAGAGCCGGGGGTCGAGGGATCGGACGGATTGACGACCGTGTCCCACTCGCTGTCCGGCTCGGTCGTCATCTTGATCTGCGCCCGAACGGGAGCGGACGCGAGAATGACGGCGGCGGCGAGGACGGCGGCGCGGGCGGTCATGCGTTCTATCATGACCTCAGTGTAGCCGGGGGCCCCCCCGGCCTCCTGGGCCCTAGGACCTAGAAAATCGATTTAACTCGATTTTAATCCTGCAGCACGGAGCCGTCTACGAAGCGGCCGCGAGTGGCGCCGGCCTCGCCCAAGCGGGCGACCTCGGCGCGCCCCTTCTTGAGGACGTAATGCGCCTGGACCTTGGCTCCCCGCTTGCCGCCTTCGGAGGCGGCGACGAAGTCGCCGCTCAGATCCAGCGGGTCGATGAACTGGATCAGAACCCGGAAAACCTCGGTGTGGGCCATGCCGGAGCGATTCTCGTGGCTGAAGGCCTTGGCGAGCTTGGCGGCCCGGTCTTCGGGCGTCGCCGCGGCGGACGCCTCTCCGATGTCGCGCACCATGCCCGCCGCTTTCCGGCTCATCCCGGCCAGCCAGGACTGGGAGCTGTCGCCGTCCCGGAATTCGAGCTCCCGGGCGGCCTTGACCTGGTCATAGACCAGGCGGTCTCCCTCAAGGCGGCCGTTCTTGACGAGCCACTCCGCCATCGTCCGGTCGGACAGAGAGGTGCCGGCCGCGTAGGCCTTGAGCAGCTCCTCGGCCGAGGCGGTCAGCGCCTCGGCGACGGCCTTTTGATTGATGACCATGGTCATCGAGACCCAGCCTTTTTGGTCCGATTGCTCCTGGACGCCCTCGGGCGGCGGCGCGACCTTCGGCACGGGGATCGCCATGGTCCGGTCGACGCCTCCGCGGCGGGCGGCGCCGGCCAGGCTCAGGATCTCGTTGGCGTCCTCGATGCCGCGGGTCACCGAAGAAGCCGGCAGACGCAGGAAGGCCTGGTTGTGGATGTAGACGGCGAAAGGCGCCTCGGCCGGCTTGCCCGTCGGAGCGTAGGTCACGACGTCGACGTTGCGGTGCTCGAGATCCTTGACGATAGGGCCGAAGAAGGGCACGTTGAAGTACTCGGCGTTCGGCGTGCGGGCCGCGTTGTGGAACTCGAAGGTCCCCCCGTCGCCGCTATAGCGCACGACCTTGTCCGAGCCGTAGGCCTCGCCCCGGTTGTAGTTGACGGCGAAGGGAATGTTGATGTTGAAGTTCCGGGTACGGCTGCGGTACTCCGACATGGCCGCGTAGCTCGCCGTTCCAAGGTTGAGGCGGTTTTCTTCCTGAAGCCGCTCATAGGCCTCGCGGGTCTCGTCCTGGGAGGTTTTGGTCGTGGCCATGTTCTTGGCCAGGTCGAGCAGAGTCTTGAAATTGCCCTTGAGCGCCCTGGCCATGGCCTCGGCCTGCGCGGGATCGGTGGGGTCGATCATGAACTCGAGGACGAGGCGGCGGCCGTTGGACTTGGCCTGGGCGAAGGAGAGATAGGCCGAGGTGTACCGGCGAAACTGCCTGGCAAGCTCCTTGTCGATGAACTTCAGCGCGGCGTTGCCGCCGGAGGACGCGAACTCGACGGCCGGAATCGTCGTGACCACGCCCAGGGACTTGGAGCGAACGTCCACATAGTCGACCCGGAAGCGGAAGCGGGCCTGCTTGGGATTCAGGCGCCAGAGCGTCATGCTCGCCGTCCCGTTCTTGTTCTTCGCGACGCCGAACGACAGAGAGGTCTGCTCCATCGCCTCGGAGAACGATACGCCGTAGCCGACGTTGAGGATCAAAGGGATGCGCCACAGCTCGCCGGGGGCCATATTCGCGATGCGCTCGGCGTTGAACGGCAGCGCCAGCTTGATGTCGGTCACATCGATGAGGCGATCGACCTCCGAGCAGGTATTGAAGCTCCCAAGGCGGCGGATCACCATGGAGCGGCCGGAGACGGTGGCGCCCGCCCAGAGAGCGCCGGTCGGGCCTCCCTCGCCGAGCTCCTGAGCCAGGGAACGGCCCCAGCTCACCTGCAGCTTTTCCTCGTCGATCAGGGCGAGGCCGCCGTCGATGTCGGACTCCATGCGGCGGTTGAAGCCGAGCGTGGTGACCGGCCAATTGCCCGAGCCCATGGTGAAATCTTTTCTCAGCCTGAGCTTTCGGCACAGCTGGTCGAGCACGCCCTTGCGGCGCTCCTCGTCCATGCGCCGGCGGTCGGGATCGGCGTAGCCGCCCTCGGGCGTGCCGGACGGCGCGCCGGGGGTCGGCGGCAGCGCGGCGGGCACTGTCCACTGGCTTTCCGAGGATTCGTCATCGGGATCCGCCGCGCGGGCGGTCCCGGACAGAAGTCCCATCACGGCGGGCAGAAGCAGCAGGAAGGAGGCGCGGCGCTTGGCATGATCGTTCATGTCAAGATTGTAATACGACCCGCGTCGGTATATATGTGCCAAGAGACCCACCCCGAGCAAGGATATGGGTCCAGACCGGCAAGGTTGCTAGTTCCGGCGGGCTACTTGAACTTTTCCTCGAAGAAGTCCCGCATCGCGTTCCACGAGCGCTTGTCGGCTTCCTTATTGTAGGCCATGCCTTTCGCCGTGTCGGTGCCCGCTTCGAGAACGGTGAAGCTGTGCACCGCGCCGCCATACTGGACCAGCTGCCAGTCGGCCTGCACCTTGCGCATCTCCTCGATGAACGGCGCCACGCTGGGATTGACGAAGCTGTCGTCGGCTCCGTGAAGCACGAGGATGGAGGCCGAGGGCGTCTGAGTCGCGGGCGCGGACGTGGCGAGGTTGCCGTGGAAGCTCGCGACGCCCTTAAGCGGAGTTCCCGCGCGGGCGAGCTCGAGCACGGTCGTGCCTCCGAAGCAGTAGCCGATGGCGCCGAGCTTGCCCTGATCCACGAACGGGAGCTTCTTGAGCTGCTCGAGGCCGGCGAGCGCGCGCCGGCGCATGGCCGGGCGGTCGCCGAAGAAGGCCCCGGCGAGATTGCCCGCCTCCTCATGGTCCTTGGCGTATACGCCCTTGCCGTACATGTCGAGCGCGAATGCCGTATAGCCGAGCTTCGCCAGCTGCTCCGCGCGCTTGCGGGCGTAGGGGCCATGGCCTTTCCACTCATGGACGACGAGAATGCCCGGACGAGTGTCCTTGAATCCGTCCTCCCACGCCGCCCAGCCCTGGAGGACGACGTCGCCGTCCTTATATTCCACGGCGCGCGTCTTGATCAAGGCATGAGCGGGCAGGGCCGCGACGGCGGCGAGAACCGAGGCCAAAAGGATATTTTTCATGGTGAGGGAGGATACTAATCGGTAACAGCTCGTGTCTATACTGCGCATGGACGAGACCGACCACGATCACACCAAGATGACGCGCCGAGGCGTTGCCGCCGAACCCTATAGGTCCAAGGGCCCATTTTGCGGGGGGTCCTACGCCGTTCTCCCCCCAGCCGGCGGGCCCCCGCCCCGGACCTCCTTCCCGCCTATCCTGAAGGGGATGAAAGCTCTCGCGTTCGCCGTGCTCCTCCTCCCCTTCGCCTCCGGCGCCAAGGCCGTGGATTGGGCCGAATCGGCCCGTCCCGTCTATCGCGGCGTCGAGGCCATGGCGGACGGCGTGTACGGCCTCGTGCGCGGCCACCTGCTCTCCGCAGTGCTCCCCGGAAGGCTCTCCAGCCGCATGAGCCCGGTGCCCGTCGGCACCTCGGATCAGATCTTCGCCGAGCGCCTGCGCCATCGCCAGGAGAAAGCCTCGCGCCGCCTGCTCGAGGAGCGCCCGATCGGCCCGCTCGGCCCCGCCGAGGTGGCCGCCTGGCAGCGCTCCGCGGCCGCGGCCCACGCGACCGTCCTCACCGACGCGGTGGCCGACGCCCTCGTCCGTCGCTACCAGCTCGAGCGCTTCGGCCAAGACAGCGGCGCCTACGCCTCCAACATCTCCAACTGGGATCCCGAATTCCTCATGTCCGCCGGCGTGCTCGGCGGCGCCTATCTATATGTCGCCGGCCTGCGCACCGATTTCGGCGTCGGGCCCCTCCGCGTGGACTTCGACACCAGCACCGGCGCGGCCCTGCGCGGCGCCCTGCAGAACGGAGACGGCCGCGGCCTGGCCGCGCTGACCGTCGCCCGCCGCGGCTCCCCCCTCTCCTTCAAGACCGAGTGGGGCCTCCGGGACGGACGCGCGGCCTACGAGAAGCTCGGCGTTAACTACTCCGCCCGCTTCTAGGCCTCGGTGTCAGGCCTTCCACTTTTCCACTTTCTATCTGCCGGCCTGAGGAAAAGTGGAAGGCCTGACACCGTTACGGGCGTTTGAGGAAGACGGCGGCCAAGGGCGGCAACTGCAGCTTCACCGAGAAGGGACGGCCGTGCCACGGCTCCTTGTCGGCTTTCACGCCGCCGCCGAGCGTCGCGCCGGAGCCGCCGAACTCGGAGGCGTCGGAGTCGGCGAGCTCTCCCCACCAGCCGGCGCAGGGAACGCCGACGCGGTAGTCGGGGCGCGGAACCGGAGTGAAGTTGAACACGCAGAGCACCTGCTCGTCATCCGATGCGCCTTTTCTCAGAAAGGACAGAACGGAGTTGTCCGCGTCGGCGGCGTCCACCCACTCGAAGCCGGCGGGATCGCAGTCGCGCTCGTGCAGGGCGGGCTCGGAGCGATAGACGCGGTTGAGTCTTTCGAGCCACCGCATCACGCCCTTGTGGCTGTCGTGTTGGAGCAGATGCCAGTCTAAGGACCGGTCGTGGCCCCACTCTTGGCGCTGGGCGATCTCCCCACCCATGAACAGCAGCTTCTTGCCGGGCATCGCCCACTGCCACGCGTACAGCAGGCGCAGGTTGGCGAACTTCCGCCAGTCGTCCCCGGGCATCTGTGACAGCAGAGCGCCCTTGCCGTGCACCACCTCGTCGTGAGAGAGGGGCATCACGAAGTTTTCATGGAACTGGTAGATCGCGCGGAAGGTGATTTCGTTCTGATGATACTTGCGGTGAACCGGGTCCTCGCGGAAATACTTGAGCGTGTCGTGCATCCAGCCCATGTCCCACTTGAGGCCGAAGCCGAGGCCGCCGAGGTACGTCGGCTTCGAGACTCCCCCCCAGGCGGTGCTTTCCTCCGCGATGGTCTGAACGTCGGGATGGTGCTTGTAAATTTCCTCGTTGAGCTTCTTAAGGAACTCGATCGCCTCGAGGTTCTCGCGCCCGCCGAACTTGTTCGGAATCCATTCGCCTTCCTTGCGCGAGTAGTCGAGGTAGAGCATCGAGGCGACCGCGTCCACGCGGATGCCGTCGGCGTGGAACTGCTCGAGCCAGAACAGCGCGTTCGAGATCAGGAAGGCCCTCACCTCATTGCGCCCGTAGTTGTAGATCGCGCTCTTCCAGTCGGGATGAAAACCGAGCTTCGGGTCGGAATGCTCGTATAAGGCCGTGCCGTCGAAGAAGCCCAGGCCATGGCCGTCTTCGGGGAAATGCGAGGGCACCCAGTCGAGGATCACGCCGATGCCTTCCTGATGGAGGTGATCCACGAGAAACATGAAATCCTGCGCCGTGCCGTAGCGCGAGGTCGGCGCGAAGTAGCCGGTGGTCTGATAGCCCCACGAGCCGTAGAAGGGATGCTCCATGACGGGCATCAGCTCGACGTGGGTGAAGCCGAGCTTTTTAACGTGGGCGGCGAGCAGCGGCGCGATCTCGCGGTAGGACAGCGAGCGGTCGCCCTCCTCCGGCACTCGGCGCCAGGATCCGAGGTGGGCCTCGTAGATCGACAGCGGGGCGGTGAGCGCCGCGCGGTCCTTGCGCGACCTCATCCACGCCGCGTCGTTCCATTCGTAGTCGAGGTCCCAGACGACCGAGGCGGTGCGCGGCGGCTCTTCGTGGCGGAAGCCGTAGGGGTCGGCCTTCTCGGCCTTGTGCCCGTTGGCGTGCGACGAAATCCAATACTTATAGAGCGCGCCCTTCTCCACTCCCGGGATGAACCCTTCCCAGATGCCGGAAGACGCGCGGGGCTTCAGAGGATGCTTGGTCTTGGCCCAGCCGTTGAAGTCGCCCATGACCGCGACCTTCTTGGCGTTAGGAGCCCAGACCGCGAAGCGCACGCCTTTCTTGCCGCCCCGCGTCTCGAGGTGGGCGCCGAGCTTCTCGTGCAAACGGACGTGGGTGCCCTCGTTGAACAGATGCAGATCGAGGTCTGTCAGCGCGGTCGCTTTGGTGTCGACCGGGCCCACGCTCATTCAAGCTCCGGCGCGCGTCCGCAGGCGCCGGTGAGCAGGGCCAGCCGTGCGGCGAGCTTCAAGGTGAGGGCGTCCGGCGCCATGCGCCAGCGCCAGTTGTTGGCCGTGGTGCCGGGCCGGTTCATGCGGGCCTCGCCGCCGCAGTTCAATAAATCCTGCATCGGCGCGATCGCGGTATGGGCCGGCGAGCGCCAGACCAAGGTGGTCATATCCCAGGACGGGAGCTCGGGCTCGCGGCCGAGCGCGCGGCGGAAGGCGCGCCGCTCCTTCTCCGCTTGCGCGGCCGTGCGCTGGGCGTTAAGGGTGCCGTCGTCCTCCCACCAGCCCCGCGTCGTGTCGTTGTCGTGAGTGCCCGTGTAGCCCACGCAGTTTTCCGGCCAGCTCACCGGCCAATCCTTTTCCTCGGAGCCGAAGGAGAACTGCGCGAGGCGCATGCCGGGGAGCTTGAACTTATCGCGCAAGGCACGGACCTCGGCCGTGGCGACGCCGAGATCCTCGGCGACGATCTCGAGCCCCTTCACCTCGCGCAGGACCGTCTCGAACAGCTCGTCTCCGGGGGCCGGGACCCATCGGCCGCGGATAGCGGTGGTTTCCCCGGCGGGGATCTCCCAATAGTTTCGAAAGCCGATGAAGTGATCGAGACGCAGGGCGTCGAAGCGCTCGGCGCAGGCCTTCAGGCGCTTGATCCACCAGGAAAACGCCGTCTCCTGGTGGCGGTCCCAGCGATAAAGCGGATTGCCCCACAGCTGTCCATCCGCCGAGAAGTAATCGGGCGGCACGCCTGCGACCGCCGTCGGCGTTCCGGCGTCGTTAAGGAAAAACAAATCCTGGTTGGCCCAGCAATCCGCGCTGTCGTGGCGGACGTAGATCGGCGCGTCGCCCATCAGGCTGACGCCGCGCGCCGCGGCGTGCTTGCGCACGCCCTGCCATTGCCGGGAGAACAGCCACTGCACGAACTCGTGATAGCGCAGCTCGTCGGGGACGTTGGCGCGGGCCTCGGCCAGGCGCGCGGGATCGCGGCGGCGCAGGCGCTCATCCCACGCGGTCCAGGGACGGTGGTGGTTGGCGTCCTTCAGCGCGAGAAAGAGGGCGTGATCGGCGAGCCACCAGGACTCGCGGACGCGATAGGCCTCGAGATCCTCCTTGTCCTCGCGAGAGGCGCGGCGGCGGAACTGGGCGAACGCGGTGCGCAGCGCTTTTTCCTTGGCTTGGCCCAGCTCGGCCTTCTTAAGGAGCCCCTCGGCCGCGAGAAGGTCCGCGCAGATCAAGGCCGGGCTGCCCGCGAAGCTCGAGGGCGAGGCGTAGGGCGAGCAGATCTCGTCGGGCGGGCAGACCGGAAGCATCTGCCACCAGGACTGCCCGCAGTCGGCGAGGAAATCCACGAAGCGGAGGGCTTCGGCGCCCAAGGTCCCGCCTCGCGCCCCCGGGAGGGACGACGGATGCAGGAGAATGCCGCTCGCGCGGCGAGACAAGGACGGTTTGACCGGCGTCACGCCCGCATTCTAGCAGAAGCGTCAATTGGTGTGGTAGGATGGCGCCTATGTGCAGCCGCTATTCCGTCGGGCGGGAGCCGCACGCCGTCGCCCAACGCTTCGGCGCGGCCCCCGCTCCCGGGCAAAAATCCCGCTTCAACCTGGCGCCGAGCCAGGAGGCCCCGGTGCTGTTCGCGGCCCCCGAGCGGCGCATGACGCTCCTCAAATGGGGCCTGCTGCCCGCGTGGGCCAAGGGACCGCAGGCCAAGCCGCAGATCAACGCGCGCGCGGAGACCTTAATTGATAAGCCCTTCTTCCGCGAGGCCTTCCGCTGGCGCCGCGCCCTCATCCCCGCCGACGGCTGGTATGAGTGGCCGAAAAAGGGAACGGACAAGGCGCCGCGCTACTTTTCGCTGAAGACCGGAGAGCTCTTCGCCTTCGCCGGCCTCTGGGAGCCGGGGAATTTCGCGATGATCACCGTTGAGCCGAATCCTCTCGTCGCGCGCTTTCACGACCGCATGCCCGCCCTGCTCCCCCAGGACGCGGAAGGCGAATGGCTCGATCCGAAGACGCCGGTCGCGCGTCTTCAGGAGCTGCTGCGCCCCTATCCCTCGGAACTGCTCGACGCCCGTCCTGTCTCGCCGCGCATCGGCTCCTCCGCCGTCGATGAGCCCTCGCTGCGCGAATTCTCTCCGCAGGCCCAGGGGGAGCTTTTTTAACGCCTCTTCTGGTAAAATCTCAACGATGATCATCGCGCACACGGCCTTTCTCGAACGGCTATACGCCTGGCTCTGGAACGAGTACCGCGAGCGGGTCGACTACGCGCGGGCCTACGAGAACATCCTGAAGGCCTGCGGCGGCAATTTCCAAAACGACCACATCGCCTTTCGCACCTTCGCGACGCAGGAACGCTGGTCGGGGATCGCCGCGATCTCCCGCCCCTTCGAAGCCCTCGGCTATCGCCCCGCCGGCACCTACGACTTTCCCGACAAGCACCTGACCTCGATTCATTTCGATCCGCCGTCCGAGAACCTGCCCAAGCTCTTCATCTCCGAGCTCCGCGTCTGGGAGCTCTCTCCCAGGGCGCGCCGGATCGTGCTCGCGTCCACGGCGAAGTCCGCGCCCGGGCTGAGCGACGCCGAGCTCGCCGACCTGTCGAATCTCGCCGTCATCGGCGCCCAGAAGCGCGAGAAGCTGCTGCGCCGCTGGGCCGCCCAATTCGGCCGCCGCTGGCCCGCGCCGCGTGAGTCCGACGCGAAGGCGCTCGAGCGCGAATCGCAGTTCGGCGCGTGGACCTTGCTGCATGGGCACACCGTCAACCATTTCACGGCCGCCGTGCACGCGCACGCCGTGCCCTCGCTCGACGGCATCGAAAAGACCGTGGCCGCATTAAAGGCCGCGGGCGTGCCGATGAAGGCGGAGATCGAGGGCGAGCCGGGCTCAAAGCTGCGCCAATCCTCGACCACGGCCGTCGTCATCCCCGTCGAGATGCGCACCGGCGCGCGCGTCGTCAGGAAGCCCTGGACCTACGCCTACTTCGAAATCGCCGAGCGCCCGATGATCGACGGCCGCCGATTCGAGGGGTTCCTGGGCGGGCAGGCGACGAATCTCTTCGATATGACGCGCCGTACATGAGCTGGCAGGTCCTGCTCGAGGCTCGCCCTGACGCTCCGCTCGTGGCCGGCCTTCCCCCCTCCGTGCGGGCGGCCGTGCGCGCCGGCCAGGAGCTCGCGCCCGAGCGCATCGTAATCGCCGGCGCCGATGAGGCCTTCCTCTATAAGTGGTCCTTTCAGCTGCGCGCCGCGGGCGCGCCGCTCGCCGAGGACCTCGATCCTCGCCTCCCGCTGCTGACGCTCGATCCCGAGTCCTTTCCCGACACGAACGGCCTGACCGATTTTGCCGCGGCCGCGGGCGCGGGCGACGCGCGCCTCGCGCTGGCCGGGAGAACCGTCGCGGCGCTGCGCCGCGACCCGGCGGCGTTCGGCGCCGGCGCGCGCCCGCCCAAGGAGGTCCTCGCCTCGGCGCTGGCGGCACCCGCCCCCGAGCTCACGCGCGGCGCGTTCCTCGACGCGCGCGGCCCCGCGGCGGCGCGGTCGGCGGACATTCTGTGCGCGCGCCTCGCCAAGGACAACGACGGCTACATCGCCCGCTTCGACCGAAGGCTCTCGATCGCGATCTCGCGGCTGCTTCTTCCCTTTCCCGTGACGCCGAATCACGTCACCACCGCCGGCCTGGCGCTCGGCCTGCTCGGCGCCTGGTGGCTCGCCGCCCCCTCGGCGAAGCTGCAGTTCTACGGCGCGCTCGTGCTGTGGTTCTGCTGCCTGCTCGACGGCTGCGACGGAGAGATCGCGCGGCTCAAGCACCTCTCCTCGCCCTCGGGAGCGGCCTACGACGTCTGGGCCGATCAGTTCGCGCACCTGGCCACCTTCGTGGCCCTGCCCGTCGGCGTCGCGCGGCTGCACCCCGGCCAGGACTGGCTCCTCCCGGGAACCATGCTCGTGACCGGCTTCCTCGCCTGCGGCTTTTCGGTGTGGTATCTCGTCCTGCGCGTGCCCGAGGACAAACGCGGGCCGCTGGCGCTCACCGTGGAGCGCATCGCCAGCCGCGACTACGTCTACCTGATCGTGGCCCTCACCGCGATCGGCCGCCTGGATCTGTTCGTTTGGGCGGCGGCGGTCGGCTCGCACGTCTTCAACGCGTTCCTCTGGCTCCAGTCGCGCCGCGTCGTTTCGCCGGCGTAAAATCGAAAGTCCCGCTTTCGACTAGGCCTCATAACACGAAATCTCTGGGCCCAAGGGCCCTTATGCGCCTTTCGCCACTATTACTAATGTTCGCCTGCAGCATTGAGCAGGCGACGTATATCAGTGGAGGCCGCATTCATGAAGAGCGCAATCCTGATGTTGCTGTTGTCACCCGCATCGACGTTCGCGCAGACCGTGGCCCGGCCCGCCGCGTTGTCCGGCTCCGCCGTCGCGCCGATCCGCCTGCAGGTTCCCTCGTTCTCCGGCGCGCCTTCCCTGCAATCCCTGTCGGCTCCGTCCCTCGCGCCGAGCCTCACCCAGATCGCGCCGGCGCTGCTCGCCGCGCCTGCGGCGAACGTTTCCGTCATCGCGGCCGCCGTGCCGGCGGCCCTGAAGCCCGTCGCGGCCGTTGCCGCGGCCGACGTCCCCGTCGCTCAGGCGCTGCCTCTCGCGCTCGAGGCGGCGCGCACCGCCGCCGCTTCCGCTCCGTCCGACGCGCCCGGCGACCTGTCCGACGGCAATCGCCGCTTCGACGGGGCCGCCAACCGCGAGACGGGAGCGCAGCTCGTCGATCCGCGCTTCGGTTCGTACCGGCGCTTGAGCTACAACGAGGAAGCCAAGGTCAACGCGACCGTGCGCTACGGCAACAACGGCTCCCAGGTGTTCGCGGCGCTCAACAGCGAGTTCTCGAACCAGGGCGGCTACTACCTCCTCGACAGCAATCCGAACGCCAAGTACATGGCCGCCGCCGCCGTGGACCAGAACCGCCGCCCCGTCATCATCCTGACGCACGACCTGCTCAACCGCTACCAGGGCCGCTCCGAGGACAGCTACCGCGGCGCGCCGTGGGAGTTCATCGCCTCGGTCATCGCCCGCGAGCAGGTCTTCTACAACGCGTGGTACGCGGCGATTCCCGCCGCCGCCGAAAAGCTGGCCATTTCCTACATGAACATGTCGCGCGTGTTCGTCGACCTGACCAACGGCACCTCGCGCTCGTGGGCCACCGACAAGGACTATCAGGCGACCTCCGGCGACCGCTCGACCTACACGCAGTGGAACTGGTTCGAGCAGCTCGTCGCCGCCGCCCGCTCCGCCGCCCAGGGCGTGGGCACGAACTCCGGCCACCTCATCGACAGCAAGTTCTTCTCCTGGGTCCGCGACTGGACCGCGTCGCAGGATAAGGCCTCCATCCCCGCCTTCCAGTACTCGCTCTGGGAGCAGTACGACGGCCGCTACTACCGCCCCGGCGACGCCAAGAACGGCCAGCCGCTCCCCCCGGGCGCGCCGCGCATCGACAAGGCCACCTACGACCGCGCCGCTCAGACCGCCTACGGCTCCGACGGCAAGGGCAGCGCCGTGAACGGCGGCTTGGACCGGCAGACGGCGTACGGCTGGATCATTCAGTGGCTCAAAGACCGCTTCGAGATCTGATTAACCCGAGACAGGAGAGACCATGAGAACCGTGAACGCGATTCTGTTGTTCGTCCTGGCCGCGACGCCGCTCCGGGCGCAGACGCCCGTGATCAGCGCCGCCGACGCCTGCAAAACGCTCGAGGCGAAAGCCCGCGCGCTGAAGGCGCCTTCGCTCCGCTGCGACGCGACCGCCGACGCCCTGATCGTCACCGGCGTGAACGCGGCGCAGCTGGCTGAGCTCGACAAGCAGGGGCTCATCCGTCAGAGCCGCTACCTCGGCTATCCCGTCGTTCCGGGCAAGGCCGCGGTCGTGACTGCGCAGGCTTCCGAGCCGTCCGTACTCGTCGTCGCCGCGCAGGCCGTCGAGCTGCAGGCGGCGCAGGCGCGCATCGAGGCTCAGGCCGTCGTCGCCAACTTCGACGAGAGCGTCGCCCGCACCGGCGGCATTTTAGACACGCACGCCGCCTTAAGCGGCGAGGAGTCCCTCAAGGACTCCGTCGCGAGCGTGTTCGTCAAGGCCGACACGGCCTCCGCGAAGAAGGCGGCGAGCTTCCAGCTCATGCAGGGCCCCCCCGGCAGCGGCGGTGACCAGCAGCCGCCCCGCCGCGACGGACCTCCCGGCGCCGGCGGGCCTCCCGGCAGCGGCGGCCGCGATCCGCAGCGCGATCCGCAGCAGGGACCTCCCGGAAGCGGCGGCGGCAATCCGCCTCGCCAGGGACCTCCCGGCTCCGGCACCCCTCCCGGCGGCAGCAACCCGCCTTCCCGCCCGGCTCCGATCTGGCGCAGCAGCTTCCCGCCTCCCGCGCCGAACTGGTGGAACACCGACTTCAACGGCTACGACTGGTGGACCGGCCTGCCCAACGGCTATGACCGCCCGTACAAGGACACGAGCAACCCCGACACCTTCTACTACTTCAGCCAGTGGTACCGCTGGCGGGACACCTTCGTAACGAACTGGGATCGGACGGAGGACACCGCGACGATCAGCCGCACCGCCGCCAACCAGAACCAGGTCCACACGCGCTCGCTGACGAGCCAGGTCTACCGCGAGTCGAAGGACTGCTACTACCAGGCGGTCTACCGCTACGACTGGGCCCAGGGCGGCTTCAACGGCTCCCATTGGGAAGAGCGCTTCGACCACTACAAGGCGCGCTGCATCCGCAATCCCCGCGAGTACGGCCAGCCCCGGGTGTACACGTCCCATGTCTCCTTCGATCTGAACATGGTCCAAGGCCTGGAGTTGCCGTGGGAGTCCGACGTCATCCGCATCTCCTACAACGGCTCGGGCCAGCCGCGCTACGATCTGTCCGGCGCGGCCTTCAAGTACTCGGTGCGGCTCGACGACCAGCGCGGCGGCAGCGAGAGCGTGACTCTCGTCGCCGGCGCCAAGAACCTGCGGGCTCCCGAAGCCGACAAGGTTCAGGCCTTCATCCGCGTCAACGCCGGCAAGGTCGAGTTCGTCATCAACGACGACCGGGCCTCGTACTACCAGGGCGAAACCCTCCGGGTCAACGCGCGCATCATCCGGCGCGTCGTCGTCAAGGAGAAGGGCCGCCTCTGGGGCTGGAACGAGCGGAACGTCGACACCGTCATCCACAGCTCGCCCGTCGACATTCTGACGAACGCGAACAGCCCCCAGAACATCACGGACCTGACCGGAGCGGCGAACGCGCCGAAGCCCGCCAACGCGGTGCGCTCGAGCGTGTACATCGACTCGTGGGAGTTCAGCCGCGTCAACAGCCGCATCAGCACCGGCTCGGTGATCCGCCAGGGCCGGGGCAACAGCATCGCGAACTAGACTTACTCAGGCAGAAAAGGGGCGGGAAGGCTTAGGCCTTCCCGCCCTCTTTTTTTGCCGGCGGCGGGCACGCACTTGAGGATCAGGGGAGAGGCCTGCGAAGCGGGGCCTGTTGCGGCAATACGGCTTAGTCGAGCCCCCAGGACTTCCTCGCGTCGGCGGCTTCCTCGTCCGAACGCACTTTCTTGAATTTCGCGGGACGCCCCTTCACCCGCGACTCGCACTCCGCCCAGGTCGAGTGCCGCTCGAGCTTGCCGTCGAGATAGCTGAGGTACGAGACGGGGCGCGTGTCGGCGGCCTTACGCTCCTTCGAGCGAACGGGCAGAGGCTTCGCTTCGGACGGCAACAGCGACCCGTAGGGGTAGCTGAGCAAAGGGCCGTCGTACAGCTCGACGGGCTGGCGTTTGGCGAGCGCGACCGCGAGCTCGTCGCAGCGCTCGTTGGCGTCGTGGCCGGAGTGGCCCTTCACCCAGCGCCACTCGACGCCGCCTCGTCCGCGCTCCGAAACGATACGATCGAGATCGCGCCACAAATCCTCGTTCTTGACCGGCTCGCCCGAGGCGGTGGTCCAGCCGCGCCGCTTCCAGCCCTTGATCCAGGTCGTGATGCCCGAGATCACGTAGGTCGAGTCGGAATGGACGACCGCGGCCCCGGGCATGGCGGAGACCGCGCGCAGGGCGGCGATCACGCCGCCCAGCTCCATGCGGTTGTTCGTCGTGGGCTCCTCGCGGCCGGCGAGCTCCAGGACGCGGCCGTCTGGCGTCACGAGGATGGCTCCCCAGCCCCCGGGGCCCGGATTGCCGGAGCAAGCGCCGTCGGTGAAGATCGAGATCATCGGAGAACATGGTAGAATTTCCGCGCGATGGCAGTCACCTGGTTGTGGGCCGGTTTCGTCCTGGTCATGAGCGTCATGATGGTGCTCGACCTGGGCATCCTCCAAAAGAAGGCGCACGTCATGACGGTGCGCCAGGCCGCAGTCATGGTCGGCATCTGGTGGGCTCTCGCCGGGTTCTTCGCCCTCGCGGTCTATTTCGTCTACGGCCACGACAAGGCATTCCAGTTCGTCTCGGCCTACATTTTGGAGCAATCCCTGTCGGTCGACAATCTCTTTGTTTTCATCCTGGTCTTCTCCTTCTTCAATATCGAGCCGGAGAACCAGCCGAGAATCCTGCATTGGGGCATACTCGGCGCGATCGCGATGCGCTTCATCTTCATCTTCGCGGGCCTGTCCTTGCTCGAGGCCTCTCATCTGATGTTCTACGTGTTCGGCGCGATCCTCGTCTTCACCGGCGGCAAGATGATGCTCGCCGGCGAGGAGCAGATGGAGCCGGGCAAGAATCCCGCGCTGCGCCTGCTGCACAAGTTCCTGCCCGTGACCGTCGGCACCCACGGCCACAAGTTCTTCACGCGCATCGACGGAGTGCTCCACGCGACCCCGCTGTTCGCCGCCCTCGTGGTCATCGAGGCCACCGACCTGATCTTCGCCGTGGACTCGATCCCCGCCGCGCTCGGCGTCAGCTCGGACCTGTTCGTGGTCTACACCTCGAACATCTTCGCGGTGATGGGCCTGCGCTCGACCTACTTCCTGCTCGCCGGCTCGATGACCGAGTTCAGGTACCTCAAGCACGGCGTCTCCGCCGTGCTCGTCTTCGTCGGCGTGAAGATGATCATCAAGGACTGGTACCACATCCCCACCGGCGCGTCGCTCGCCGTGATCGGCGGGACCTTGCTCCTCGCCATCGCCGCCTCCCTCCTCCTGCGCGGAAAGCACGCCAGGGCCCACGCCGCCTAGGACCTCTGTCTACCGAGGATTAGGCTCAATGCTCCGCGCGCCGCGACGGCGTCGCGTGCTAGCATGCCGCCATGCCGAGAACCGCGATTTCCCGACTGACCGCCGCCGCCTTTCTTCTTAACGTCCTCGCCCCATCCTCGCTCCTCGCGCAGAGCCGCTCCGCCCGCGCCGCCGCGGTTTACACCGTCCCTCAATTCGCCCCCGCCCCGATCCCGGGGATGATCTCCGCGCCGGCGCTCGCCTCTCCCCTTGCCGCCGGGCTTACGCCGGCCTTGGCCGCGCCCGCGCCGCTGCCCGCGCCGGCCGCGCGCGCCGCGACGACGCCGGCCCCGCTGCACGCCATGGCCCGCCTCGGCTCCTCCGAGCGCCTTGCCGTCGCCAAGGACGGGACGGTCACGCTCGAGTCCGCCAAGGAGGACGGTGACAGGCTCTTCGACATGCGCGCCGACCAGCTCGAAGCCCAATGGCCCGCCGTGCAGGCCGCGCTCGAGGCCGCCGCCGCGTCCGTCCCCGAAGGCGGCCGCGCCATGGTTCACGCCGTGCGCGCCGAGCTCAAGCGCCTCACGGCCGCGGGCCGCGCCGAGGCGGCTCCCGGCGCCGCGCATCGCGGGCCCGTCCGGCTCGACGCCGAGATCGCGGCGCCCCTCAAGGGCGTGTCGGCCCTGCTCGCCCTGGCGCGGACGCAGGCCGAACATCCGCGCCTGATGGCGGCGATGTTCGGCCGCTTGCTCGACGGCTACGGCCGCGCGATCGCAGAGCTCGCGGGCCTGCCCCTGCCCGCGCCCAAGGCCGGCCCCGTCGTCAACGACGTCACCCGGCTCAACCCGGTCGCGGTCGACCGCGTCGAGGAGCCGGAGACGATTGAAGATATCGCCGCGTTGGTCGGGGCGCACAAGGGCCCCGTCTCCGTCGGCGGCGGGCGCTTCAGCATGGGCGGGCAGACCGCGACCGAGGGCGCGCTGCAGATCGACATGCGCCGCTTCAACAAGGTCCTCAATTTCGACCCCGTCGCCCGGGACATCACGGTCCAGGCCGGAATCCGCTGGCGCGATATTCAGGAGTTCGCCGACCCGCACGGCCTCGCGGTCAAGATCATGCAGACCTACGCGAACTTCACCGTCGGCGGCGCCCTCAGCGTGAACGCGCACGGCCGCTACATGGGCCTCGGGCCGGTGATCCTCTCCGTCAAGGAAATCAAGGTCGTCATGGCCGACGGCCGGATCGTGACGGCATCGCCGGAGGAGAACGCCGCGGTGTTCTACGGCGCGATCGGCGGCTACGGCGCGCTCGGCGTGATCGCCGAGGTCAAGCTCTCGCTCACCCCCAACACGCGCATCGAGCGCGAGGTCGTGACGATGCCCGCCGCGGACTATCCCGGGTTCTTCATGAAGCACGTGCGCCCGTCGGCCTCCGCCGTCTTCCACAACGCCGACTTCCACGGCGCGGGCGACACCGCGGTCGCGACGACCTGGTACGAGACCGACAAGCCTCTCACGGTCAAAGACCGCCTCAAGCCCATCAAGGGCAGCTACTGGCTCGAGCGCTGGATGATCCACCTCATCACCGAACGGCCTTGGGGAGACCTGTACCGCCGCATCCTCAACTGGATCGACGCGCGCCGCAGGCCCGTGACCTGGCGCAACTACGAGGCCAGCTACGACGTGGCCGAGCTCGAGCCCGCCTCGCGAGAGAAGACCACCTACGTTCTCCAGGAGTACTTCGTGCCCGTTGAGCGCTTCGCCTCTTTCGGCGTCAAGATGCGCGAGATACTGCACCGCCACGGCGTCACCGCCCTCAACGTCTCGATCCGCCACGCGCGCAAGGATCCGGGCTCGCTCATGGCCTGGGCGCGGCAGGAGACCTTCGCCTACGTGCTGTATCACAAGCAGGGGACCTCCGCGGCGGACCGGGAGGCCGTCGCGGTGTGGACGCGAGAGCTCATCGACGCGGCGATCTCGGAGGGCGGGGCGTACTACCTGCCGTACCAGATTCATGCGACGCCGAAGCAGTTCCACGCGGCCTATCCCCGCGCAAAAGAATTTTTCGCGCTGAAAAAGCGGCTCGACCCGACCAACAAGTTCCGCAACAAGCTTCTCGACGCGTATTACGAGCCCGCATCCCCGGCGACGGCCTCGGCGGCGCCGCAAACCGAGCGCTTCAAAACCGTTTACGGCGACGCCCGTTCGCGCGACGCCTTCTTCCGGTTCCTGCAGAATGTCTATCACCTTTATCCCGAGGCGTCGTTTCACCGGCTGATCGCCGAGGAAACGGCGAAGGGCGGGTCGGACGAACAGATTTACCGGAATATCCAGGCACGGCTCAACGAAATCAAACCGTTCCTGGCGCCCATCCGCTACGCCCTGCCTTCGTTGGCCAAGCAGAAGGAGGAAATGGCGGATCAAACGAGACGCTTGATCGATCCGTCCGTCAAAACCATTCGCGGTTATGTCGAAGTCGGAACGCCCGGCCGCTACGTCAAACCGCTGCGCCAGCGCTTCGACATCAAAGGGCCCGTCTACCTCGTTCATGAGAAGGAGCCGGGCTTCGGCCCCGAGGACATCTTCGAACGCGGCGGCCTGCGCAAGCAGGGGAAGTATCTATCGATCACCGAGCCGATCGACTCTTCAAAAATACCCGACGAAAGCGTGGACCTCGTCACGGTATACATCGGCCTTCATCACTTCCCCCCGAAGGCTCTCGACCGCTTCGTCAAGTCGATGCGTCGCGTCCTGCGCCCCGGCGGCCGCCTGGTGATCCGGGACCACGACGCCAAGGGCCCCGAGATGAAGGCCTTCGTCGAGCTCGCCCACGACGTATACAACGCCGGACTGGGCATGCCCTGGGCGGAGAACGCGAAGGAATACCGCAAGCTCACCGAGACCGGAGAGCTCACCGCCTATCTGGCGGAGCGCGGCTTCCAAGGCGGAGGCAAGGCGGTCCTCCAGGACAACGATCCGACCTTGAACACCTTGCTCGAGTTCGTGAAGGTCGAGATCCCCGGCGAGGCCCCGGGGGCCGCCAAGCATCACCGCAAGCCGGAGATGACCTACCTGACCGTGCCCGAGTGGTACATCGTGTACAGCGCGCGGGAGTACGCCGACATTTTAGAGCGGTCTCGTCCCAGCGCCTTCCCTTATATAGCGGCGTCCATCCAGTATTGGCAGGAGTATCGACGCGCGGCGAATCAGACTCGCGCTCGGTACGGGAAGAATAAGGGCGCGGAACTGATGCTGTGGGTGATCGGCGTCAGCTTCACGGCGGAAAATATCGGGAAGGCCGTGTACGAGAATACGGTCGGCCGGCTTTTCGAGCTTCTCGCCTTCGGCGCCCGCACCGCCGACGACGCCTACGGCGCCAAGATCGCGCGCGAGTACGCAAACTTCGTGAACGTGACGCCCTGGTACGAGTTCCCCTACGCCTCGCGCCTCAAGAAGCTGTGGACGCAGCCCCTGCTCGGCCGCGGCCTCCTGCGCTCGCTCGAGCGGCGCCTCTTCCTCACCGCCGAGTACGCGATCAAGGCGGGCTACGCCGTCCTGATCAAGAAGGGCGCCCAATCAGCTTACGAGCCGGAGTCGATGAGCACCTTGATCCGCGTCGACGGCATATCGGCCGAGGCGCTCGCGCGCGAGCCGCGACTCAAGCTCGTCGGACCGGCGGAGGGCGGCGGGCAATACCTGCTGGCGCCGCGCTACGGCCCTTTCACGGAGGTCGCGCGGTTCCTGTCCGGCGAGGGCGTCGCTATCCGCGAAATCGCCGGAAACTCCGGCGACGTCGTCCTGACCGCCCTAGTCCCCAAGGACTGGAACGGGCCCGAGGGCGCGGGGACCCTTCTCGACTATTACGGCCTGCTGACCGCGCCGGATACGCTGCGCGTGATGAAGCGAATGCCCGTCGCGGCGCTCGCCTCGGCGCTGGCCGCCCTCGAGAGGTCCGGGGCGACGATCGAGCACGTCTACGACTATTGAGCGGCGCGGGGCCCAGAATAACGTAGGCCCTCTGTCTTCCAATAATTAGGCTCTATGCCCCGGGCGCCGCGCCCGAGCGCCGTGATAGCATCCTTGCGAACAAGACGGCTCGTTCGAGAATTTCCGGAGGATTGCCTCTCATGAAAATCGTCGCCACGACCCTCGCTCTGATCATCGCGCTGTCCGCGCCCGGATTGGCGCCTTATGAAGCCGCGGCGCAAGTCGTCGGCGGCGCGAGGAGCGGCGGCGTCGCCGTCCCGGGAACCGGAGCGCTCGCGCGCCCCGGCGGGATGAGCGCTCCCTCCATCGCCCCCCTTCAGATGCCGGCCCTCGGCGCCTCCCTCCTGGGCGCCCCCGCCGCCGCGCCGGCGCTGGCCGTGACGGCATCGCCGCAGGCGCTGTCCGCCGCCGTGAAGGCCCTCCCCGCGGCCGCGAAGCCCGTGATCGCCCCCGCGACCGCCTTGGGGGCCGGCCGCGCGCTGCAGACCGAGCTCCAGGCCGGCGACGCGCAGGCTGCCTCGGACAAGGCCGCCTCGCTCGAGCGCTTCTGGACGAACAGCGCGCTCTCCGCGGCGTCCAAGGACGACTCCGCCGTGCCCGCGGGCGACCCCAAGGCCGCCGCCGCGCCCCGCCTCGACCCCTCCAAGCCCGTCTCCCCCGAAACGAACCCCGAGATGTTCGCGCCGCGCTCCTCGCGCGTCGGCATCAGCCCGGCGAAGTACGTCTACTGGAACGCGCTGTACAACATCCTGCAGTGGGCGAACCTCAAGTTCTCGAAGGATCCGAACCGCCGCGTGTCCTGGGACAAGTGGCCCACCAAGCTCGGCCTTCTCTACCTGATCGGCAAGATCCGCTTCCTGCGCTCCGGCACGATCACCGACCCCTACGACTACGCCGCCAACGACCAGAAGCCCAAGGGCGCGGAGCCCGAGCAGGCCAAGCGCGGCTACACGGCCGACGGCTCGTGGGCCGTGGACAAGGACAACCCGCGCATGGGCGCGGAGAACACCCGCTTCGGCTCCAACATCCCGCCCAAGCTGGTCCGCCCCGACGCCGAGAACATGACCCCGTCGGCGCGCGAGGTCGGCAAGCTGCGCCACCGCGACCAGGATCCGAGCACCGGCAAGGACATCGTCAAGCCCGCGGGAATCCTCAACGATCTCGCCGGCGGCTGGATTCAGTTCCAGTTCCACAATTTCGGCGGCAACACCAAGCGCGACCCGATCGGCCAGAATCCGCACGTGATGCCCCGCACCGAGGGCGACAAGTGGCCCGAGAAGGAAGCCCTGCTCGACCGCACTTCCAAAGACCCGACCCGTGTTACCGACAACGGCCGCCCGACGATCATGAACGAGCGGACCCAGGCCTGGATTCAGGCGCAGATCTACGGCACGAACGAAGAGGAGCAGAAGCCGCTGCGCACCTGGACCGACGGCAAGTTCCGCCTCGACGAGAACGGAAACCTCCCCCCGCACCCCACCAAGCCCGGCATCGATCACTCCGGCTTCATCAACAACTACAACCCCCTGCTCTCCTTCCTGCATTGGGCGTTCGTGGTCAACCACAACAACATCGTCGATCACCTGAAGAAGTTCAACCCCGGCTGGGACGACGCGAAGCTCTGGGACTACGCGCGCAAGATCAACGTCGCCTCCACCGCGCAGATCCACACGACCGAGTGGACCGAGGATCTCCTGCAGCACCCCACTCTACAAGAGGGCATGCACGCCGAGTACTACGGCCTGCTCGGCCCCAAGTTCAAGGCGTGGGTGATGCGCGCGTCTTACCGCCATCCGTGGTTCGGCAAGCTGATGAAGCCGCTGACCAACAACGACGTGTTCTGGGGCATGCCCGGCTCGAAGTGGGAGCACCACGACGGCCCGTTCCAGGTGCCCAAGCACTTCCGCTTCGTGTACCGCCTGCATGAGATGATCCTCAGCGACCACGAGTTCCTAGCACCCCCGTCGGCGACCGAGGGCGAGCGCCTGCTCGGCCGCCGCGAGCTCATCGACTTCATCCACTCGAACACGCGCCCCATCGTCGAGCAGTACGGCTACGACGTGCTCGCCTGGTCCTTCGTCCGCAAGTCCGCCGGCGCGCTCACGCTCAAGAACTTCCCGAAGGCGATGACCCAGTTCCGCGATCAGCAGCACAACAAGCTGATGGACCTGGCCGAGGCCGACACCTTCCGCGAGCGCACGGACGGCACGGGCTCCTACAACGAGTTCCGCCGCTCCGTCGGCGAGCCGCCCGTGGCGTCCTTCCTTGAGCTGACCGGCGGCGACGTCGAGATGGCCAAGGCGCTCGAGGTCAAGTTCGAGGGCGACATCAACAAGGTCGACGCCGGCATCGGCATCCTCGCCGAGCCCAAGCCCGCGGGCTTCGCGCTCGGCTTCACGCAGTTCTACCAGTTCGTCCTCAACGCGCCGCGCCGCGTGAAGTCGAACCGCCACCTCACCGAGCTCTACTCCCACAAGGACTACACGTTCGAGGGCATGGAGTGGCATTGGCACGCCGGCGGGATGGGCGGCGTCATCGCCCGCGCGATGAAGAACCTGCCGCGCGGCAAGGACGTCATCCGGGCCATGGAAGGCGTGACGCGCTGGTTCGCCCCGTGGCAGGACACGGAAACGTTCCCCGTGCGCCTGCTCGACACGGCCAACGCGAACTCCTCGGCCATCCTCAAGAAGACGTTCAAGCTCGCGCTGTGGGGCTCGTTCACGGCCTTCGCGGCGTGGATGAGCGTCGCGGTGTCGGCGTTCACGATCGTGCCGGTCGCGGCGGTCGGGCTCGGCCTGCCGATCCTCCTCTACTACAAGCGGATGCTCGCGTACCGCTACATGCAGAAGGCGTGGCAGTCCGCGTATACGGACCGCCGCCGCGCGATGTTCCCGACGCTGTTCCTGGGCGAGAAGGTCTCGCGCTGGGCGGCCGGCGCGGGCAAGCTCGCCGCGACCGCGGCGATGCTCGTCGCGGGCTTCGCGGCGGTCAGCCTGTTCGCCACGAACCCGGTCGTCGCGATCTTCGCCGGAATCACGGCCCTCAAGGCCCGCTCGGTGATCGGCGCGACGAAGCAGTACGAGAACGACATGGCGATCCTCAAGATCGCCCTGCAGAACCGCCTGCGCGAGGGCTACCCCGTCGCCACCGTCGAGAACGTGGGCTACGAGGCGAAGTCCGACCTCGAGCGCCGCTACTGGTTCATGATCCCGGCCGGCGCCAAGCAGCCCGTGGCGACGATCTGGCACAGCTACCGGGTCCTCCACGAGCATGGCCTGGGCCGGCTCATGGCGTTCAAGACCGCGCTGATGTCGCACGTGATCTTCGGCCACCGCACGCAGCGGGGCATGGGCCTGAAGGCGCGCTGGAAGGCGGGCATCCTCTTCAACCCGTTCGCGATCTACGTGCCTAACATGATCCAGGCGCAGGGCCCGTCGTCCACGGGCATCTACGCTCACGTCGGCAACGACAAGGGCCTGACGCCCGGAAACGTCGACGAGGCCGTGTTCGACGAGATGTTCAGCCGCTACGCCCCGGGCCGCGACTACATGACGGCCTACGACTTCGCGCGCATGCGCGAGGACAAGCGCTGGCGCGATTCCCAGTCGGGGATCGGCGGGCCGGTCTCGCGCTGGCTCGGCGAGATCGCCGTGAAGAAGCGGACCAGCCAGCTCCTGCAGCTGTACGCGGACACGGTCGCCAACGAGGACAAGCATCTCGTCCCGGCGATCAGCCGCGACATGATGCTGCGCGTCTATAAGGGAACGGCCCAGGCCGATATCTCCGCCGAGCGCGCGCTCGATGGCGTCCACCCCGACCTGCGGGCGGCGAACCCGGAAGGCAAGCCGACGCTGAAGGAGAAGGCGAAGGCCGACCTCCGCAAGCTCTTTGGAGCGGTCCGCACCTTGGCCGGAAGCCTCGTGCTGCCGTACACGGGCGCGCGGTTCGCGGCGAACGCCCGCGCGTTCGGGACGTTCTTCAAGACGGTCTATCAGACCGGCTGGATCGCGATCGCCGCGGTGGTCGCGTACTACGCCGTCCGCGACTCCATTCTCTACATCCTCATCCCTTATCTCCTCTATAAAGGGATTTTCTAGGAGCTCCATGAAAAACCTTCTCCGCTCGCTCATCATCTCCGCGACTCTGGCCTCGGCGGCCCACGCCGGCCCCATCCCCGAGGGCTCGTGGGGCGGCCTGTCGGCCCTGCTCAAGGGTCCCGACGTGATGGCCTTCCTCCTCAAGGCCGATAAGACGAACCCGACCGCGGGCTACGCGATCCTGGCGGAGTACACCCGCCTCCCCTTCATCCCGGGGCCCGAGCGCCTGGAGATCGCGCGCTGGGTCCCGCGGCTCTACATCTACCGCGTCGAGCAGCTCGACAAGCTTCGCTTCTCGGTCAAGCCGCTGAAGGTCGCCGCAAACGGCGGCCTCGAGCTCGACGGCGGCTACGCCGCGGCGGGCGAGCTCACGCTCGCCAAGAAGGGGACCTTGGTCGGCGCCACGCTCACGCGCTACGAGAAGGGCAATCCCGCGGCCGCCGAGGTCGTGACCTTCGACGGCAAGGTGTCCTCGACCTGGGAAGGCTATGTTCCCGGCGCGTACTTCGGCTCCAAGGACTCGACCGGCGGCGACTACACCCACAAGAACATCAACACGCGCCTGAGCGACGACAAGGTCGCCGACTTCTTCCAGAAGGACATCACCGGCAAGTTCGACATGACCGAGGCGGCCCCTGGGATTTTCACCTTTAAGGCCAAGGGGCCCATCGCCCAGGGCGCGGACAAGGTTCTCTCGCGCATCGCCGTATTCGTCGACATCGTCAACTGGAAGCCCATCATGACGACCGACGAGCTTCTTCTCATCAACCCCGACGACGCAAAGGACGTCGGGTTCTATTACGAGCGTCACTAAAAGCCTCGCCGGGCTGGCCTTAACGATCGCGCTGACGGCCGGCGCGGCGGCCCAGGACTTCCCCGGCTCGGAGGCGGGCGTTTCGTCGCTCGTACGCGCGCTGGAGAGGCTGCGCGGCGAGCACCATTCGATGTTCCCCCCGCCCGGCGCCGACGAGCTGGCCTTGCTGCGCGCTCGCCTTCCCGAGGTCTCCGCCGCGAACGTCCGGCTCATTCCCGCGGACGTCGTCACCGACATCATGGCCCGCGCCGTCGCCACTCGCGGAACCTATATGGATCTGCTGACCGACGGGGTCCTTCGCACGAGCGCCGTGTACTATCTCCCCGTCGCCGGCCTGACGGAGCTGGACCGGACCTACGCCACGGGAGCCCTGCCGTACTCCGGGAAGGCCAAGGACGGCCGGCCGTTCCGGATGATCGCGCTGGCCGCGGGCGCCAACCGCGTCGACTTCGTGTACGACCGCCTCGACGAGTTCGAGTTCGTCAGCGAGACCGGCTCGGACTTCAAGGTGCTGCCGGGAGGCCATGTCTCCGCGGCGATCGCGGGGCCGGGCGTGCTCGCGGACATCAAGGGCGCCAAGGTCTACGGCTGCTCCGGGCTGTGCGCCTGGGCGAGCTTCTTGAAGTGGCAGAAGGAAGGCGACACCCTGCGCGTCACGGTCAAAGCCTTCGGCTCCACCAAGGACAAGGTCGTCCCTCTGCAGCCCGTCCGCGCCAAGTAGCTCAGCGGACGCGGTTTTTCTCGCCGGCGGCGAGCGTCCGCCGCCAAAAGCTCACGAACGCTTCGGCGCTTCGGTTCGCGGGCACCCCCGCCGTCTCCAGACCCTTCAACGCGCGCGCGTAGGCCGACGGATCCGGCAAGCCCTCGATTCGCCCGATCAGGCCGTTGAAGTCCGTCCCGAGAGCGACCGCCTCCGGCCCCGCTTCGCGCGCGAGCGCCGCGGCATGCGCCAGGAACGAGGGCATGGTCCCGCCCGCGTAGTTCGCGGCGAGCGTGACGCCGACCATGCCCCCGCTGCGCTTCACCTCGCGCAGAAGCTCGGGCGCGATCGTTCGTTCGCACGGAGTCAGCTCGCGGGCGGCCTGGTGGGAGAACAGCAAGGGAAGCCCGGGGTGGAGGGCGGACAGGTCGGCCACGGTCTTGTCGCTCGCGTGGGTGAGATCGAGGAGCAGCCCCTTCGCCACGGCGTGAGCCGCGAGCCTCTCGCCGCGCGGCGAGAGGCCCTTGGGGTTTCGCCGGTCGTCCGCCTTGCCTCCGGGGACGCAGGTGGCTCGAGGCCAGTAGCGCACCGCGGCGGCTCCTCCCCAGCGGGAATCGACGAAATGAGCGATGGTGAGCATGCGCAGGCCCCGGTCCCACAGCCGGTCGAGCCGCTCCGGCGTGTCCGCCCCGCCGGCGCCCTCGGCGGCGAGGATCACGCCCAGGCGCCACTCCTTCGATTTGAGCACCGCCTCGGCCTCGTCCGGCGTGCGCACGATCATGACGCGCGGATCCTTGGCCGCCCAGCGCTCGATCCGGGAGAATTGACGGAGCACGGAGCGGGCGTAGCCGCCGCGCAGCTGGGACAGAACGGGAGCAGCGTAGGCCACGGCCACGATCAGGCGCACGTCGGCCGCTTCGAGATCCTTGAGCTTCACCTGGTCCTCGATCATGGGCAGGTGAAGGTGGAGGTCGATCGCAGAGGCGTAAGCTTGCGCCGGCATCAGGAGAATCGCCGCCGCCGCGATTTCACGCCAAGCTCTGCTCATCGCCGTATCTTAAGGCGCGCGAAACGAGATGATCTTGATCTTGTAGCGCAGGGCCTTTCCCGCGAGCGGATGATTGAAGTCGAGCGTCGCGAAGCCGCCCTCGATCTTCACCACCCGGCCCTCGGCGGCCCTCGCCCCCATCGCGCCCGCGACGACGCGTCCTGGCACGAGGTCCTTGGCCATCGCGCCGAATTTATCAAGCGGGATCGCCTTGATCTTGCCGGGGTCCACAGGCCCGAAGCCCTGATCGGGCGTCAGGTCGAGGATCTTTTCCTCGCCGGGTTTAAGGCCGACCAGGGCCTCGTCCACGGGGCCCGGAAGGTTGCCGTCGCCCTGGATTACGACCAGGGGCTCCCGCCCGGAGCTCGACTCGATGACGGCTCCGGCCGAGGACAGCTCGTACTCGAGGGTCACGGACGCGCCGGGCGCGATGCGGGGAGAACAGGCGGCGAGGAGCACGGCGGCCGCGAGGCCGAGCCTCACGTCCCGAGGACGGCCATCGGCAGGAAATCACCCGAGCCGATCTTGCCGCCGCCCACGATGATCTCGTTCTCCTTGTCGATCACGCGGCGCAGGGAGTCGAGGATGGACATCATGTGCTTGCCTGGGCAGTCGGTGTTGGTGTAGTGCATGTGGGGCTCAAGGAAGCCCTTGGCGTTCGGATCCTTCTTGTATTTGACCGACAGGAACGTGACCAGGCGGGTCAGGCTCTCGATCTGCGCGTTGGTGGGCTTGACCTTGTTGAAGTCGCCCATCATGGCCACGCCGATGTTGCCTTCATTGGCGCCGCCGGCGTGCGCGCCGAGATACTCCGCGCGACGTCCCTCGACGACCCGCCCGTCGCCCGCGACGAGGAAGTGGTAGCCGACGTCGGAGAAGTTCTCCTTGCCCTCACGCCCCCGGCCCACCATGTGATAGTGCTGGATATTCTTTACCGCGGCCGAGGTCTCCGCCTCGTTCATCGGGTGCTTGCCCTGGGTGTGGTGAACCGTCACGCGGTAAGGCGTGTGAGCCTCGTTCGAGCCGACGCGAGGCGCCGCGCGCCAGCCGAGGCGGCTCATGATCGGCGCGATGGTCGGGAACTTCTGATCGAGCTGGAACTTGGCGAAGCCGAGCAAAGTCTGGCCCGCCTCTCGCGCCGATCCCGGGGTCGCGCCGCTGCGCGAGTAGTCGTAATCGTCCGGCAGAGGCGGCTCGGCGCCGCCAAGATCGCTGATGCGCGCGCTCGCGGCGGCCGTATAAGGGAGGCGCTTGCCGCGGCCCGGGGCGGCCGTGTAGCCCGCGGGGTAGACGCCCCCGGAGGCCCCGGACCGAGTGAGCGTGCCGTCGAACATCGCGCTCGAGCCGTTGACGGCGTCCTCCGGAGACGCGCCGACGAAATCGCTGGCGGGCGCGTAGGCGACGAGGTCCTTGCCCGCGGCGCGGGTCCGCTCGGAACGCTCTTCGCGGGTGTCGCGGGAGGAGGCGCCTCCGGCGGACACGCTCTGTCGCTCTTCATTGCACCCGGTTAAAACGAAGGCCGTGAGGCCGGCGGCCGCGAGAGGGAGTAATCGTCTCATGACCGGAGTTTAGCCGATTCTCCGGGAATTACCGTAGGTCTTTAGACCTAGACGACCCGGGCCTAATCGGCCTATGTAGTGCCAGGCTTTAATGGTTGCGAAATGCGCGTTTTTAGCCTTAAACCGCCGAGGAAAGACACGTATGTGTCAGGCTTTAAGGTGTTAAACAGTAATTCGCGAGGCCTTAATCCAATGCGCGACGTGGGCCATGCCGTCCTCGATCTTCATCTTGGGCGACCAGCCGAGATCCCTTTTTGCGGCCGTGATGTCGAACCAGTGGGCGGTCGTCAAGGTATGCACGAGGAACTTGGTCAGAGGCGGCTCGGTGCTCAGGCCCAGCAGCCGCCAGGCTCCCTCGCAGAGTGAAGCCAACCCGAAGGCGACGGCCTTCGGCATGCGCTTCGTCACCGGCCCCAGCCCCGCGGCGGCCAGCATGCGGTCGACGATCTCCCAGAAGGGGCGGGGGTCGCCGCCGGACAGGAAGTAGGCCTTGCCCGCGATCTCGGACAGCGGGGAGAGCTGGATCGCGGCCAGGACGTGCGCGTCCACCGCGTCGTCGATGTAGATCGCATCCACGAGCTTGTTGTCGTCGCCGATGCGGCGCAGCCGCCCCGCCTTCTGCCGGGCGACCACGCGCGGCAGCAGATTGCGGTCCCCGGGGCCCCAGATCAGGTGCGGGCGCAAGGACACGGTCGAGAGCTTTTCGTGATCGGCGGCGAGCACCATCTTTTCCGACAGCGCCTTGGTCTGAGAGTAGAACGAGTCGAACTTTTCCGGATAAGGCAGGCTCTCGTCGGCGCCGTCGATGTCCCCCCCGTGGAAGACGACGGAGGGCGAGCCGGTGAACACGAGCTTGGTTATGCCCAGCTCAAGGCACGCGCGCAGGACGTTCTTGGTCCCCTCCACGTTCACCGCGTAGAAATCCTCGTACTTCCCCCAGAGCCCCACCTTCGCGGCCACGTGGAACACGACGTCGCGGTCGTCGCACGCGGCCTTCAAGGACTCGTAATCGACGACGTCGCCCTTCGCACAGTCGATGCCCAGCGCCTCGAGCTCCGGGTACGAGCCGCGCCCGAACACGCGCACCGAATCGCCGCGCTCGCGCAGCTTGCGGGCGAGCGCGCCGCCCAGGAAGCCGCCGCCGCCGGTGACCAGCGCCCTCATGCCAGCCGACGTCCCGCCCAGACGGCCAGCGCCTCGCGGTTGATCTTCGCGTTGTGGCGGGTATCGACAGGAAAGGAAGGATGGAACAAGATGTCTTTGATGTCCTTCGTGAAATCCGGTCTTCCCGGGAGATTCAAGATGTCGTTTTTCAGCTCGTCCGTGGGCTCAATGTCCGGCTCCAGCTCCACGCAGAGAACCGGGTTGAGCCCCACCCCCACCAGCGCCGTTCTCTTCACCTTCGGATGCGCGTTGAACACGCCTTCCACGCAAATCGTGTAGTGCTCGCCCTTCTCCGTCTTGACCCGGTGCGCCTTCCGGCCGCAGAACCAGAGCCGCCCCTGCTCGTCGAAATACGCGAGGTCGCCCATGCGGTGCCAGAAGCCCTTCCCGTCGCCGATCTTGGCCTTCGCCATGTCCGACTCCCGGCGGAAATATTCCCCCGTCACCACGGGTCCTTTCACCGCGAGCTCCCCGACCGTGCCGCGCGGCACGCGCAAGTCGTCGGACCAGGTCCGGATCGGGCCTTCCTCGATGCGGATGACGGCCGCCTCTATGCCTTTGACGGGCTTGCCGATGCAGATGCCTTCACCGCGCAGAGTTTTAGCCGAAGTTTCGGAAAGAATCTCAAACGAAGACGTCAAAGCAACGGGCAAGGCCTCGGTCGCCCCGTACGGCGTGTAGATCGGAACGTTCTGATTGAGCAGCAGCGAAAAACGCCTCAAGGTCCGCGCCGGCACCGGCGCGCCCGCCGACATCACGCGCGACAGGCTCGGCAAGGCGATCCCGTACTTGGCGCCGAAGCGCCCCACGCGGTCGAGCAGCGCCGGCGAGCCGAACAGCTGCTGGATCCGGTGCTTTTGAATGGGCTCGACGATCGCCATCGGGTCCACCAGGCCGGGCCGGGTGAAGTCCATCTCGGGAATAACGACGGTCAGCCCCAGGGCGGCGTCGAACAGCCCGAACAGCGGGAAGGTGGCCAGGGACAGCTCCCCCTCCTTGATGTCGAACAGCTCGCGGAGCTGATCGACCTGCGCCGAGAACATCGAGTGCTCGTAGACGGCGCCTTTCGGCGCGCCGGTGCTGCCCGAGGTGAACAGGATCGCGGCGCGACCGTCGGCGGGCACGGACGGCAGGTCGAGCGTGCGCCCGCGGCCGAGCTCGCGAATCGCCTCGAGCGTGGGCAGGCCGAGGGACGGCCCGCCCACGACGACCTTCAGCCGCGCCGTCGGCGCCCAGCCGCCCGCGGCGCGCGCGATGTGCGCCTTGGCCGAGCCCACGAACGCGTCGGGCGCGGCCTCGGCCAGGCAGCGGCCCATGTTGGAGAAGCCGATGCCCGGATCGATGAGCACGGGCGTCACACCCGACCGGAACAAGGCGAAGGCCACGGCGAAAAAGTCGCGCGAGGGCGGGATCAGCACCGCGACGCGCTCGTTCTTCTTGAGCCCGGCGCGCAGGAAGCCCTGGGCGAGTAGCTCGACGTCCTTGCCGAGGTCCGCGAAGCTGACGACCTCGTCGCGATGGATCAGCGCGGGCTGGGCGCCGAGGCGCCGGGCGTTATCGAGCAGCCGTGAGCCGAGGTCCGTCGCGGTCGCCGTCTCGCTCATGCGGTGACGGGCTTAGCGACGAAGTCCTTGATCAGGGCGACGACCTCGGGGCCCGAGTCCTCGAGCAGGAAGTGGCCGCTGTCCGGGAAGCGCTTGACCGTCGCCTTCGGGAAGCGCTTGATCCAGCCGTTCAGGAACGCCTCGTCGAACACCCAATCCTTCAAGCCCCAGGGCAGCAGCATGGGGACATCCTTGAGCGTCGCGAGCTTTCCCTCCGTCTCGATCACCGCATTCCAAGCCGGGTCGCCGGGCTGAAGCGGGATGTCCTGCACGAAGCGATGCACGGCCCGGCTCTCGCTCCAGCCGTCGTAAGGCTCGTGGTAGCCGTCCATCTGCTCCGGCGTGAGCTTGACCTTCGCCGTGCAGGAGCGCAGGACGACCCGGCGGAAAAAGCCGAAGGCGCGCAGCGGGATGCCGGTCAGGTTTCCGCGCATGAAGGTGAGGCCAGGCGGGAACGGCTTTTCTTCAGGAAGTCGAAAGCACGAGGTATTCAGCGCCACGATCGCCTTGATCCGCTCCGGGTGGCGCACGGCCCAGGACATGCCGATCATGCCGCCCCAGTCGTGCACGATCAAGGTCACGGGTCCCGTCGGGGCGATCCGCTCCATCAACGTGTCGAGGTCGTCGACGCGCGACTTAAGCGTGTATTTGTAGCGCTTGTCGCTCGGGCGGTCGGAGAGGCCCATGCCGACGTGGTCGGGCACGATGCAGCGGTGCGAGGGCGAGAGGGCTTTAACGACCTCCCGGAAATAGAACGACCAGGTGGGGTTGCCGTGGACCATGAGCACGGTCTCGCCCTTGCCTTCGTCGAGGTAGTGCATGGCGTAGCCGCCGAGGTCGATGCGGCGGCCGGTGAATGGGTACAGCGACTTCCAGCCGCTCACCACTCCCATCCGAGCATCATGCAATTAAGCCCCGAGCCGATGCCGATGAAGCCGACGCGGTCTCCCTTATTGAGAAAGCCGCGTTCCTCGGCCAGCGCGGCCGTCAGCGGCAGGCTCACCGTGCCGATGTTGCCGAGGAACTCGTAGGTCGGGAAATCCTTGTCGTGGCCGACGCCGCACGCCGTCAGGAGCGCGGTCGTCTGCGGGCCGCCGACCTGGTGGCAGATCGTCTTATCGAGGTCCGCGCTGGTCCAGCCCATCTTCTGAGAAAAGCTCTGCCAGGTGAGCTTGGCCAGCTCCATGCCGTTCTTGAGCACGGCGGGCGCGTCGGTCCTCATGAAATCGCGGTCCCACTGGCACAGGTCCCAGTGCTGGGGCGCGGCCTGGACCGTGCCGCCGAGGAGCTTGGGGCCTTTCTTGCCGAAGCTGCCGTCGGTCAGGACCACGCCCACGGCGCCGGAGCCGCCGGTCAAGGTCGCGATCGAGAGCTTGAAGTGCTCCATGGTCGGGTTCTTGAGCATGGACTCGATCATCGCCTCGTTGATCTCTCGCGCGGACTCGCAGGAGACGACGAGGCCGGCCTTGATCTGGCCGAGCTCGATGCGGTTGGCGATGTCGATCATGCCGGACATGACGCCGAGGCAGGCGTTGGAGATATCGAAGACCACGCAATCTTTAGTCGTGCCGATTTTCGAGGCCACGGCGCAGGCGGTGGCCGGCTCGGAGGACTCCTTGCAGACGCCGGCGTAGATCACGACGCCGAGGTCGCTGGGCTTCACGCCGGCCTTGGCGAGGGCCTTTTTGCCGGCGCCGGCGGCGCCATCGGAGAGCTTGAAGCCTTCGTTCCACCAGCGGCGCTCCTTGATGCCGGTCAGGGCCTCGATCTGGCCGACCTGAAAGCGGAGCGCGTCGTAGACGGGCTGGATGCGCTTCTCGAGCTCGGAGGAGGTGACGACGTTGGGGGCCAGCTCGTAGGCGAGGCCGTCCAGGGTGACCTTGGTGTATTTCATGAGTTGACCTTCAAAGTGAAGTCGCGCATTTCATAGACGACGAGGCCGTCGCGCAGGAGATAGCCGTCGGCGGTGAGCGTCTTGCTCGCCTCGTCCAAGGCGGTGATCCAGCACTGGACCTCGACGGCCTTGTTCACGGGCGTGTACTGGCCGCGGTACAGCCACTTGTGAGTCTTGCCGAGGACCATGCTCTCGAAGCGGCCGGCGCCGGGCCAGCGGTCGCGGGCGTGGCACTTCATGAGCTCGATGAACGACTCCAGGCCGAGGGAGCCGGGGCAGACGGGGTCCTGGTAGAAGTGGGCAGAGAAGAACCACTCATTGGGATTAACGGCGCGATGGCCGATGAGCGCGCCGAGGCCCTTGGGGCCGGCGCTGTCGTATTGATCGACAGTGTCGAGCATCAGCAACATAGGACCGGGCAAAGAGGGCAGACCGTCTTTCAACGACAAACGACGGGGAGCCGTACCGACGGGCGCCACAAAGGGCTTCGCGCCTCGTAAGCCGACCTGCTGGGAGAGGGATTCTTTGGTAAAGAAACCGAATTCAGTCTTACCCTGGTAGACCAACTTCCCGTTACCGTCGGTCATGCGCATGTCGTAGTTCTGAATGATCATCCCGCCCGACTGCGATACCTTGGTCATCACGACGGTCGTGACGAGCGTGCCGGTCTCGGGGGTGATCTCGACATGCTGAATCGCGTCGCCGCCCAAGTTGCGGAACGACAGATCGATCGGGCTCGTGAGCGCGGAGCCGCAGTAGGCGGCGAGCCAGCCGCAGGGCTGCAGCGCCACTTCCAACAGAACGGCAAACGGCATCGTCGCCTGACCATTCTCCCGGAAATACCACGCGTCTTTGGGGATCGCGTACTCGGCGGTGGCGGAGGCGCCGGCCTTGAGGACGAACGGCTCGCCCTTCAGGCCGACGATCCGGTCGAGGAACTGGTACGGCGGGCCCGGGAGGCGGGCGAGGATGCGGTCCTTGTCGAAGATCTTGTAGGGCTCGCCGAAGGCCTCGGACGGGTTGCCGTTCGAGTAGGCCATGATTTTGTCGGAATCGTAGTAGACCGTCTTTTCTTGCTTAGTCCACAGGGACTCGATGGACGCACGATTCGTGCCGGACAGCCTGACCGACATATCCGTAATCTGAACGATATTCTTGTCGTCCGAATACATAAACGCGTCCGCGACGCAGAACGGCGCGCCGTCGGCGCCGTAGCCGAGCTCTTTGATATGGAGTTCGTAGCGGGCCTTCTTCGTCGACGCCAGCACCTGGCCGCGGCACTTGAGCTGCGACGCGATCCCGGGCATGGGCTCGTGCCATACCTTCCCCTTTTCCCCCACCCAGCCCATGCGCATGAGCTGAACGCGCAGCGTGTGGAGGCAGCACTCGTACATGAGCGTGCCGGGCATGACATTGTCGTCCTTGAAGTGGCAGACGAGGTGCCAGTCGTCGGGATGAATGTCCATCTCGCCGACGGCGCGGCCCAATCCATACCGACCGCCCTTGGGGTCCAGCTCCAGGATCCGGTCGACGAGCTTCATGCGGCCGGGAGGCAAGGTGTCGGGAACGAAAGGCAGGGATTCGAATGACGGACCAAAGGCCGTCTTCAAATCTCCGGCGCGAAGGGCTTCGAATTGACCTTCGGTCAACGACACCTTATCGATAAACGGAGCGAGAGGTTTCCAGTCGGCGGGAAGCTTGCCGGGGACAGGCTGTTTTTCGGCCTCCGTCAGGACGATGCCTTTACCCTTGGCGAGCTCAGCATTCGTAAAGAAGCCGGCGCAGCCCTTACGCATGGTCAACAACGGCTTACCATCGACGGTCGAATCGTATCTAAAGAAGAAAAGCCAGATGTCATCATGTTGGCCGAATCCGTCTATGCTTATGTCGTACTTGATCACCTGGCCGGGCTTCGGCAGGTGATCATGAAAGGTCACGATGGCGTCGAGCAGGCGGTAGACGGCTTTGCCCTTGGTCTGGGTGTCGATGCCGAGATATCCGGACAGGAACAGGTCGGCCTGGCCGGCCTCGACGGCGATGCACGTGGGAATGCGGCCGGCGTCTAAATACCAGCCATTATGAAGAACGTCGTGCTCGGTGATGCAGGAGCCGGCCTTCATCGAGTTCGGGACGCCGGTCACCGACATCACCCGGTCGCACAGCATGAGCGGCTCTTCAGGGAGGCGGACGCGTGTGGGGTAGGCGTCCACATGGGCGAAGGCCTCGCCGAGGACGGCGCCGATCTTGCCGGAGGCGAATTCGAGACACGCCTTGCGGTCCATGAAAACCTTTTCGACGGGCGCCGGCGCGGGAGAATTCAACGAATTCGCAGGCCTGACACCATTATCGACTTGTCCCGAGGCGATGCGGATCTGCTCGGAGAGGTTCTTGCTCTGAAGAGAGGCGAAGTTTTCGGCGAGCTTGAGGTACATCTGATGAGCTTGCGCGGTGAGGGCGGCGGCGTTGGCGAGGTGGCCGGCGGGAGACGGAGAGTGAACTGTTCCCGGGAACAGTTGCGGCGCGACGGGTGCCCCCATATCGGCGCCGGGCAGGCGAGGTTCGGGAATACGAACCGAAGGAGCGACGCGCATGGGAGCGGGGGCCGGTCTTGACGCCTGCGGCGGCGCCGGCGGCGCTTGCGGCGGAGAAGGAGGTGTCCAGGACACCTTCGAGGGACGGCCGCCCAACGGCAAACGGATGAATTGCGCCGGCTGAGCCGGCGTACCGACATGGCCGGCGCAGAAAGTACGAGCCCCGTACAACGGCTTCAAATCGACGGGGGAACGCTCCGCGATCAGAAAAGCCAGCGTTTTAAGAACGCCCGAAACGTCATCGAGACCACGACTGTCGACCGATCTTGCATTATGGGTCAACGGGCCGAGAATCTTGCCGATCATACGCGTGCAGCTTCCCTGGGGACCGAGCTCGATGAAGGTGCGCACGCCGTCTTCATAGGCCGTCTTGATCAAAGCGGCGAAGTTCACCGAACGAATGGCTTGCGTCGTGATCGAATCCGCGGCGGATTCGCGCGTGACCTCGTAGCTCTTGCCGAAGGCTCCGGAGTAGTACCGGATTCCTTTCGGAGCGCGGGTCGGGAAGAGGTGCAGGTCTTTGTACTGCTTCTCGACCAATTTCGCGGCCGGGAAGTGGACGGTCGAGACGCCCTGAAGCGGCAGGAACACGCAGCCGAGACCCTCGACTAATTTCTCGACCGCGGAGCGGTAGCCGCCGACGACGCATTCGACCGGAGCGTTGACGATCAGGAGCGCCGCGCGCTCGGCGCCCTTGAGCGCCATGTTCACCGCGTCGGCGGGGCGGTCCACGACGCCCAGCACCCAGTCGACCTTCTCATCGGCGGGCAAGCGCCAGAACTGGCGCGCGGCGTCGCAGGGGCCGGCAAGCTCAGAGGTGAATAGGGAGGACTGCTTCATGCGGCGCAGCATTTCATCGCGGGAGGTCCAGGCGCGCGTGGCGAAGAGCCCCGCGGTCTCGCCCAGGCTGTAGCCGACGACGGCGGTGGGGTTCACGCCGAAGGAGCGCATGAGGTCGCTCGTGACCGTGCCGTGGGCGACGGACGCGAAGATCAGAGCGTGGTAGTCGGCGTTGAGCTCGCTGTCGGCCCTGGCCTCCCAGCCGGGCTCGAAGGCGAGGCGCCAGGGTGCCACGCGCGCGGGCGTCATCTGCTGCCGCAGATGACCTGACTCGACGTCTTGCTGTCTTAATATCTCCGGCCACTGCGCGCCAAGGGCGGCGGTCATGCCGAGGTATTGGTTGCCGGAGCCGGGGAAGACGAAGGCGAGATCCCCCCCGAGCGGCTTGCGCGTGGTGAGGTAAGCGCGATCGGAGGGCAGCGGGCGCTCGGGATTGTCGCGGACGGAGTCGGCGGCCATGCGCGCGAGCGCCAGCAGCTCCTTCCAGTCGCGCGCGACGAGGGCGCAGGCGAGCGGGGACTCGGGCGAGGGGCCGCGCTTGATCCACCAGCGGCGGGCGAGGGCTTCGATCCCGTCGCTTGAATCTTGTGAGGCGGTCCAGTCGATGAGGGCGGCGAGGCCGGCGAGCAGGGCGGCGGGGTCGGCGGCCTCGACGGCGAACAGGGCCTCGGCGCGGGCGCCGAGCGGCTGGCGGCGCTCGTCTTCCACGAGAGGATCGGAGGTCTCGCGCTCGAGCTGTTCGAGCACGGCGTGCACGACGCCGCCGTCGACGCCGAGCGAGGTCACGCCCGCGCGGCGCGGGCCGTCGGCGCGGTTGCGCAGCCAGTAGGAGGCGCGGCGCGGCGAGTGGAGGCGCTTGCGGGCGGAGGCGAGCGGGGCGATCGGGTTGACGATGGTCGGGCCCGCCGGCAAAATCTCCTGATAAAGGGACAGGGCCGCCTTCACGAGCCCGGCGAGGCCGGCGGCCGCTCCGGCGTGGCCGATCACGGACTTTGACGACGACAACGCCAACGGCAATTCGGCTTCGGCGGTGCCGAAGAAGTCGACGAGGGCGGAGGCTTCGCTGCGGTCCTCCTTGGCGTCGCCCGAGCCGTGGCACTCGAGCAGGCCGATCGTGCTCGGGTCCACCTTCGCGTCGTCGTAGGCGCGGCGCAGGGCCTCGACGCAGGCCTCCTGCGTGGGCACGGCCGCGTCGGCGCCGCCGCCGGAGGCGGCGCCCAGGCCCTTGATGACCGCGTATATCCGGTCGCCGTCGCGCAGGGCGTCGTCGAGTCGCTTGAGCACGACGGTGGCCGCGCCCTCGCCGGGCACGGCGCCGTCGGCGGAGGAATCGAAGG
>Ga0209824_10000147_pt1 | contig 48576 bp, 28 predicted proteins | sample VDWuncwatermetaG_FD_184124 | JGI IMG/M metagenome (GOLD analysis project Ga0209824, IMG submission 184124) | Wastewater microbial communities from Netherlands to study Microbial Dark Matter (Phase II) - VDW unchlorinated drinking water (SPAdes)... ...
CCGCGGGCGTTGAGATGGTCATGCCGGGAGACAACATCGACATCGAGTGCGAGCTGATCGCCCCGATCGCGATGGAGAAGGGCCTGCGCTTCGCCGTTCGCGAAGGCGGCCACACGGTCGGCGCCGGAGTCGTGGCCGACATCATCGCATAAGGGGTCTACAATACCATCATGGGCGACCGAGTCATAGTCATATTGGGCTGCACCGTTTGCAAGAACAAGAACTACCACTTCCAGCGCGGCAAGAAGAAGGAATTCAAGCTGGAGATGAAGAAGTTCTGCAAGGCCTGCGGCAAGCAGGTCTCGCACAAGGAAGTGAAGTAGAACTTAACAAGCGATCTGCGGGGGTGTCCGTTAATTGGCTAAACGAGCGGTCTCCAAAACCGCCCCTCCAGGTTCGAGTCCTGGCGCCCCCGCCAGATCGCGCATTTTGACGTTTTGAAGTACTGGTAAAAAATGAATCAAGCGACGCAGTTCCTGAAGGAAGCCGTTTCCGAGCTCAAGCAGTCCACCTGGCTGACCCGTCAACAGGCCATCGACTCCTCGAAGGCGATCGTCGTCCTCGTGGCGTTGATGTCCCTCTACGTCGCCGGCGTCGACTACGTGCTGTCCATCCTCATCAGGGCCGTCCTGGGGCGATAACATGACCGAAACCACCACTCCGACGGGCCGCCGCGGCTGGTTCGTCGTTCACACGCAGTCCGGCTACGAAGATCGCGTCCACAAGCTCCTCCTCCAGAAGATCGAGACCGAGAAGCTTCAGGACAAGGTGTTCTCCGTTCTGATCCCGACGGAGGACGTCGTCGAGGTCAAGAAGAACAAGAAGAAGATCTCCAAGCGGAAGTTCTTCCCCGGCTACGTTTTGATGGACATGATCATCGACGAGGTCACCTACTGGATGATCAAGGGAGTTCCCGGCGTGACCGGCTTCCTGGGCGACGCCAACCCCACCCCTCTTCCCGAGGAAGAGATGAAGGCCATCCTGGACCTCACCAACACCGCCGCCGCGGGCAAGCCTCGGCCGGCCGTCGAGTTCGAGAAGGGCGAGAACATCCGCATCGTCGACGGCCCTTTCCGCCACTTTACCGGCGTCATCGAGGAAGTCGCCGACGCCAAGGCCAAGATCAAGGCCATGGTCACCATCTTCGGACGCCCGACCCCCGTGGAGCTCGACTTCCTGCAGGTGGAGAAGATCTGAGCGTCCTAGAAGCCGAAGTGCTGCCCACCGGCGCCGGTCCCGAATTCGACGGGATCAAGGTGAAGGTGGCGCACGTCCGCTCGCTCGGCTTTATCGGCGCGTTCCTCGCGATGATGACGATGCTCGCGGCGATCGGCTTCGGCTTCCTGATGCTGTTCGGCAAGGCCCTGCTGGCGGCCCTGCTCGTCAAGCTGCTGTGGCCGGCGGTTTTCTCCGCCGAGTTCACGCAGATCGTTTTCGGGACGCAGACGGTGCCGTTCTGGAAGGTGTTTCTCCTCATGATCCTCGGAAGCGTGGTCGCCAAGATGCTGCGGCCGACGACCTGGGGTCGCTAGGAAGATTTAAGACTCACAAGAGAGGATGTAACTGTCATGGCGAAGAAAGTCAAAACGCAAATCAAGCTTCAGATTCCCGCCGGCGCCGCGAACCCCGCGCCGCCCGTCGGCCCCGCGCTCGGCCAGCACGGCGTCAACATCATGGATTTCTGCAAGCAGTTCAATGAGAAGACCCGCACCTCCGAGCCCGGCATGCTGATCCCCGTGGTCATCACCGTGTTCGAGGACCGCTCCTTCTCGTTCATCACGAAGATGCCCCCCGTCTCGTCCCTTCTCAAGAAGGCGGCGGGCCTGGCCAAGGGCTCGGGCGAGCCGAACCGCAACAAGGTGGGCAAGATCACCAAGAAGCAGGCCGAGGACGTGGCGAAGGCGAAGATGCCCGACCTCAACACCAAGGACCTCGCCGCCGCGACGCTGATGGTCGAAGGCACCGCCCGCTCGATGGGCATCGAAGTCACGAAGTAATCTTAAAAGAAGCGACCGAGCTCCCACAGGGGCGTTTGCAGGTCAGGAGATAAAACGATGGGCAAGAGATACGACGCGCTGGTGAAGGATTTGGACCTCATGAAGCTGTACCCGCTCCCCGCCGCGGTGGAGCAGGTCAAGAAGTGCGCGAACGCCAAGTTCGACGAGACCGTCGAGCTGCACGTGCGCCTCGGCGTGGACCCCAAGCAGGCGGACCAGCAGGTCCGCGGCACCGTCGGCCTGCCGCACGGCCTCGGCAAGTCCAAGAAGATCGCGGTCGTCGTGCGCGGCGACAAGCAGAAGGACGCGAAGGCCGCCGGCGCGGACCTCGTCGGCGCCGAGGACCTGATCGAGCAGATCTCGAAGGGCTTCACGGACTTCGACATCCTCGTCGCGACGCCCGACATGATGAAGGACCTGTCCAAGCTCGGAAAGGTCCTCGGTCCGAAGGGACTGATGCCCAACCCCAAGAGCGGCACGGTCACGATGGACATCCCCAAGACCGTCAAGGAGCTCAAGGCCGGCCGCGTCGAGTACAAGGTCGACGACTACGGCATCATCCACGTTCCCGTCGGCAAGGCGTCCTTCCCGGCCGCCAACATCGCCGGCAACGCCAAGACCGTGCTCGACGCCATCCTCAAGGCCAAGCCGTCCGCCTCGAAGGGCGTCTACATGATCAGCGTGACCCTGACGTCCACGATGGGTCCCGGCTTCAAGCTCGAGGTCAGCGACAAGGCCGCCGCCTAACCGCCGCTCGTTCCGAAATAGGGAAGGCCCTCGCGCGAGCGAGGGCCTTCTTCTTTTTCAGCTTCACAGACGGCGCTACGGCCCGCTAATGGCCACCAAGGTCGCATCCACGTCGTTGGCGCGGGTCACGACCACGTAGCTTGTCTTGTCGGCCTTGAAGCGAAAGCTCTTCAGGTCGTAAAGCACCGCCGTGTCGCGCAGGAAGGCGCGAGGATCGAGAGACGCCTCGGCCAGCGCGTACAGGCTGCCCGCGTAGCGCCCGTTGCGCTGATGGTAGGACGCCTGCAGGGCCTGCACCTCGGCGAGGCTCGCCTGGGCGTGCGCGACGGTCATGAGCTTAAGGTAGCGCGGCTCCCAGATGCCGTTCCAGCCCACGGCCGCGGCGAACAGGATGACGAGGGTGCCCGCCGCCAGGCGCACGGCGACGCCGCGCGCGCCGCCGGCCGCGCGCTCGCTGAGGACGTCGCTGCCCGCGGCCAGGTCGTGCCAGGCCCGACCCCTCGGGTCGATCAAGGCCCAAAAGAAGCCGAGGGTCAGAAACGAGCTCGGCAGGTAGGCGAGCGCGCGCATGACGGCCCTCCCGAAGTCGAGCGGCTCCCCGTCCCCGTCGGCCACGCGCAGGCCGAGCAGGGCCTTGCCCGCGGTGACGCGCCCGTCGCAGGAGAAGAACGCCTGATAGACGATGAAGAACGCGGCCACGAAGGCGACGGCGACGGTGCCCCTCTCGTTGAGCAGGAGGGGTATGTCCGGATCGAGGACCTTGAGGATCAGCGCCCACAGCCCGGCGAACAGCGCGTAATCGGCCGCGAAGGCCAGCGCGCGCTCGGAAAACTCGGCTTTGCGAGAAGCGGAATGATGATGATGGTGGCTCATGGATTTATCCTCACTTGGCCGGGCGGACCGAGCCTTTGCTGTCGATGATGTACTTGGTCAGCCTCTCGTTGACCTTGCAGTAGCGGTCGACGTTGTTCGGATTCTCGGGGTTGCGATAAGACGGTCCGCCGCTCCCGCCGCCCAGGCCCAGGTCCTTCGCGCAGGCCGCGAGCGCCGCCTCGAGCTCCGTCTTCTTCGAGGGCTCCTGAGGGTATTCCTTGTCGAACCACAGCGCGGTGAACGCCGGGAGCCGCGCGCTGCCGCGGGTGATCTCGGCGAGCTTCTTCTGCGATTCCGTGCACGGCCAGTCGGGCGTCGGCGAGCAAGTCAGACGCTTGCTCCCCGGCGTCGTGTATTCCTTGCGCAAGGTCTCGATGGACGCGGAAATCGCCACGGCGAAGCCGGCCGCCAGATCCGAATCCGCCCTCGCGCGCAGCTTCGCGGGATCGCGAGCGCCCGCCTCCCCCGCGGCCAGCTCCTTGATCTTCGCCTGCGCCGACTCCTCGATGGCTTTCTTCGCCGCGACGCAGCCCGCCTCGGCCTCGGCCGCGGCCTTCTCCCGGGCGGCCTTCGCGATGGCGGGATCGTCGAAGTAGTCCTGCTGAATCGCCGCGGCCTCGTCCTTCTTCTGCTTGCAGGCGAGGTCGGCGGCGGCGAGCTGCTCCAAGCGCTTCTTCTCGACGTCCCCGCGCGAGCGCACGTTGGCGCTCGCCATGTCGGCCGCGGCGGCCCGCTGGCGCGCGGCGTACGTCTCGTAGTCGTTGCGGATGAGGTCCTTGGGATTGGTGCAGCCGGCGGCTCCGTCCTTGATCTTCTTCATCGCGGGCGGAACGGGAATATCCTTCGCGACCTCCCGCTCGCCGGGCTTGAGGCCGGTTTCAAGCGACTGCCCGGGCTGGCCCTGCCCGCCGATCGCGGCCACCGCGCTCTGGTACTTCGCGTCATCGAGCGCGCCCGTGACGATGAGCCGCGAGATCGCCGACGCGGCGGAGCTTCGCGCGGCGTCGTCGTTCGCGACGCTCGACGGCACGAGGCTCGTCAGAACGCGCTTCGAGCCGTTCTGGGTGAAGACGACCGCGTCCCGGCCGTTGACCGGCTCGATCGTCGCGCTGAGCGCCGCCTCCTTCAGGCTTTCCCGCGCGGCCAGGATCTTTTGGGCCTCGGGCAGCTTCGCCCACTCGGGGCCCTTGTCGCGGAGATTGTTCTCATAGAGCACGTCGAGGCGCGCGTACTCCGGGGTCTGGGACAACCGGTCGAGCACGGCCGCGGCCAGCGGACTCGCCTTCTTGTCCGCGGTCACCGCCGCCGTGCGCGCGCCCGTCTCGTACTGGGCGATCGTCTTCCCGTTGAGCCGCTTCTTGGCCGCGGCGACGATCTTGTCGACCTCCGCCGAGCGGATCGCGATCAGGTTTCGCACGCCCTGGTCGATCGGATCGAGCAAAGCCGAACCGCGCAGGCCCTGGTCCTTGAACTCCGGCGCCGTTCCGGGGCCGACGAGCGCGGCCAGCGCCGTGCCGTATTTCTCGTCGGCCATGGCGTTCGCTTTCTTCGCCTCGATAAGGACGAAATCCTTAGGCAGGCCCGAGGTCAGATCGCTCAGGCCGGGCGTCGCGCCGGCGATGCGCTTCTTAAGGATTTCCTCGGACTTGCCCAGGCTTCCGATCGCCGCCTCCACCTCGAGCACGGCCAGGCGGAAGGCGACGACGGAATCCCCGAGCGTGGGGCCGTCGTTGACGAGCTTGCGCATCGTCGGGCCGAGCTGCTCCGGCGCGACCGTCGCGGGGGCCTGCTTGCCCTCCTCCAGCACGGTCACGAGCCGCGGCTTGAGCGCGCCGATGGGTCCGCCGGTGGTCCCGATCGCGAGCTCGGCGAGAGATTTCTCGGAAACCTTATAGTCGGCGAAGCCGAGCGCCTTGGCCGCGTCGATGACCGCGTCGCCCGCCGCGACGACCGCGGCGGCCTTGGCGTCGATCGCCGCATAGAAATCGTTCACGACGAGGACAAGCCCGATGTGCTGGGCGACCGCGGTATCCTTCCAGAAGTCGGCCGCCGCGGCGTTGCGCCATCTCAACCCAGCTCCGCCGACAGGCTGGCGGGTCCTGGTATCCATGGCCGGCTCGGAGGCGATGGGCTCGAGCGTCGCGAGATGCCGCCAGGTGGCCGCATCGCAGGTCTTCAGGTGGCCGAATTTCAGCTTGAGATAATCGCCGACGACCTCGACTCGCTCATCGGAAACGGTGCGGCCGGATTGGGACATCAGGGCCTGCGTCTTTTCGAGCCATTCGACGTCGCAGCGCGCGCCCGGCTTGGGCTCGGCCGCCGCGGGCAGGGCGGCGAAAAGGAGGAGGGGGAGCAATGAGGGGGTTTTCATGGGGTTCTCCGGGGACATCGCAAGGATAAGCCCGGAGCCTTGTTTTGTCAAGCCCCGCCAAACGGTTACAATAATGAGCGGCTGACTTGATTTCGCAACAACTCCCGTCTATACTCAGGCTACTGTGCTCAATATCCCCTCTCTGCTCTTCCTCGCGGCGTTAGCCGCCGCTCCGGCTCGCGCGCAGGCGCCCTCCGGCCGCACGGCCTCCTCTCGAGACGTCGAGATGAAGGTGACCCTCGAAAGCGTGATGGAAAAGCGCCTGGAAACCGTCCTGCGCAAGGTCCTCGCCTCCAATGACGTCTTCGTCGTGGCCAACGTCGAACTGCTGGCCGACGCGGAGCGCCCCGATGTGGAGGTCCTCCCCGGGGTCGTGGTCAAGAAAACCCCCTCCTCGGCCGCACCCATGGAGCTGCCCGCTTCCTTAGTAAAGCGGGTCACCATCAGCGTTTTTCTGTCCGATAAGACCTCGGCCGCAAATGTCGATTTGGCCCGCGCGACGGCCCAGCGCATGGTCGGCATCAAGCCGGAGCGCGGAGATCAGCTGAACGTGGAGAAGGTGAGCGCCCCGCCGCCGGCCTCCGCGGCGCGACAGACCTTCCTCGAGCAGGCCGCGAATCCCCGGTACGCTCTGCTGCTGAGCTGCCTGCTTCTCAGCCTGCTGGCCGGCATCTGGGGCCTGATTCACATCTCGCGGCGATTCCTGGATCCCCTGATCGGCGTCTTGCGCGAGGCCGCACAAAATCTCGCCAAGGTCGGCGCCAGGGCCGCCGGCAACGATTCGGACGAAATCGGCAAGGATGCGGCTCCCGGGGCGGCCCCCGAGATCGCCGCGGATCGAGCGGCCTCCCCCGGCCCCGACGACCGCAAGCTCCCTTTTTCCTTTATTAAGGAAAGAGACGTTCCCGCGCTCGAATTGCTGCTGCTGGACCAGTCGGATGTGACGGCGGCGATCATCGTCCAGTACCTCCCCCCCGCGCTGGCCGCCCGCGCGCTGGCCGGAATGACTCCTTCCCGGCGCGAGATGGTCCTGGCTTACATGAGCAAGCCCGCCATCATCAATCAGATCGAGGTCCGCAAGATCGAGGAGCTCATCATGTCCAAGATCGACTATGTCATGGGCGGCGAGGAGAAACTCGTCTCGATGCTCGATCACGCCTCGATCTCCATGCAGGCCGAGATGCTGGAGACCGTGCGCCAGCGCGACGCGGCGCTCGGCGCGCGCCTCGACGCCCGGGTCGTCCTGATCGAGGACATCGGCCTGCTCGATGAGGCCGGCCTCACGGCGCTCAGCCGCCATGCGACCGTGCGCGGGATGGCCGTGGTGCTCAAGTCTATGCCGCATCTGCGCAAAGGAATCCTGTCCAAGCTCAAGACCGGGTTCGGGGAGTGGCTCACGCAGGAGACGGCGCTCATCGGGGATCTCCCGGAGCAGGTCAAGGAGGCCGAGATGCGCGTCGTGCTCCAGGCGCTCGTCAAGCTCGTGCGCAGCGGGAAGATCACCCTGCGCAAGGACCTGGCACTCCCTCCGGCCGGCCTGGACGAGCCGGCCCCCACGGAAGCCTCGCCCGAAATCTCCACGGACCGCGCGCAATAGCGACCCATGGATTTAATGACGATCCTCGGCGTGTGCATCGGGACCGGCGTCATTCTCTTCGTCTTGATCACCGGGGAGATGGTGAAGTTCCTGCTCAATACCGAGGCGATCATCCTCATCTTCGGCGGGACTTTGGGCTCGGTGCTCATCAGCTACCCCTGGTCCGCCCTGCGCCATGTGCCCGGCGGCCTCATGATGATGATCCGCCCCCCTCGACGGCCCACGCCGGAGCAGCTGATCACCGTCTTTGTTCAGCTGTCCCAGGATTCATTGCGCGACGGCACACCCTCCCTCTCCAAGTCGATCGCCACGGTCCCCCACCCGTTTCTCGCCGACGGCCTGCAGATGCTTGTCGACGGCCTCGACGCGGAGGTCATGCGTGATCGCTTCGAGCGCGACATCATCGCCACGCGTCAGCGGCACACGCAAATCTGCGGAATTTTCCGCTCCGCCGGAACCTACTCCCCCATCTTCGGCCTTCTGGGCACCTTGATCGGCGTGGTGCAGGTCTTGCGCAACATCACCAACCCCACCGCCATGGGCACCTCGATGGCGGTGGCGATGACCGCCTCGTTCTATGGAATTTTCGCGGCCAACTTCCTCTTTCTACCCATCGCCACCAAGCTGAACTTCTACTCCGAGGAGGAGATGCTCAATCGCGAGCTCATCGCGAAGGGCGTCATCTCAATTTTTCACGGCGAGGCGCCCTGGCTGATCTCCCGCAAGCTCGAGGGCTACATGTCCTACTACCTGCGCCGCGACGGAGCCAAAAAATATCGCGCGGCGGCATGATCGAATATGATGCCCTTCATGCATCGTCTGCCCGTGGCCACGGTCGAGGACAACCCCCTCTGGCTCATCGTCCTGGCCGACATGATGACGAATCTCATGCTGTTCTTCCTCGTCCTTTTCGCGACGGCCCAGCAGTCGCCTAAAGCGCGCGCGGAACTGGCCAGGGCCTTCGACGCCGCCGACGTCGTCGATGTGAAGCCCAGCGCCGCGGATGAACTGGCCGCGCGCAGCTTCAAGGAGCAGGAAGCGGCGGCCCGGCTCAAGGAGCAGTTCGCGGACACAACCGTCACCGAGAACATGATCCGCGTGCGGCTTCAGGACCAGATCCTGTTTCCAAGCGCGCTCTCCACCTTGTCGCCGGAGGCGGCCGAGCCCATCCTGAAGCTGGCTCGCATACTCAAGGAGCTTCCCAACACCGTCGTCGTCGAGGGGCACACCGACGACGTGCGCCTGACGAAATCCGCCTACCACAGCAACTGGGAGCTGTCGGTGTCCCGCTCGAACTCGGTCATCGAGATGCTCGCGCGCAACGAGGTCGCCCCCGAGAGGCTCGTAGCCGCGGGCTACGGAGAATTCCGGCCCGTGGCCGGGAACGATACGCCGGAAGGACGCGCCCGCAATAGACGCGTGGAGATCCTCATACTGCGGGACGGGGGCGCGGAGCATGAATGAGGACATGACGCAGCTGTGGCTGGTTCCGTATGCCGACCTGATGTCGACCCTCGTGCTTCTGTTCATGACCCTGTTCGCTTCATCTTATTCCACGCGCCCGCCCGAGTATGACCGCGCCCTGGCGCAGATGGAGAAAGAAATGGGGAGCGGCCCCAAGGCCGACAAGCGCTTCGATGAAACGGATTTGGCCGTCAAGATCAAGGACGAGATGGCCCGCCTTCGCCTGAGCGATTTCGGCGTGCGCGTGACGGCCCGCCAGGTCCGCCTAACCTTGCCCAACCCGGTCCTGTTCCGCGAGGGCTCGGCGACGCTGTCCGCTGAAGCGGGAACCGTCCTGCTGCCGCTGGCGCGTCTGTTTTTGGAGTGCGAGAATCCGATTCTCATCGAAGGCTACACCGACGATGTTCGCATAGTCGGCGGACGCCTGCGCAGCAACTGGGAGCTGTCGGCGGCGAGATCCTTCGCCGTCGTCGAGTATCTGATGGCGCAGGGCCTGCCGCCCGGGCGCTTCAACGCCCGCGGCTACGGCCAGTACCGCCCCGTCGCGCCGAACCTGACCGCCGAGGGCCGGGCGCAGAACCGCCGCATCGAGATCAGCCTCATTCGCGAGACCGAGAAGGTCAATTAGATGCGGTGGACCCTGCTGGCCGCACTGCTCGCCGCGCCCCTGCCGGCGACGGGCGCCGCCCCCGCCGCGGCCGCGACGGAGAAGCCGGTCAGGAACACGGCCCTCGTCAAGCAGTACTATCAGGAGGCGCTCGATTTCTACGCGCGCGAGGACTTCCGAGCGGCGGTCATCAAATGGACCGCGGTCCTGAAGGAAGACCCCGACCAGCGCAGCGCCCAGACCATGATCCTGACCGCGCGCAAGCGCATCATTCAGCTGACCCAGGAGAAGCGCCGCAGCGCCTTCGCCCTTATCGCCGCCGGGGAGTACCGCAAGGCGGTCCTGGAGCTCCAGGTTCTTCTCGACCAGGACCCCGGCGATCCCGATCTGGAGGCGACCCAACGCCGCCTGGAGAGCATCATCAAGCTCGCGCCGACGATCGATCCGAAGTCGAAGGCCTCTCGCGCGGCCGTCCTCGGCCTCAAAGGCTACCTGGCGCTTCCACCCGACCTCCGGCTTGCGCATAACGCCCTGCGTTACGCCTGGGAGGTCGCCCCGAACGAGGAGCTTTACAAGAAACTGCTCGGGCTCCTATACGACGAGTACCCGTCGCTGATCACGGCCGACGCCGTGACGCCGGGCATGAAGCTCCTCGAGTACAAACATCACGTCGCCCTGCACCAGATCTACGACGCGAAGCACCACCAGGCGGTGCTCACGCTCAATGAAATCCTGATGTTCGAGTCCGGAGACCTGATGGCGCTCAAGCGCCTCGGCTCGGCCTATTACTCCCTGGGACGCATGGACGACGCCCAAGCCGCTTGGTCCGCCGCGCTCAAGCTCGCCCCCAAGGACAAGACCCTCGTCGAATTCCTCGGAAGGATCAAGAAGGCCAAGAAGAAAGAGGCCGCGCTTTAAAAGGTGTACGAGTAGCGCAGCGAGGCCGTGAGCTCCTTGTAGGTGTTGGCCTTGACGATCTTATCCTTGCTCGAGTTGGCCCCGACGCCGAGCGTGACGCCGACCTGCTTGCTGTAGTTGCAGGTATACTCCGAGTTGAAGGACATCAAGGTGTTGTCCGCGGGCAGCAGCGGAGAGGTGTTCTTCGTGGCCGTGTAGTTTCCCCAAAACTGGCCGCTCCAGCGCTTGCCCAGGGGCATCGACAGCCCGGGACCGAAAGACTGGCTCTGACGTTTCGAGCCGTCGTTCTTGTCCTGCGTGGTGGACTGCGTCAGGCCGACGGTCGCCCCCCATCGCCGGGGCAGCTTCCAGTTCGAGGAGAAGCCGATCGTCGTCGTGTCGAGATTGTGCGCCAGGCGGTTCTTGTCGCGGAACTGGCTGCTCTGAGCGTTGAGCGAGATGCTGTGCTTCTTGATGAGCTGGCTGATGCCGAGGCCGATCGTCGTCGTCTGGTTGTCGAGCACGGTCTTCGGCTTGCCCTGCGCGGTGTTGATGACGGCATTGAGGCTGAGGCTCGTCGCCGACGGCAGCTGAATGGCGTGCGTCATGTTCATGATTCGCTGGGACGTCGTCGTTTTATTGGGATTATTGGAGAGGTTGTCGGTGAACTGGTTCCCGCCGAGGTTCAGGGAGTACCAGGCGGCCGGGAAAAAGCCGAGCTGGAGGTCGTAGGTCAGGCGATCGCCGATGACGCTGGGATTCCCGAACGCGACGAAGCCCACGCCGGCGCGCTGGTAATAGGTTCGTATCTTGATGATCTTGCGCTCCCAGCCGATCTCCAGGCGCGTCGCGGTGTCATTGACGGTTTGGGAAACGCCGTTGGAAAACGCGTTCTTCTGATACGCGACCACGAACTTCAGCTTGCGGATCGGCTCCCAGCCCAGATCGAGGCCGTTGCCGGAGTTCTTTTGCGCGACCAGGCTCGGGCCTCGAAAATTGTTGGACTGCGGGTTGCTGCTCAAGGATCCGGTCTCGTCGGTGCTCACGAAATAGTTCAGGTTGAACTTGAGGCTGGGAAATAGCGCGTAGCCGAGCTTGCCCGAGTACATGGAGCGCGCGTAGCGCCCGTTGGTCGTGGCCGTCCCGGCCTGGGAGGTGATGGTCTGCCCGCCCAGCACGACCCAGTCCCACTTGCCCTTGCGCTGCTCGAGCATGACCCCGCGCATGCCCTGTCCGGACACTGCCAGCGGACCGAGGTTGGGCGAGATGTCGCCGCCGTAGATGGTCCCCCAGGGCGCGTAGAAGTTCCCGACGATGATGAACGGGTCGAACACCTTTCCCGGGGCGTGCAGGAGATAGAGGTTGATGAGGTAGGAGTTGTTCTTGATCTTGCCGACGGTGTTGAAGGTCGTGGTTCCCGAGACCCGCTTCCAGCCGGCGCGGCTGCCGCTGCGCAGGCTCGTCGTGATATTGCCTTCCATGTGATAGGTGACGACCTCGGGCGGCGGCGGCAGGGTCTTTTCGACGATCTGAAAGCCCTTATACTCCGACTGGAGCAAGGTCTGGGCCCCCTTGACGAGGAAGACGCGGTACAGCCGCCGTCCGGACATCGTCTCCGGGATGTTGAACGGGAGGGAGACGGAGGCCACTGCCCCCGCGGGCACCGCTTCCCGGGGCGAGATCGGCGCGGTGCGGGCGATCATGCGGTAGTCGAGGTCGTACACCTCGCCCACCCAGTAATACGAGCCCGGATCCCACTGCGCCGTGCCGGTGTTGACCGCGAGCGCCTGGAGCGAAACGATGTCGCCGGCCTGCGCCGGATCCGGGGCGGGGACGGTGAACTGCAGGCTGGCGGCATCGGAGGCAGCGGCGCGCGCCGGCGCCAAAAGAAGCGCGGCCGCGAGCAGGGTACGGGATCCGAAAAGTCTCAAGGGCTATAGGGTGAGCTTTTCGTGTGTCTATTTCTTTTCGAAGCGCATGCGCACCTTCTTGGGCTTGCCGTCCTTGTCCTTCATCTCGAGATCGAGCGCCCGGTCCTTGACCGCGGCCTCGTCGAGCAGCTTCAGGCTTTTGTTGAGGTTGGCGGCCTTGAGCCCGTTCTGCCAGGTCCCATAGTCCGTCGCGGCCATGTCCTTGGCCGCCTCCGGCGCCTGCCCGGACCCCGCCACCGACGTCTGCTGGCCGGCCTTCAGCGCCGTCGTGCCCTTGTCGTTCATCACGTCGACGAAGCCCTCGTAGACCTTGACCGTCATCGGACCGTCGCCGTAGTTCACGTCGGCCTCCGTGCCGCGCACGGCGGCGACGGCGGTGGGCGTGCGCACGCGCATGTCCGACTTGCCGTGCAGGAGGCGCGTCCAGGCGTTGCCGAACTTGGTGAAAACGCTCGTCGGCTTGCTGCCTCCGCCGCTCTCGAGCACGAAGGTCGATTCCTCGTTGATGCGCAGCTCGGCCCCGCCCACGAAGGCGACGGCCACGCGCATTCCGGCGCCGGTCTTCACCGTGTCGCCCTCGCGGAGCATCTCGTTGAACTTCAGCGGCTGGAATTTCTTTTCTCCCGCGCGCTGAAACTCCGGCTTGCCTTCGATCGAAATGACGACGCCGGCCACCGGCGCCGCGGCCCGCACGACCGACGCCGCCAGGACCAACAGCATCGCCAGCATGGGCACGACGCTTCGACGCCCCCGGCTGTGGTTATTTCCCATCGTTTTTCTCCTTTACCTTCTCAAAGCTGACCTTCAAAGAGGTGCGCGGTATGGCGATCAGCAGATACGGCGCGGGCTTGGTTCCGGGCGCCGTCGGGGCGGCTCTTCCGGAGAAAGGCTGGACGTAGGAGACGAGGCGATAGCGCACGGTGAGCTTGGACGACAACGACTGCATGTTATCAATCTCGATGCGGTTGGCGTCGTCCTCTTTGCCGGCCATGACGGCGATGACCGAGTGGGCGGTAAAGTCGATGAGCGGAATGGGCTCGTCGCTCAGCTTCGGCCAGAGCCTCTTCCAGTTGGCCTCGGTCCGGATCAGCACCGCCGCCGAGGTCTTCGACATCGGCACGGACACCCCAGACCAGGACTTCTCGGTGACGACCGTCTGCGGCTGCTCCTCTCCGTTCTCGAGCCCCGGGGGCGGCGCCGCCCCCTTGTCAGGCTTGACCGAGGTGACGGGCGCCGCGGGCGCGGGCGCGGTGAAGTAGTTTCCCGAGGGCGGCGGGCCGGTGAGGTTCGCCTGAGCCTGGCCTTGGCGCAGCTGATCGAGCAGGGCGGACAGCTCCGCGCAACTCAGGCTTCCCTCCATGCCGGTGAAGGTGTAATCGTCCAGGTTGATTCCCTGATCCATCAGAACCAGCCGAATCGCCTGCCAGATCTGCTCGCCGCTGACGGAGCCGCAGTCCTGCGCGAAGGTCCCCGTGGAGATCGCCGCCGGACGGGTCACGGACACTGTTTTGCAGTTGTTGGCGACGGTGTCGTCGAAGATGGTCAGGCAGGCGATGGCCAGGGCTTCGTTCATGTCCGAAGGAATGGACGCCGACACGTTGAAGGTCAGCGACTCCGAGGGCGACATCTGTGGCACGGAAATGGGCGTGTTGGGGGCCGTCAAGCCGCCCAAGGTCACGCGCAGAGGCGTGTTCGATTCAGTGGTGTTGCCCTGATTCTTGACGACGATGGTGAAAGGGATGCCGCCGGAGCCGTCCATCGGCCCCGAGATCTCAAGCGAGGTGACCGCCAGATCCCGCGTCAGCGCGGTGTTGGAGACGGAAAAGCTGAAGGGCACCTGGCTCGTCGCCACGATGTTGCCGTTGAGGTCGAGCCCCTCGACCTTCCACCAGTAGGTCTGGCCGGATGAGAGGCGCTCCCGGGGATCGGTCGGATTCTGCGGGTAGGTCAAGGTGCTGGCCCCGCCCGCCGAGCTCTGCACGAACACCGCGTTGTACAGCGACGGGTTGTCTCCCACCGTGACGCGGTAGGTCGCCGCCCCGCTCGAATACCACTGGAAGGTCAGGGGATTGTCGGTAAGATTCATGGCGCCGTTGGGCGGATAGATCAGCAGCAGGTTGGGCGAGGAGATGGTGAAGGTCTGCGTCTGCTCGAGCGTCACGCCGTCGAGCGTGGCCAGGGCCTTCAAGGTGTAAAGGCCGGGCCCCTGGGCGAAGCCGGAAATGGCGAGGCCGTTGACCTGGCTGGCCGAGTTTCCGACCGTGCCGCCCACGGAGTTGCCCGTGTGGCGGAACACGATATTTCCGTTGGGCGCGGTCACGGAGAACTGGAAGAAGATCCGATTGAGGCTGGCCGCGCCGTTGTTGACGATCTGCATGAAGCCGATTTTCTCGTTGGTCGAGAACGTCGCCCTTTGGGCGTTCGCCTGGTCCAGCACGGTGGCGCCCTGGCCCGTGAGCAGGCCCGCCGACGCGGCCCGCGCCGCCAGGATCAAAACCGCCGCCAGGAGGACCTTTCTCATCGCACCACCGCCAGCTTCTTGATCACCTTGGCCGACTGATTGTCGCTGCCGCCCTTGATCTTGACCATGACGTTATAGACGCCGGGGGCCACGGACCGGCCCGACAAGTTGTTCAGGTCCCAGACCGCGCGGTACACCGGCGCCGCCGCGCGGCTGATCTGGGAATCGGAGAATTCCTTGACGAGGTTGCCGGCGAGGTCGAAGATGTAGATGCCCGCCTCGAGCGGCATCAGCGCGGTCTCGAAGCGGATCGTCGTCGAGGTGCGCGCGGGGTTCGGGAAATTGAAGACGGACGATTCCGGCAATGGATCGAAAACGAAGCCGAGGACCCGGACCTCGCCTTCGGCGAGCACGACGTCCTGGAAGTCGGTGTAGCCCAGGCCGGTGTGGGCCCGGACGGAGTAGGTTCCGGGAAGAAGCCCGCCGATGGTCCAGCTTCCCCCCGGCCCCGGCGTCGCGCGCGCGACCATGCGGCCCTGCTGATGAAGCTCGACGAAGCTCTCGGCCGCGGCCACGCCCAGCCCGCCTGCGCCGAAGGAGGCCGTCCCCATCGTCGACAAAGTTCCCGTCAAGGTAGCCAGAGCGTAATTGATGTTCAGGAAGAAGTCAACATTGGTGGAGCCCATCGCGATCCCGTCCTGCCAGAGCGAGCTTGAGAAGCCGTTGACGGTCCAGGTGACCCGAAGCTTGTAGTTGCCGGGCGGCAGGCCGTTGACGGTGTAGGTGCCGCTGCCGTCGGCCAAGGTGAAGGTCGTGCCCATCAGGGCGTCCGCGGCGTTCCAGCAGTCGACCTGCACCGCGGTGATGCCCTGGGTGGAGATGTCGAGGACGTGGCCGGTGATCGCGTTGAGCGGAGAGGGCGCCGCGGTCGTGGTCGCCTGGTTCGAGAAATTCGACCAGTTTCCGTCGCCGTCCTCGAGCGCCAGGCGCAGATAATAGGTCGTGCCCGGGTTGAGGGCGATCACCGTGTAGGCCTGCACGGTCCCGGGGTAGACCCCCGCCGTGGTGACGACCACCTGCGCGGCCGCGGTGCTGGCGACCGCCGCGATATCCGTCGAATAGAAGATCCGGTATTCACCGAGCGCGACCGGGCCGACGCCGGCGTCGTCGCCCGGCGCGGTCCACGTCAGATCGATACGGCCCGGCGCCGAGCCGTGGGAGGCCGCCAGATCCGCGACGGCGGAAGGCGGCGTCACGTCCTGCCAGGTGAAGGTCGCGCCCGACACGAAGAAGTCGCCCGCATTCGCGGGAAGCGCGTTGTCGGCCGCGCGCACCGCGATGAAGTAGCTGGCGCCGTCGTCGAGCAAGGCCTTCAGCTCGGGCGTCGGGGTCACGGACCAGGCCGTCGTACCGGTCGTCACGGACGACACGGCGGTGACGCCCCACGCCTGGGTGAACCAGTTCCACCACAGGCCGTCGGCGTTGCGGCGCAGACGGACCTCGACGGAGGACAGCCCCGACGGGTTGGGCGCCGGATCGACCGCCGTGCCGCTGATCTGAGGAAGGACCGCGACCGTGGAGTTGGGCACCGGCGCCAGAACGCCCACGGTCGGGGTCGACAGGTCCATCACGAAGGTGGAGGTCGCGTAAATCGTCGAATAGATGTTTGCGGTCGACGAGGAACGGGCCACGGCCCGATAGGTCCGGCCGTCGGTCCAAAGGATGCCGGGAGCCAAGGTCCACGCCGTGGCGCCGGAGGCCGGCATCAGGATGGGCAAGGCCGAGTTGAACGCCGGGCCCGCCGGATTCCAGTACAGATTGAGGGTCATGTCCAGGATGCTGACCTCGGTGCCCTGCACGCCGTAGATGCTCGCGGCCGTTCCGCTGAGCTGCCCGAGGGAGGAAGTGAAGGAGCCGCTCTGCGGCGTGACGATCGCGACGCTGGGGCCGGTCGTGTCCTTATGCACGTAGAACGCGGCGACCGCGGTCGTCGTGGCTCCGGCGACGTCCCACGAACGCACGGAGATATAGTTGGTGACGCCGGAGACCAGCGAGGTGAAATCGACCGGCCACGGCGTCGTGTAGGAGGTCGTGCCGGCCACCGCGGCGATGTCCGTCCAGGTGACGACCTCGGCGTTCGCGGCGACGGGAGAAAGGCTCGCGCTGTACTGGAACGCGGCCAGGCCGCTGCTGGGATCGCGCACGCCGACGGTATAGGTCGTGCCGGCCACCGAGCGCGGAACGGCGTCCCCGGACTGCGTGTTGACGATGATGGGAGAGGTCGTGTCCTTCTTGACGTAGAACGCGTCCTGCAGGACCGTGAAGTTGTTCAAGGGCGGGCCGTTGAAGACCTTGACGGTGATGTAATTGGTCACGCCTTCGATAAGCGCGTCGAACACCGGGACGGGCAGAGACCAGGGCGTGCTGTAGGAGTCGGACGGGAGGAGGCCGATGATGACGTCGGTGAAGGGTACGACGTCGGTGCCCAGGCCCAAAGCCGTCGTCGAGGCCTTGACCTGAAATTTGTCGAGGTGCGCGCCGCTCGTATCCAGGAACGCCGTCGAGTAAAGCGCGGTGTTGGCGCGCCGCCAGAGGGCGTCGCCCGTCTGGGAGTTCAGGATCGTCGGGAAGAGCGGGCTCGCCACCGTCAAGGTCGAGCCCAGATTGACGTACGCGGACGGCACGCCGTTATGATTGAGCGCGCGGACGCGGAAGTAATAGCTCGTGTTGCCGCTCAGACCGGTGAACATCGCGTTCGGCCCGAACACCGGCGCCGTCGTGAAGGTGACGGAGGTCGCGAAGGCGTTGAAGTCGGGCGCCGTCGAGAGCTGAACCGTGTAGGTCGTGATCGCCAGCGCGTTGCCGTTGGCGCTCCAGCTGACCGTGAACGAGGTGATGCCGACGCCCGTGAAGGTCGAAGCGACCGTGGCGGGAGGCGCGGCCAAGGTCGAGGTGGCGCCGTAGGCCGTGAACAGGCTCGAGCGCAGGTTGCCGTTGGCCCGGACGAACAGGAAGTAGGTCGTATTGGAATCGAGCGCGGGCAGCAAGGCCGCGGCCGTCGTCGCGGCGATCGCGAAGGTCGAGCTCGAGGCGGCGATGCTCGTCGGCGGGTTCGCGGCCACGGTCGAGGCGATCAAGGTGTAGCCGGTCGCGCTGGGAACCAGGCCCCAGGTGGCGGTGATCGACGTGATGTCCACCGACGGGAAGCCGGCCGCGGGGGGCACGGCGAGGGGTGCCAGCAGGGTCCGCGTCGAGCCGAGGCTGACGAAGCCCGTGAAGCTTCCGCCGTGATTGACCGCCCGAACCCGGAAGAAGTAATCCTTGTAGTCGTCCAAGCCCGTGAAGGTCGCGCTGGGACCCGCCGCAGGGGCCGTGGTGAAGCTGACCGCGATCGTCGCAAAAGAGTCGGTCGAGAGCTGGACCGTGTAGCTCGAGGTCGCGAGCGGGTTGCCGTTGGCGCTCCAGCTCACGGTGATGGAGCCGATCTCGACGGCCGTGAAGGTCGTGACCGCCGTCGCGGGCAGGGCGGCCAAGGTCGCGGTGCTTCCGAGCGGCGTGTAGGCGCTCACCGCGCCGTTGGAGTTGCTCGCGGCCGCGTAGCCGAAGTAGGTCGTGTTCGGAATGAGGCTGCCCGCGAATGCCGTCGCCGTTGGCAGCGCGCCCGCCGGCGTCGTCGAGAGGACGAAGTTTCCGGCGAACGAATTGAAGGCGCCGCCCGTCGACAGGACGACGCTGTAGGTCGTTACGCCGACGGGATTGCCGTTGGGCAGCCAGGAGAAGGTGGCGGAAGACTCGTGAACCGCCGCGAAGGTCGGCGCGGCGGCGGCCGGCGGCAGCGCCAAAGTCGAGGTCGACCCGAGCGCGGCGTAAGCCGTATAAAGGCCATTCCAGTTCCGAGCCGCGGCGAAGGCGAAGTAAGTCGTGTTGGCGGCGAGGCCCGTAAGCGTGGCCGTCGGCAGGGCGCCCGCCGGCTGGGTCGAGGCGATCGTGAAGTTGCCCGCGTGAACGTTGGGATAGACTGCGTCGGTGGATACCACGACCGTGTAGGTCGTCACCGAGAGCGGGTTGCCGTTGGCCAGCCAGGACACCGTCAGGCCGTTGGTCGCCGCGGCCGGGAAGGGCGTGGGCGCCGCCGCCGGCACGGCGGCCAAGGTCGCCGTCGAACCGAGCGCCACCCAGGCCGTCTGAATGCCGGGGACGCCGGCTATGCCGTTTCTGGCCGAGGACTGGAAGAAGTAGGTCGTATTCGCCGTAAGCGCCAGCGTGGCCGTCGAGGTCATCGCCGCCCAATCGGATGACAGGACCGCCGCCCCGCCGCCGAAGCTCGAAGAGGTGGACGCCCGGGCCTTGAACTCCGTGCCGCCGGGATTGCCGTTGAGCGCCCAGTTAAACGTGACGGAATCGGCCGCGACGACCGTGAACGCCGGCGCGACCGCGATTGGCAAGGCGGCCCACGTATAGGTGGACACGATGGCCGTTTGACCGCTTAGGGTGCCCGCCTGGCCGCGCGCGCGCGCGCGGAAGTTGACCAAGGTATTCGGGGCCAGACCGGAGAAGCGTGTGGCCACGCCCGGGTCGTACGCCTCGTTGACGGTCAGGGAGGTCGCCCCGCCATCGGCGCTGCCGCCCATGGCATAGATATGTCCGCCCGCCGCCACCGCGCTCAGGCCCGCGCGGCCGGTCGGCATAATGGCGCGGACGGTCCAGGTGTCGACGGCCGGGTCATATTCATAAACGGCCTGAGATGAAAGCGCCCCGCCGATCACGAAGATCTTGCCCCCCAAGGACGCCGCCGCGCCCTGCTCAACCGCGGCGGGAAGGAAGCTCGCGCCGGACCAGGCATTGGTGATCGTGTTGTACGTGTTGACGGCGTTGGTGGGGCCATTGCCGCCCGCCGCGGCGATTCTGCCCGCCATGGCGCCGGCGGCCGCCGCCGCTGCCATCTGGGTCCGGGCGGCCGGCATAACGGGCCGGGTCGTCCAAGCATTGGCGGACGGATCATACTGCACGGTCTGGTCGATTTCGGCGCCGCCGTTCACGCCGCCGAACGCGTACACCGCGCCGCCGGCGCCGACCGCCGACAGATGATCGGCGGCCACGGGCAGAACCGCCCGAGTCGTCCAGGCGTTGGCCACAGGATCGTACTCCTCGTTAACGGTTAACGAAGCTCCTCCGTCGGGAGTGCCGCCGACCGCGTAAATCCGTCCTCCGGCAGCCGCGCCGCCGATGCCGTAGCGAGTCGACGAGATGTTGGGCAGGGAAGACCAGACATTGGTCGCCGGATCGTAAACCCGGGCCGCGTTCTGGGCGACGGCTCCGTTGACGCCGCCGAATACGTAGACCAGGCTGTTAAACCCGGCGGCGCCGGCCTCGCTGATCGGCGCGACCAGCGCGGTCGTCGACACCCACTGCTCGCCGTGAACGGGCTGAAAGGTTCCGTTTCGGGAAATCTGCGTGCCGGACTGTCCGACGCCGAGGTTGGAGAAGTAAGGGGTCGGGGCGTAGGCGGACGCGACGATCGTATTGCTCGAAATCTCGTCGAAGACGACCGTCGAGGGGGGCGATATTCGGGTCACGGTCGAGCCCAGGACGGTGAAGCTGCTCGTAATGCCCCCATGGTTGACTCCGGCGACGTGCAGATAATAGAGCGTGTTGTCGAAGAGCCCCGGCACAGTCGCCGTCGGGAGCGCCCCGGCTGGCGCCGTGGAGAGCGCGCGGTTGCCGAAGAACGAGTTCGGATAAGCGTTGCCCGTGGACAAGACCACCGTATAGGTCGTCACGCCGACGGGGTTGCCGCCGGGCAGCCAGGACACCGTCATCGAGGTGAGCTCGACCCCGCTGAACGGGATCGCCGCCGCCGCGGGCGCGTCGGCGAGTGTCGCAGTCGCGGGATACGCCGAGTAGGCGGTGGCCGCGCCCGGGCCGACGGCCCGGACGAAGACGAAGTACGTCGTGTTCGGAACCAAGGGCGGCGCCGTCAGCGCCGCCGTCGTCGTGTTGATCCCCGACGGATTGCTGGACGCGAACGCGGCCAGCGGATCGTTTGTCAGCGACGCGACGAGCGTGTAGCCCGTGGCCAGCGCGGTCAGGCCCCAGGTCGCGGTGATCGAGGTTTTGTCGACCGCGACGAAGCCGGCGATCGCGGGGGCCAGCAAAGTCACGGGCCGGGTCAAGGTCGAACCCAGTATGGCGAACGTCGACCCGATGCCTAGATGGTTTTTAGCCTGCACACGGAAGGTGTAGAGCTCATTGGGTCCCAGGCCGGTGAAGGTCGCGCTGGGACCGAAGGCCGGGGCTGTGGTGAACTCGACTGAAATGGTCGAGAATGAATCAGTGGACAACGAGACGGTGTAGGTCGTAATCGACAGAGGGTTGCCGTTGGCGCTCCAGCTCACCGTGAAGCTCGAGAAGCCGACGTTGCTGAAAGTCGAGATGGCCGTCAGCGGGGGTGCGGCTTGGGTCGGCGTCGAGCCCAAGGCCGCGTACTGGGAAGGCATACCGTTCCAATTGATCCCCGCGCCGTAGGCGAAATAGGTCGTATTCGGCGACAACCCCGTCAACGGCGCCGCGAACGCCGTCGTGGACAGTTGGACGTTGCCCAGGAACGAGTTGGGGTAATTGGACCCGGATGACAGGACGACGGTATAGGTCGATCCAAAGGGATTTCCGTTCGCCGTGTAATTCACCGTCAGGCCGTACGACGAAATTCCGACAAGGGTCGGTATGAAGGTTCCCGGGATGTTGGCTAAGGTCGCCGTCGCGATCATCCCGGCGAACGCGTGGTAATCGCCCCAGATGGCTCCGACGACCGCGTAGTAGGTGGTGTTATAAGCCAGGCCCTGCGGCGCCAGGAGCGTCAAGGCGGTGTTGGGCGTCGATGAGGAGAACTGCGTGCCGGCGAAATTCGAAGCCGTGGAGGCGACCACGATGAAGCCGTCCGAACCCAAGGGGTCGTACGAATAGCTGACGCTGGAGCCGAACACCGCCGCCACGGCCGAGTTCGCCGGCGCGGCCGGGGTCTTCGACGCTTCCGCGGTGTTGCCGTAGGAGCCCAAGTTGGCGCGCCCGCCGTTGGGAGACGCTTCGCTCGAGAACGAGCCCGCGGGGTCGGCCTTGTCGATCAGGGCCGAGGTGAAGCCGTCGTTGACGAACCCGGCGCCGTCCCAGCGCCCGGCCTGAGAAAGCATATGGAAATCTTCGACACCGGTGGACGGATCCTTCCAGCGCGGATGCTTGGCGATGGAGTTCCCATCCCGGAGGATCGCCGAGAACCAGGGGAACGGCAGCGATACGCCGGAGCCCCACTCGATCGAATTAAAGCTGTTCGAACTAAAGAAGTTGTTGTAATCAGAGAAGAAGCCGGCCTGGCTCGCCGCGTCGATGAACAACGCGGCCGTCGAAGAGGTGACGGACCATGAGCTCGAGAAGACGTTTCCGCTGAGCCGGGTGGCGGGCGAGCCGGTGATGCGCATATGGTAGGCGCTGCTGATGTTCGTGCCGGTCGAATGCACGTCGTTGTACTGGAAGATGGTATTGGGGGTACCCGCCAGGCCGACGCCGAGAGCGAGGCCGGTGACCATACCTGGGTTGGAGATACGGTTTCCAGAAATCACGAGGCCGTCGCTGCTGAGGGCATCAAGAGCCACCGTGTGGAAGCCGCCGCCGTTCGTGCCGGGAGTGCGCCAGTATATCCCGTTGTTCTGAATGGTGGCGCCCGAGGCCAGGCCGTTTAGCCGGATGCCGTAGGTGATGGCGCTGGCGGAGATGCTCGGAATGATCGTGTTGGACGTGATCCACACTTTCGTTCCCGCCGCCTGCGTGGCGATGCTCAGGCCATAATACCCACCGTAGATGGTGTTGGTGGACACGATGATCGCCCCGGAGTTCCCGTCTTCAAGGGAGAGGCCGACGCCCTGAGAACCGGCGACCAGCGTGTTCGAGGACATCGCCAGGTGGACGCTGCCGCTGCGCACGATCAACGCTCCGCCCTTCGTATTGGTGGCCACGATCACGTTCGAGTTGATGACCGTGCCGGTGGCGTTGCTGACGACCGCGGCCGTCGAGCCTTGAACGTAGGAGCTCCGGAGCGTGTTCGAGGATGAGTCGGCGATCACGAGGGCGAAGTACCCGGCCGCGCCGCTTGTGATCGTGCTCAGGCTGATCGTGTTGAAATCGGCGCCGCCGAACAACCGTGCGCTCTCGCCGGACAGATTCGAGATGCGGCTCCCTGCCACCGTGTTGTAATCCGCGTTGAAAATCGACAGCGCCCTGGCGCTGGAATTATCACCCAGCATCACGCTTTGGCTGATCGCGTTGTAATTGGCCCCGTTCTCGAACAGCACGGCGGGCCCCGCGCTGTTCGTGAAAAGGTTCCCGGCAAAGGTGTTGGTGGAGGACGCGGTTACGTAGAGAGCCATGTTTCCGCCGGCGAAGCTCGCCATCGTGCTTTGGCTGATCGAGTTGAAGTTCGCGCCGCCGGCGAAAAGGGCGCCGTAGCCGTTGCGATTGCCCATATAGCTGCCCGTCACCGTGTTGAACCGGCCGCCGAGGATATCGAGGGCCGCGACGCCGGCCGCGGCGCTCGTGACCGTGCTGAGGCTGATCGTGTTGTAGTCGGCGCCGGAATCGATGAACGCGGCGATGCCCAGCGGGTTCGAGATGTAGCTCCCTGTCACTGCGTTGCTGTCGGAACTCACGACATAGAGCCCGTACCTGCCCCCGGCGTTGGCGATCATGGTGCTGAGGCTGATCGTGTTGTTGTCGGAGCCGGTCTGCATCGTGGCGGCGGAGCCCGACAGGTTCTGCATCAGGGAGCCCGTCACCATATTGTTATCGGCGTTAACGAGATAGTACGCGTATTGATTCGAGTCGTTGGAGACCATGGTGCTGAAGCTGATCGTGTTGTAATTAGCGCCGGTGCTCATGGTGGCGGCGTGACCCGCCGGGGCCGCCATATAGGAGCCTGTCACCGTGTTGCGGCTGGAACCGGTAAGAGAGAGCGCGACGTAGTTTATGGCGCCGGAAGTGATGGTGCTATTGCTGATCGTGTTGTAGTCGGCTCCGGATTCGAGCACCGCGCCATAGCCCAGCGGGTTGGAGATATAGCCCCCTGTCACGGTGTTGGATGAGGCGCCGGCGAGATGGAGGGCATGGAGAAAGTTGCTGGCGCTGTTGTTCGTCATCGTGCTATTGGACACTACGGCGAACTTTCCGTCCAAGCGCAGACCGTGCGCGCTCAGTACCGAGATGATGGAGTAGGACAGCGAGCTATAGCTCGACAGGGCCACGCCCGCCGCCGAGACAAAACCGCCGCCGCTTCCATTGATGTTGACGCTGGAGAGCAAGATGTTGGCCGACGAGGCGAATATGCCGTAGGCGATGGCGCCGGTGGGCGCCACGTCGATGCCGATGACGTTGACGCTCGCGTTGCGGATGATGAAGCCCGAGCGCACCGTCGGATGCACCGTCAGCGAAGGATCGAGCATGATCGTGATGCTCGAGCCGTTGTTGGTGAAGTTCTGCACCGTGACCGCCTCATTGTAGATCCCGCTGTCGCCGATGATGACGCAGGAATGGCCTCCGACGATCGGGTTGGACAGAGCCGCGATTCCGCCCTGGATCGTGGTCGCGTCACCGCCGCCCGCCTGACGGACGTACTTCGTGACCGGGCAAGGCAGCACGGTCTGCGAGGCCTCGGACGACTGGCCGTAGGAGCCCTGGTTGGCGCGGGCGCCGTTGGGCTGGACCTCGAGCCCGACGACCGCGGCGGGATCGGCGCGGTCTATGACGGGAGAGTCCACCGCGTCCTGCACGAATCCGGCGCCGTCCCAGCGGCCCTCACGGGACAGGGGGTGGAAATCCTCCGCCGCGGGGTTGACGAAGCGTGGATTGGCCGACAGCGTTTTGGCGTCCTGGCCCGTCGTCGCGATCCAATTGGCGATGAGGCTGACCTGGCTCGCCCCCCAATATCCGTTGTAGGAGCTGTTGGAGCTGAAGAAGGTGTTGTAGTCCGAAGCGAATCCGGCCTGGCTCGGGGCGTCGACGACGATCAGGCGATTGGTCGTCGCCGTCATTGAGCTCGACAGGATGTTGTTGTGGGCTCGGACGTTCGCCGATCCGGTGATGCGCAGAAGATTGAAGCTCGTCAGCGATCCGCCCGTCGAGTAGAGGTCGTTGAACCTGAAGCTCGCGTTAGCCGACGCGTCGATCGCGGCGCCGATGTAGTTTCCGGAGGTCGCCATGGACGGGTTCGAGATCCGGTTGTTGTCGACCTGGAGGCCGGTGACCTGCTTGGCGAAAAGGCCGTACGCGCCGGCGCCCAGGCCGCCGAAGGCCGCGCCCGCCGTTCGATAGTAGATGCCGTTGTTCTGGACCGTGGCGCCGCGGGGCAGCAGCTCGAGATAGACGCCGTAGGTGGTGGCCGCCGCGCTCAAGGTCGGCACGATCGTGTTGGAATCGATCCAAATGTCGGCGTCCGCGCTCAAGAGGGCGGCCCCGATTCCGTAGATCGCTCCGCGAGCGATGATGGTGTTCGTTGACAGGCGGATCAGGCCGCCGGTTCCCATGTCGAGGCCGATTCCCGCCGCGCCGCCTCCAAGAATCGTGTTTCCGGCCACGGTGAGCGTCGAAGAATAGTTCGTGGCGAAGAGGCCGCTTCCGCCGCCGGACGCCGCGATCACGTTAGCGGTCACGACGGCCCGGCTCGAGCCGCTGAGGTACACGCCCGTGGAGCCCTGGACATAGGAATTGGCGATCGTGATGCTATTCGTATATGTATCGCCCCAGATGCCCGCGCTCGCGCCCGCGCTCCCGCCAGTCACGGTGCTGAGAGAGACGCTCAATCCGGACATGCTCTGCGCGCGGATGCCGCGAAGCCCGCCCTTCACCATACTGTTCTGGAAAGAGTTCCAATTGGAGTTGTTGTCCAGGAAGACGCCGTCGCCCGCCGAGTTGAAAATGACGCTCTGGGTGATGGTGTTCGTCGCGGAAAGCGTCAGGGACAGCGCGCCCTCTGACGAGGAGTTGTTGATGATCGTGCTCTGCGAGATGGTGCTGTAGCTCGCGCTCACCAAATTGGCGCCGCGCCCCCCGGGGTTGGCGATGTAGCTCGAGGAAAGGCTGTTGCCCACGCCCCTCAGATAGAGGGCCCCGGTGCCGGTATTGCTCGTGATGGTGCTCTGGCTGACCGCGTTGTACGAGCCAGCCGATGCGCCTATCGCCAAGGCGTAGCCCAACGGGTTGCTCATGAAGCTCTGCGTCACCGTGTTGGTCGAGCCGCTATTGATGCTGAGGGCCCACAATGAGGCGCTGTTCTGCGTGAAAGTGCTTCCGGTGATGATGTTGTTGTTCGATGTGGTGTCCAATTCGGCGCCCGAGAGGAGGTTCGAGCCCTCGATGCGGTTGTAGACGGAGGCGTTCAGCTTCAAGCCGTAGACGGTGCCGCCGATCACCACGCTTTGGCTCAAAATGTTGGAGCTGGTGTTGATGAGAAACGCCGCGACGCCGACGGGGTTGGAGTTCGCGATGTAGCTCCCCGAGATCGTGTTCGAGGAGCCGTTTTGCACGACGAGTGCGTATTCGGTGGGTGCGGCGCTGGTAAAGGTGCTCAGGCTCAGCGTATTGCTGCTCGAGCCGGTGAGGTAGGCGCCGAAGCCCGCCGGATTGGACGCGAACACGCCGCTGATGGTGTTCGACGACGAGGTGTCGAGGTAAAGGCCGGCCTTGCTTACGCCGTTGCTAGCACCCGTGCTGTTGCTGACGGTGTTGTAGTAGGAATATTCGAGCCTGATCGCGTGTCCGTTGTCGGCGAACATGCGGCTGTTTGAGATCGTATTGAAGCTGGATCCGTATACCATAAGGCCGTAGCCGATACCGACGCTGCTGAAGCTGCTTTGGCTGATCGTATTGAAACCCTGGTAGTTGATGCGCAGGCCGCCGCCGTCGGTCAAGTTCTTCGCGGTCAACCCGAGGATCGTGTTCGACCGCGCATTTTCAAGGAGCACGGTGGGCTTCCCGGCCGAGTTGTTGGTCGCCGAGCTGTAAGACACCGTAGACATCGTGCTTCCCTGCAGCAGGAAACCGTAGGCGTTGACGACGGTCACGCTCGTGTAGCTCACCGTCGTCCAGCTCGACAGAGCGATGCCCGCCGAAGAGTAATTGCCGCCGGGATCGATGATGTTCACGCTGCTGATCGTCACGTTCGGCGAGGAGACGAAGATGCCGGCACTGAGAAGGACCTGGGGCACGACGTCGATGCCGACGATGTTGACGCTGGCGTTCAGCACGGTGAAGCCCAGCCGCACCGCCGGACGCGTCGACACCGCGGGATCGCCCATGATCGTGATCGACGAGCCGTTGTTCGTGAACCCAGATACGATCACCTGCTCCACATAGGTCCCCCCGCCGCGGATGACCACGCAGGAATGTCCGGCCAAGGACTGCGGCAGGGCCGCCAATCCCGCCGAAATCGTGCCGTACGGCTGTCCCGCGCCGACGTTCCGGGTGACCACGCAGCCCGGCTGCGTCCCGGCCTCCCAGTGCACCAGGCCGCCAGGATCGTTTTCGAAGGAAGGGCCGGTCCGGAGGCCGTAATGGGCGAACATCGAGATCCGCGACGCCGGATTGAGCGCGGCGGCCGAGACGTTGGCCCCGGTGGTCGCGTCCTCGAAATTGGCGAGGGTGAAGGTCGAGTTGAAGGTCCCGCCCAGGTAATGGATCGCGGTGGCGCCCGCGCTCAGGCCACGGAAGGTGACGGAGTCGACCGCGAGTACGAAGCCCACCGCCTGCGTCGATATCTCGAGGCCGCGCGCCGCGCCGGTCACCGTGACGCTGCCGACCGACACCACGCCGGAGTAATCGAGGCCCAGGGAAAGGCCCCGGCCGGAAGGGCCGCCGCGCAAGGTCGAGCTCGACAATCCGAATCCGCCGCCTTTGTTCAGCGCCAAGGCGCTGCCGATCGTATTGGTGGCGACGAGCACGCTCGTCGCGATCACCGTGCCGGTCGAATCGCTGACGAGCGCGGCTGTGGATCCCTGCACATAGGAATCGCGGATCGCATTCGAATATGAAAGGGAGATGGCGAGGGCCGAATTAGTTGCGGCCCGGCTCGTCACCGTGCTGAGCTCGATCACGTTGTTGTCCGCGCCGTTCGACAGCGACGCGCCGGTTCCGCCGGTATTCGAGATCAGGCAGCCGGTCACAGTGTTTGTGTCGGAATTCGTGATCTGAAGCGCGACGCCCGATCCGGAGGCGCTCGCCATCGTGCTTTGGCTGATGGTATTACGATCGGCCGTGGACGCGATCAGCGCGCCGTATCCGACAGGATTGGCCAGGTAGCTGCCGGTGAACGTGTTGAAGTCCGACGAGTTCACCCAGAGCGCGGCGCCGCCGCTGACCTCGCTCGTTACCGAGCTTTGGCTGATCGTATTGTAGCTGGCGCTGACGCCGAACAGCGCGCCTACACCCGTCGGCGCCGTCATGATGCTCCCCGTAAATGTATTCGACGAGGAGGTCCGCACGTATAGGGCAAAATTCGTGAGGCCGCTCGTAATAGTGCTGCCGCTGACGAGGTTGTCGTTAGAACCGTTGTCAGTGAAAAGACCATGGCCAAACGTCCCCTGTATGTAGCTCTGAGAGATCGCATTGTGCGAGGAGGTTGTGAGTATAAATGCGGCGGCATCGACGAAGCCGTTTGCCAGGGCGCCGGCGATGGTGCTCTGGCTGATCGTGTTCCAATGGGCGCTGCTCAGGTAAGCGCCGTAACCCTCAGGATTGGAGACAAAGCTCTGCGTTACAGTGTTCCAGGTCGACGAAACGATGCTGAGCCCCCGGCCGCTGCTTCCGTTGCTCGCCATCACGCTCAGGGTGATCGTATTGTAAGCGGAGCCCCCCAGGAAGTGCGCGCCGATGCCCGCGGGGCTTCCCATGTAGCTGCTCGTCACGCTGTTGGATTCGGAGCCGACGACGAATAATCCTCCCCCGCCGCCGCTCGTCATTGTGCTCATGCCGATCGAGTTGCCGTTCGCGCCGTTTTCGAGCCGGACGCCGTGGCCGGTCCCGTTTGCGATAAAGCTCTGAGTCACGGTGTTCGAATCGGATGCGTTGATGTAAAGAGCGTAGGAGCCCCCGGAATTATTCGTGATCGAGCTGTAGGAGACTGCGGCGAAGTTCCCCTCCAGCTGCACCCCGTGCGCGCCCGCGACCGAGACGGTGGAGCGGGACAAGGCGTTCCAGCTGCTCAGCACGACGCCGACGGAGTTGATGAAAGAGTTGTGCTCCACTCGGACGTTGTCGATCGTCACATAGGCGGAGGAAGAGTGCACGCCGTAATTGACAAAGGCGTCCGGCCGGACGATGAAGCCGCGCACGTTCACGCTGGCGTTCTTGATCACGAAGCCCGCCGGCCCTCCGTTAGGGCTGACAACCGGGGCGGAGCTGATGAAGCTCGGGTCCGCCATGATCGTGATCGAGGAGCCGTTATTCGTGAAGCCCTCGACCGTCACCTGGCCGCTGTAGGTCTGAGTGTCGCGCACGACGACGCAGGAATGCCCGGTCAAGGAAATCGGCAAGGCGTCGATGCCGGCCTGGATCGTATTGTAAAGTTGGCCCCCGCCCACGTTGTTCGTCACCACGCAGCCCGGCACGGGGCCGGCCTGCCAACCGACGACCTGGTTCGGGTCGTTCTCGAAGGAAGGACCCGTGCGGACGCCGTAGTGGGCGAACATCGAGATCCGCGACGCGCCGTTCAGTGCTGCGCCGGAGACATTGGCGCCGATCGTCGAGTCCTCGAAATTGGCGAGAGTGAGGGTCGATACGAACGTCCCTCCAAGGAAGTGAATCGCGGTCGCGCCCGCGGTCAGGCCCCTAAAGGTGATGGAGTCGACGGCAAGGACGAAGTTCGCGGCCTGGGCCGAGAGCTCCATACCGCGAACCGAACCGGTCACCGTGACGCTGCCTATGGACACAATGCCGTTGCCGCTGTTGAGCTGAAGCCCGACGCCGGCCGGGCCGCCGCGCAAGGTCGTGCTCGCCACGGTCAGGTTGACGCTGCCGTTGTTGAGAGCTAAAGCAAGGCCGACGGTATGCGTGGCGACGAGCACGCTTGAATTGATGACCGTACCTGTCGCGCCGCTGACGACCGCGCCCATCGAGCCCTGAATATAGGAGAACGCGATGGTGTTCGTGGAAGACCCTTCAATCAGGAGGGCGCTGAAACCGGAGTCGGTGCTCGTGATCGTGCTCTGACTGATCGTGTTCTTGTCGGATTGGGAAAAGCGGGCACCGTGTTGTGCGCCACCCATATAGCTCTTCGTCACGGCAGTGTAGGAGGAGCTGACGGCATAGAACCCGAAGGTGCCGATCATGGTGCTCATGCTGATGCTGTTATAGTCGGAGCCGGTGTTCAGCTCGACGCCGCGAGTCGCACCCCAAAGATAGCTTTGCGTCACGGAGTTGTAATCGGCGGCCACGGCGTAGAGGCCGGAAGTGCCGAGGCCGATCATTGTGCTGAGGCTGATCACGTTGTAATCCGAGAAGGAGTTCAGAAAGACGCCGTAGGTCGCGCCCTTCATGTAGCTCTGCGCCACCGTGTTCGAGTCGGCGCTCGTGGCATAGAGGCCGTACTGGCTGACGCCGATCATCGTGCTGAGGCTGATCGAGTTGTTGTCGGACCCGGTGTCCAGGCCCGCGCCGTAGCCGGCGCCCTGCAAATAGCTCTGCGCCACGGTGTTCCAATCCGCGCCGAGGGCATAGACGGCGTAGTTGCCGCTGCTGACGGTGCTGAGGCTGATGACGTTGTAGTCCGCGCCCGTATGCAAATAGATTCCGCTGTCGCCGCTCGTCATGCTGCTCTGGGTCACGGTGTTCGAATCCGAGCCCACGATATAGACGGCGAAGTTGGTGTTTCCGGTCATGGTGCTGAGGCTGATGGTGTTGTAGTCGGAACCGGAGTCGATGAAAGCGGCGTACTGGCTCCCCCACAAATAGCTCCTGGTCACGAGGTTCGAATCGGCTCCGCCCGTATAAAGCGCGTAGTTCGCGCTGGCGATCACGCTGCTGAAGCTGATGATGTTGTGATCGGAACCGGTATCCAGGCGCGCCCCGCTGGCGTTGCCGCGCATATAGCTCTGCGTTATGGTGTTTGAGTCGGAATCATTCGTCCAGAGGCCGAAACTGTCGTTTCCGATCATGGTGCTGAAACTAATCGTGTTGTAATCGGAGCCGTTGTTGAGCGCGGCGCCGCGCAGTTGGCTCCAAAGGAAGCTCTGCGTCACCGTGTTCGTGTCCGATTCCGTAGCCCAGAGTGCGTACCCCCCAGCATTGGAATTGCTCGCCAAGATAACGGAGAACGCGTTGTTCTTCCCGCCATTTAAGTAGACGGGATAATTGGAGACCGAGTTATTGATCGCCGTGCTGAAGGTCACGGTCGTCCCCGTCGCGCCGTCAAGCCGGAAGCCATGGGCGTCCCCCACGTTCACCGAGCTATAGGACACCGTGCTCCAGCTGCTCAAAACGATGCCGGCGACGCTGATCGGGCCGAGCGTCCCCTCGATGTGGACGTTGGAGATCGACACGTTCGCCGAGGACGCCACGATGCCGTAATTGACCGGGAGGGTCGGCGACACGTTGATGTTGCTGATATTGACGCTCGAGTTCTTAATGATGAAGCCGGCGAAGAGGCCTCCGGCGTTGGCCCTGACATACGGCCGGACCGTCTGCGCCGGGTCGAGGCGGATCGTGATCGACGAGCCGGCGTTCACGATGCCTTCGACGAGGACCCTCTCGTAGTAGATGTCGCTGTCCTGGATATAGACGCAGGCATGTCCGGGCAGAGGGCTCGGCAGGTTGTCGACGGCGCTTTGGATCGTCACGAAGGGGCATGCGCCGGTCTTGCAGACCTTGCGCGTGACGGGGCAGGGCAAGGTGGGCGACTTCGAGGCCTCGGCCGTGTTGCCGTAGGAGCCGGGGTTGACCACGCCGCCGTTGGGCGCGGGCTCATCCGCGAAGGCCTCGGCGGGATCGCCGTAATCTAAGGAAGGCGAATCAACGGAGTCCGTGACGAACAGCTGTGTCGCGGGGTTGAAGCGCCCGTTGGTGGCCTTCTGATGGAAGTCCTCCTGGCCGCCGCTGGTCTGAGTAAAGAGCGGGTTGCCCGTCACGGAGTGAGCGTCGATGCCGGCGGTCGTCCGCCAGGGGAAGGTGTGGGCTCCCCCCCAGTTCAAACTGAAGACGCCGTTGGAGCTGTAGTAGCTGTTGTAGTCGAAGGCCAGACCGCTCTGAGCATTGGCGTTGATGTGAGTCCCACCAAACCCAAACATCTCGCTCAGGAAGATATTGTTGCGCACCGAGACGGTCGAGTTGTTCACGTCGAGCATGTAGGACACGCCGCCCATGGTGCCGCTCGAGTGCATGTCGTTGAAGCGGAATTGCGAGTCGCGCACATTGTCGAACGAGGCCCCGAAGAATGTGCCTCCGGTGTTGACAACTCCGGGCTGGTTGATGCGGTTGCGTTCAATGACGAGCCCCAGGGAGCTGATAAAGCGCATGCCCCGATACTGGCCGCCGCTGGCGTTGTGCCGGAAGTAGACGTTGTTGTTCTGGACCGTCGCGCCGTACAGCAGCCCGTCGAGAACCACGCCCTGGGCGCCGACGCCGGACAGGGGCGGCACGATCGTATTCGAAGCGATCCAGACCGTGCTCCCGGCAGTCGCCGTCGACAAGCACACCGAGCAGGACGCGCCGGTGATGAAGTTGTTGAGCACTTCGATCACGCCGCCGTTGAAGGACGAGGAAACAAATCCACTGCCGCCCGACACCGTCGTTATGGTGCTCGCCGACAGGGTCATGCCGCTCGAGCCGTCCATGAAGCGCGCGCCGTAGCCCGTCCCGAAGGTGGCATTGAGCTTGCTGCTGTGAATCCGCGTGCCCGTGGAACCAATGACGATGGCGGCGGAATTCCCTGACAGGTACGAGCCCACGACGGTGTTGGAGGAGGTCCGATCGAAGGTGACGGCATCGCCCGTGGAGGTGAAGGTGCTGGAAACGATCGAGTTTCCGTTGGCCATGATCTCGAAGTAGCCAGCCTTTGGTGATCCCGGGCCGGAGCGGGTGAAGATGGACTGGCTGAAGGTGTTCGACGCGGAGGCAACGACGTGCAGCGTGTACCCGCCGCTGGCGCTCGACGACGCGAGGGTGCTGCCGCTGATGGTGTGGAAGCCGCCGGAGGAGAGTTTGACCGCGGTCCCATCGAGGGTGTAGATGTACGAGCCGACGATGGCGTTCGCCGATGAGCGGTCGATCGTAATGGTGTGGCCCGGGGCCGTGATCGTGCTGGAGATGATCGCGTTGCCGTTGGACTGGAGCTCGAAACGAACGGCCTTCGGATTGCCGGGGCCGGTGCGGTTGATGAGGGACTGGCTGATCGTATTCGACGATGAGCTGGTCAAATAAAGCGCGTGATACGACGGGTCGGCGCTCGCCGAGATGATGGTGCTGAGGCTGATTGTGTTGAAGTCCGAGCTCGCCTCCAGGTAGGCGCCGATTTGGCCGCCCCATATGTAGCTCTGTGTCACGGTATTCGTATCGGAAGCGGTCACGCGCAGTCCTTCGTTGTTGTTGCCGACCATGGTGCTGAGGCTGATCGTGTTGAATTTGGCGAAGCTTTCCAGATTGGCGCCGCGCTGGTTGCCCCACATGTAGCTCTGCGTCACGGTATTCGAATCGGACGTAAGCGCGCTCAGTCCGTAAATATTGTTGCCGACCATGGTGCTGAGGCTGATCGCGTTGTAGTCCGCGCCCGAATCCAGAAAGAGGCCGGACCAGTTGCCCTGGACATAGGCCTGCGTCACGGTATTCGAATCGGAACTAAACACGTACATCCCGTGGTTCCCACTACCGATCACGGTGCTAAAGCTGATCGTGTTGTTGTCCGAGCCGCCACCAATGACGGCTCCGTAGCCGCCCCGCACGTAGCTCCGCGTCACGGTATTCGAATCGGACCCGGACGCGGAAAGCCCGTAGTTCAAGTTGCCGATCATGGTGCTGAAGCTGATCGTGTTGAAGTCCGCGCCCGAGATCAGGTAGGCGCCGAAGGCTCCGCCAGATATATAGCTCTGCGTCACGGTATTCGAATCTGACGCGTTCGCATACAGCCCGGAGTCCGTGCTGCCGATCATGGTGCTGAGGCTGATCGTGTTGAAGTCCGAGCCCGGGGCCAAATGGGCGCCGCGCTGAGCGCCCCAGAGGTTGCTCCACGTCACCGAGTTGGTGTCTGAACCCAGGGCATAGAGCCCGGTGCCCGAGGGGTGGCTGTTGCTCGCGAAGAGAACCGTGAAGCTGTTGTTATTGGCCCGCTCCAGATAAAAGGGGTAGCGCGTCGAGGACTCGTTCGCCGCCGAGCTGAAGCTGATCGTCGTCCCCGTCGAGCCGTCGAGCCAGTAGCCGTGCGCGTTCCACACGGTCACGGAGCTGTAGCTGATGGCGCTCCAAGAGCTGACGCGCACCCCCGCCTCGTAGATGCCCAGGGCCCCAAACGTGCTCACGCTGACGCTGGAGATCTGGACGTAGCTCGAGGACGCCCACACGCCGTAGGGGATGTTCTGGTTGACCCTCACCCGGAAGCCATGGATGTTGACGGAGGAATTGAGGACGTGAAAGGCGGCCGTCGAGAAGCCCGGCGGCTGGACTGTGGGAGTTTGAGCCGGCATGGCCTGGATGGTGATCGACGAGCCGTTGTTGGTGAAGCCCTGCACCGTGACTTGCTCGTTGTAGGTCGCGCTGTCGGTGATATTGATGCACCATGGTCCGGCCAGAACCGGAGGTATGTTCCCGAGCGCCGCGGTGATCGAGGCATCGGTTCCGGGCACGGTGCGGGTGTTCGGCGCCGTGCAAACGACGAAAGCGCGCGCGGGGGCCGCGGCGGCGATCAGCAGGCCCAACGCCAGGACGAGGCGCCTCATTTGGCGGCCCCCTTCGCGGCCGGCGCGGCCTTCTTCCCGCCGAAATTGAATTTAAAGGACATGCGGTGCGCGGTCCCAAGCTCGCCCGACGGCAGCAAGGCGTAGTCGAGGTCGCCGTACGGGGTGCGCAGGCCCGCGCCCAGCGACATCCCGTAGAAATCAGCCAGGCCCGACGCCGTCGAGCCCAGGGTCTTGCCGAGCGCGGCCGCGCGCTGCTGGCCGGAGTAGGTGCGGTAGCCCGCGCGAAGGGCGATCGGCCCGAAGCCGAGATACTCGAAGCCGAGGCGCGCGGCGAGGCCCTCGTCGCGCGGCTTGTCGAACTGGAGCACCAACGCGTGCGGGAACTCGCGGGTCAGGCCGTAGGCCGCGCCGAAGCGCGCGACCATCGGCAGGGGGTAGCCCTGTTCGACGTAGCGGATTTGAGTTCCCATGTTGACGATGCTGAAGCCAAGGGAGATTGGACGATTTTCGAAGCGGTACAGGGCGCCGAGATCGACCGCGTAGGCCGAAGCGGAGTAATTGGCGATGGTCTCGCGGATGTACTTGCCGGTGATGCCGACGCCGACGACGCCGATCTTGCGCCCGTAGGTCACGCCGAGCGCGGTGCCCGACGCGCCCACCGTCGCCTCGGGCGCGGCCGTCTCCGTGGTGCGCTGCTCGATGCCGCCGAGGCTCATGTGGGTGAGGCTCACGCCGAAGGGCCGTTTGACGAAGCCCGCCTGAGTCATGCTCACACCCTGGGTGAGCAGCGCCTGGGAGGCGAGAATCTCAAAATCGCCGGCGCTCGACTTCGCGTCCGCCGCGCGGGGATAGGCCAGGCCGGCGGGATTGTAGTACAGGGCCGAGGCGTCGTTGGCGACCGGAGCGAAGGCCTCGGCCATGCCGAGCGGACGCGCGCCGAAGCCCAGCTGCAGGAAGTTCGCCGCGGAGGTGCCCGCGCCGCCGGATTGCGCGGAGGCGGCGGACGCTAATAGGAGATACGCCAAGACGAGGGGGCGAAAACCGGGGCGACGAAGGGGAAGTTGGTTCAAATGCCAGCTGTTACAGGCTTTCCTATATAAGGAGTAGTTTACGGTGGTCGATTGACGATTTTGTTACAACGGTATACGGCGTAATAAGACTTTAATCACCCTCTTTTGGCCCTCATCCCTTGCGGCATGGCGGCGCATCTGGTACATATTCAGCTTATGGAATGGGTGCGTTGGCCGATGTTGATCGCCGTGCTGTGGCTCGCGGCCTGCGCCTCCCCGGAACAGGCCCCCCCCGCCGCCGCGCCCGTCCCGGCCGTCGCGCCTGAGACGGCCGCCCCTGAACCGACAACCTTGCCCGAGCTCTTGGCAGGCATCGAGGCGGCGTATCGGAAAGGCAACTACGACCGCGGCCTGGCCCTGGTCAAGCGAGTGTACGAGCTCAAGCAGAACGACGTGACGACCTTCGACCGCGTCGGGTCGATCTACTACGTGCTCGGCCGCTACGGGGAGGCGCTGACCGTCTGGCAGCAGGCGCTCCCGCTCGAAAAAAATCTTCGCCGGCGCAAGGAATTGTCGCAGTCCATCACCGTGGCCCGGCAGACCCTCGGCCTGGGACCGGAAGGCCGACCCGCGCCCGCCCCGGCGGCCCGGCCCAAGCCGAAGAAGCCGGCTAAGCTCGCCGTCGCTCCGGACGCGGCCCTCATCGAGCGCCTGTACCAGAAAGGTGTGCGCCATTACGCCGCGGGCGAATACCTCCAGGCCACGACGATCTTCCTGCGCATCGCTCAGCTCGATCCCGGCAACCTCAAGGCGGCCAAGGCCCTCGAACGCCTGCACCTCGACGGCGCGGCGACCGCCCCGTGAGGATCCAGTTCAAGCTGGCCCTGATCCTGGGCGCCACGATCGCGGCCGTCGTCGGAGCGTCCTGCTTCGCCTTTGTCGAGCTCCAGCGCGATTCGCTGCGCCGCTCCGAGGCCGAGAAGGAAAAGCTGCTGCTGCAGAGCGTGGAGCGGGTCGCCCGCGAGTCCCTGCTCGCCGCCGACCCTCTGATGCTTCTCGAGCATCTGCGCGTCTTGCGCCGGGACAAGCCCGAGGTCAGCCACAGCCGCGTTCTGCTTGACGGGGAATGGCAGGAGGTCGGCGGGCCGGCCGCGGCCTCGGACGAAACCGTCCGCCGCCTGATTTCGGTCTCTCTGCCCGATCGCAAGCCGGTCTCCGTCGAGCTCGACCTCTCCACCCGCCTGCTCGCCGAGCGCGAGCGCCGGGAGTTCGACCTCATGCTGCGCAACGTCGGACGGGCCGGCGGGGGCCTCGCCGTCCTCGGCCTGCTCTTGTCGATCCCCCTGAGCTGGACATTGACGCGGCGCATCGTCAACATCAAGAAGGTGCTCGGCGCCGTCTCCGAGGGAAACTTCGGAGAATCGGTGGACGCGCGCGGCTCCGATGAGCTCGCGGAGCTCGGCCGCGGCGTCAACGACATGTCCAAGCGCCTCAGGGAGCTCGACGAGATGAAGAAGCTGTTCATCGCGTCGGTGAGCCACGAGCTGCGCTCCCCCCTTGAAGCCATCGACAGCCACGCGCGCGGCATGAGCGACCAGCTTCACGGCCTCGACGACGCGACGCGCGCGCGCCTGGAGTCCATCCACAAGAACGCCTCGCGACTCGGACACTTCGTCTCCTCTCTGCTCGAGATGTCGCGCATCGAGCGCGGCCAGCTCGACTACATGCCGAAGCCTTCCGAGCTGGAGCCGCTGGTCAAGGACCTCGTCCTCTTCCTGGCGCCGCGCGCGGCGGAGGCGTCCCTGACCTTGAGCGCCGAGGTCGAGCCGGGCCTTCCTGTCTTTTCGTTCGATCCGGACCTCATCACGCAGGTGCTCACCAACCTGGTCTCCAACGCGATCAAGTTCACGCCCGCGGGCGGCAAGGTCACGGTCGGCGTCAAGCGAGAGGGCGGCCATGCCGTCTGCTCCGTCGAGGACACCGGCGTGGGCATTCCCGCGGCCGCCTTACAGCAGATCTTCGCCCCGTTCATGAGGATTCCCAACTCGATGCACGCCAACGGAACGGGGCTGGGCTTGTCCATCTCGAAGAAGATCATCGAGGCGCACGGCGGCCGGATCGCCGTCGAGTCCTCGGCCGGAAAGGGAAGCCGCTTCTACTTCGAGCTTCCGCTCGCGGGCGGCCCCGCGGCGAGCCGGTAGCCGACGCCGACGACGGTCTCGATCAGCCGGCCGGAGGGGCCAAGCTTGGCGCGCAGCGCGGACAGGTGGCGATCGACGGCGCGGCCGCCTCCGCGGGAATCGTCGTGCCACAGCGAGTTGATCAGGTTACCGCGCGTCAGGACGCGCTGCGGGTTGCGGATGAACTGAAGAAGCAGGGCGAACTCGAGCTTGGTCAGGCGGATCTTCTTCCCGTCAACGGAGCAGGAGTGGCTCGCCGGGCTGACCGTGACGGCGCCGTGGCGGAGGACCTCCTCCTCGGGGGCCGCGGGCAAGCGCGCGAGCAAAGAGCGCAGGCGCACGAGGAGCAGGTCCCGGTCCAGCGGCTTGAAGAAGTACTCGTCGGCGCCGGCGGTGAAGGCGGCGACGACCTCGTCCTTGTCGCGGGCGTTCTCGGAAATGCCGATGAGCACGGTGGTCCGCGTGCCGGGGTTCGAGCGCAGGGCGCGCAGGATTTCGCGGCCTTCCATCCCCGGCAGCTGCATGTTGAGGAGCACGACATGGGGGCCGTTTTTCGCGATGGCGTCGAAGAAACGACCCAAGGTCGAATATCCGCTCACGCCGTAGCCCTGGCCCTTGAGCAGGGCCGTCAGGCCGCGCGCGAGGCCGGCGTCAGGCTCGACCAACGCGATGCGCGCCGTCATGGAGGCGTTTGCAGGGCGGCGCGGACCCTGGCGAGAAGATCCTCGGTAACGAAGGGCTTGATCACGTAGTCCGTCCCGCCCAGCTTCACGCCTTTCGCCAGCTGGGACACCGCGGAGCGCGCGGTGCAGAAGAGAATGGGGGTGAGCGGGCGGACCTTCCCCTTTCGAATTTTTTCGCAAATCTCGAAGCCCGTCATGTCGGGCAGCATGACGTCCAGCAGCACCAGGTCGGGGCTTTCGGTCCGGTAGAGCTCCAGGCCCGCCTCACCCGTCGCCGCGTCGACGACGACGAAGCCGGCCTTCCCAAGCACTTCGCGCAGTATGATCCGGTAGTCCGGCTCGTCCTCGACGACCAGGATCTTTTTCTTGGCGGAAGCGGCGGGCATCAGCCGGGCCTGGTGTGGTGGGCCACCTTCAGCTTCAGCTTCGCGAAATCCAAGGGCTTGACGATGTAGTCGGTGGCGCCCACGGAGAAGGCCTCGTCGACCTCGGCCATCCTTCCGGCCGCGGTGCAGAAGAGGACCTTGGTCTTCGCCGTGCCCGGGTTCGCCCGGATCGCCCGGAGCACGTCCAGGCCGCCCATCGAGGGCATGTTGCGGTCGAGGATGACGAGGTCGAAGCGCGTCTTATCGATGAAGGCGAGGGCCTTGGCCCCCGAGGACGCCGTCGTGAAGCTGTAGCCCGAACCGTCGAGCACGTCCTTGATCAGATCCAAAATCGCGTCGTCGTCGTCGACGATGAGTATATGCGCCATGAGCCTCCTCTAATCCTCGTCCCCGCCCGCCTTGACGCGCGGCGGCTTGCCGGCGGCGAGCCAGCCCAGATAAGCCTCGAGAAATGGGTCGAGGTCGCCGTCCATCACGTTCGCGATCTGGGAGGTCTGCTCCCCGGTGCGCAGGTCCTTGACCATCTGATAGGGCATAAACACGTAGGAGCGTATCTGATGGCCCCAGGCGATGTCGCCCATCTCGCCGTAGTGCTTCTCCACGGCCGAGCGCTTCTTATCCAATTCGATCTGGTACAGCTTCGCCTTGAGCATGCGCAGGGCGTTCATGCGGTTCTGCAGCTGCGAACGCTCGGTCTGGCAGGCGATGACGAGGCCGGAGGGCTTGTGGCGGATGCGCACCGCGGTCTCGACCTTGTTGACGTTCTGGCCGCCGGCGCCGCCGGAGCGGAACGTCTCGAGCTCCAGGTCCGCGTCGTTGACCTGGATGTCGATCTCGTCCTCGATGTCGGGCACGACGTCGAGCGCGGCGAACGAGGTGTGCCGGCGCTTGGCCGAGTCGAACGGGGAGATGCGCACGAGCCGGTGCACGCCCTTCTCGCCCTTGAGCAGGCCGTAGGCGTTTGGCCCCTTGATGAAGGCCGACAGGCTCTTGAGGCCCGCGCCGTCTCCCTTCGCGAGCTCGGTGATGACGACCTCGTAGCCGTTCTTCTCGCACCAGCGCGCGTACATGCGCCACAGCATCTCGGCCCAGTCGCACGCCTCGAGGCCGCCCGCGCCGGCCTGCATGGTCACGATCGCGTCGTCCTTGTCGAACTCGCCCGACAGCTTGAGGCGCAGGTCCATCGCGCGCAGGAGCTTCTCGGCCTCCTTGAGGCCCTTGGCCGCTTCCTTGATCTCGCCCTCGTCCTTCATCTCGGTCGCGAGCTCGCAATGCGCCTTCAGGTCGTCGAGGGTCGCCTGCGCCTTGTCGTATTCGGCCAAGGTCTTCTTGAGATCGTTGAGCTCCTTCGACTTCTTCTTGGCCTTGACCGAGTCCGCCCAAAACGACGGCTCCCCCGCCTCCGCCTCGCGCGCGGAAACTTCCTTGCGCAGCTTGGCGAGGTCGAGGTTCCTGCCTATCTTGGCGAGCAGGTCCCGCATCTCGTCGATCTTATTGGCGGTCTCGGTAAACATCTCCGCTATTCTACGAAATCCCGGCTAACTGGATGGTGCCGCCGTCAACGGGCGAAGAGCTTGAGCGTGGCGGCGTGGAGGCGGGCGGTGTCCTCGGGCGTGGGGCCGTAGCCGCCGCCGAGGGTGACGGCGACGGGAACCTGGTAGACCCGGCAGCTGTCGTAGACCGCCAGGTCCCGTTCCCTGATCCCGGCCTCGGTGAGCTTGAGGCCGCCGAGGCGGTCCTTCTCCCAGACATCGACGCCGGCCTGGTAGATCACGAGGTCGGGCTTGGAGTCCATCACCGCACGCAGACCGTGGCGGAGCTTATCGTAGTACGGCGCGTCGCCGAGGCCGGGGACGAGCTCGACATCAAGCGAGCTCCGCCGGCGGACCTCCGGGTAAAGCCCGTACTGATGCATCGAGAACGTGAACGTGTCGGGATCCATCTCGAAGATGGCCGCGGTCCCGTTGCCCTGGTGAACGTCGAGATCGATCACCGCGGCGGTCTCGATCATGCCTTCGGCGCGAAGCCGGATGATCGCGAACGCGATGTCATTAATGGCGCAGTAGCCCTCTCCATGATCGCGAAAGGCGTGATGCGCCCCTCCGCCCGCATGAAGTCCGACGCCGGTCTCCAGGGCGTGCCGCGCCGCCAGCAAGGTTCCCCCCGCCGCTAAACGGTGCGCGCGCGCGATCTCCGGGGAAAAAGGCAGCTCCAGGCGGACGATGTCGGCCGGGCTCAAAACGCCGGTCATCAGCTTCTCGACCCAATCCGGGCTGTGAACGAGCAGCAGGTCCTCGCGAGAGGGCTCCGGCGGCTCGACGATGTCGGCGAAAGATTCGCACGCTTCCGCGGCCAAACGAAACTTCCTCGTCGAGAACGCATGCTCGCCGTAATCGACCTCATACTTCGGCGAATACACGACCCGGGGCTTCATTTTCTTCCTCTCAATCCAGAGTTATCCACAATTCACAGCTCAACTGTTGTTGACAACAGTTGAAGCGGCCTCTGTGGATAACTTCCTCGGCAAGAATAGGCTCAGAGCGAGGAATATGACGAGGACGAGACATGAAGCGCCGAGCCAATCGCCGTGGCGGGTGTAGAACGAACGTCTCGGGAAGGCGTCCTGAAGCGGGACCTCCGCGTCGAGCCTCCCGCGCTCGTGAAGCGCCAGCTCCGCCGTCGTCACGCCCCACGGGTCGATGACGGCGGACACACCGTTGTTGCCGGAGCGGATCACCGTCATGCGGTTCTCGATGGCGCGAAAGCGGTTGATGCGGTAGTGCTGGCGAGGCCCCCAGGTGTCGAGGTACCACGCGTCGTTGGTGATGTTGATCATCAGGCTCGCGCCGCGCGCCGCGTCAAGGCGCGGCCAGCGCGGGAAGATCGCCTCATAGCAGATCGTGACGGCGGCCGGGCCCCAGGCGGTGAGCAGTAGCGGCTGGCGCGCGGCGCCGGCCTCGAGGTCGCCCAGGTTGTCGAGGATCATAAGCCAGCGGTCGATCACGAAACGGGGCACGAAGCGGCGCAGGGGCACGAACTCGCCGAACGGCACGAGCTGGCGCTTGGCGTAGCGGCCGTCGACTCGGCCGTCCGGCGCGATCAGCTGCGCGGCGTTCGCCGGACCGCCGTCCCGGTCGCCGGCGGCGATGATGCCGACGAGCTGCGGCGACCCGAGCTTGACCGCCCATCTCGCGGCCTCGGGGACCGCTTCGTCCCGGCGCGCCCAGCGCGGGATCGCCGTCTCCGGCCAGACGACGAGCGCGGGCGCCGACGGACGCGGCCGCGACAGCAGCTCGTCGTAGCCGTCGAGAATCTCCTTGATCCAGGCCTCGTCCCATTTGTGGTACTGATCCACGCGGGGCTGAAGAATTTCGACGCGCGCCGCCTCCCCGCGGACCCGCGGCCGGGCGGCGAGGACGTAGGCGCCGTGCCCCCAGATTCCCGCGGCCAGCACGACCGCGGCGGCCAAGGACGCGGCGGCCTGATCGTCCCGCTCGCAGAGCCAGGCCTCGGCGAGGGCGGCGTTGAACATCACGATCGTGAAATCGAGCAGATGCGGCCCGCCCCACGACGCGGCCTGAAGAAGCGCGAGGTTGTCCCACTGAGTATAGGAGAACAGGTCCATCCCGACGCGCGCGGTCCAGAGCGAGGAGGCCGAGGCGACGGCGGTCCAGGCCGACGCCCAGAGAAGCGGGCGCAGGACGCGCGGTACGGCCCCGGAGAAGGTGCGCGCGAGGCCGGCGACGATCGCCCAGCCGGCGCCGAGGACGGCCGCCAGGCCGAGCACGGCGAGAGCGGACACGACGACCGGCACCTGCGCGAAGCGGCAGGTCGCGTAAATCCAGTGCGCGGCGACGAGGTGATAGGCGAAGCCCGCGCTGAAGCCGTACAGGGCGGAGAGCCGGGCCGTGGGGGCCGCGTTCGCGGCGACGATCAGCGGAACGAGCCCGAGCCAGGCGAAGCCCCAAAGGCCGGGAGACGGCAGGCCGAAGGCCGTGAGCGCCCCGCCCAGGGCGACGGCGCCTAGTTGGGCGAGTCGGCCCCGTGGCATTTCTTGTACTTCTTGCCCGAGCCGCAGTAGCAGGGATCGTTGCGGCCGATGCTCTGAAGACTGCGGGGAGCGGAGGCGGCGCCGCCGGACAGAATGCTCTTCGGCGCGGGCGCGTGGACGGCCGGTTCCGGCTCGGGCAGGACATCCTCCCCGGACGTGTCGCCGCCGGGCGACTGCGGGTGGACGGCGACCGCGGGCGGAGGCGCTACGGGAGCCTTGGGAGCCTCGACGCGGAAGACGTACTCGACGGTCTGCTCGCGCACGCGGCCGAGAAGGGCCTCGAAGTAGCGGAAGGACTCCTTCTGGTACTCGACCTTCGGATCTTTCTGCGCATAGCTGCGCAGAAAGATGGCCTTCTTCAGATGATCCAGATCATAAAGGTGGTTCTTCCAGGCCTTGTCGATCATCTGCAGCATGACCATCTTCTCGACTTCGCGAAAGTCGTAGCCCGAGAAGTCGCTGGGGCGTCGCGCGTAGATTTCCATCGCGGCCGCGAGCAGATTCTTCTTGAGAGCTTCCTTGGAGAGCCGAGCCGCTTCTTCCGGGGACGGATTCCAGGCGATCGCAAAGGTCCGTTCGAGATAGGCGGACAGCTCGAGCAGGTTCGAGCCCTCCGGGTTCGCGTCATCCGCTATGGCGGCATCGACCGCCTCGGCCACGTCCTCCTCGATCATCGCCTTGATCTGCTCGCTGACCGACTCGCCGAAAAGAACCTCGTCGCGAAGCTTGTAGACGACCTCGCGCTGCTTGTTCATCACGTTGTCGTAGTCGAGGAGCTGCTTGCGGATGTCGAAGTTGTGGGTCTCGACCCGGCGCTGGGCGTTCTCGATCTGATAGGAGACAAGGCCGGACTCGATGACCTCGCCCTCCTTCATGCCGAGCTTCTCCATGAGCGGCGCGATGCGGTCCGAGCCGAACAGGCGCATCAGCTCGTCGTCGAGCGCCAGGTAGAAGCGGGTGGAGCCGGGGTCGCCCTGGCGGCCGCAGCGGCCGCGGAGCTGGTTATCGATGCGTCGCGATTCGTGGCGCTCGGTGCCGAGGACGTGGAGGCCGCCCACGGACTTCACGACTTCGTATTCGGCGGCGTCCTGAGGATTGCCGCCCAAAAGGATGTCCGTGCCGCGGCCGGCCATGTTCGTCGCGATCGTGACCGCGCCCTTGCGGCCGGCCTGCGCGATGATCTCGGCCTCCATCTCGTGATACTTGGCGTTGAGGACCTGGCAGGGCACGCCCTTGTGCCGCAGCATGGCGGAGATCTTCTCCGACTTCTCGATCGAGCGCGTGCCGACGAGGACGGGCCGGCCGACCTTCCACAGCTCCATGACCTCTTCGACGATCGCGTTGAACTTCTCGCGCTCGCTCTTGTAGACGAGGTCGGGCAGGTCCTCGCGGCTCGAGGTGCGGTTCGTCGGAATCTCGCGGACCTCCATGCCGTAAATTTCCTGGAACTCGTCGGCCTCGGTCATGGCCGTGCCGGTCATGCCCGAGCGCTTCTTGTAGATCTTAAAGAAGTTCTGGAAGGTGATGGTCGCCAGCGTCTGGTTCTCTTCGCGCGGAGAAAGGTTCTCATGCGCCTCGACGGCCTGATGCAGGCCGTCGGACCAGCGGCGGCCGGGCATCAGGCGGCCGGTGAACTCGTCGACGATGATGACTTCCCCGTCCTTGACGACGTACTCGACGTCGCGCTTGTAAAGGTGCCAGGCGCGCAGCGCCTGCGTGATGTGGTGGACCCACTCGCCCTCGAGGTCGTCGTACAGGTTGCCCAGGCCGAGCATGGCCTCGCACTTCGAGACGCCTTCCTCGGTCAGGATGGCGGTGTGGTTTTTCTCATCGACGATCGCGTCCCAGCCTTTCTGGAGATCGGTGCCCTTATATTTCGCCTGGATCTCGTCTTCTTCGGTGATGATGCGGACTTTAAGGTGCGGGATCAGCTTGTTGACGATCGCGTAACGCTCGGTGGATTTCTCGGCCGCGCCGGAGATGATCAGGGGCGTGCGCGCCTCGTCGATGAGGATCGAGTCGACCTCGTCGATGATCGCGTAGTAGAGATGCTGGAGCACGCGGTCTTCCTTGCGCACGACCATGTTGTCGCGCAGGTAGTCGAAGCCGAGCTCGTTGTTGGTGATGAAGGTGATGTCGCACTTGTAGGCGGCCTGGCGGTCCGTGTTCGACACGTCGTGCTGGACGCAGCCGACGGTCAGGCCGAGGAAGCGGTAGACGGGCCCCATCCACTCGCTGTCGCGCTTGGCGAGGTAGTCGTTGACGGTCACGATGTGACAGCCCTTGCCGACGAGGGCGTTCAGGTAGGCCGGAGCGGTCGCGACGAGCGTCTTGCCTTCGCCGGTGCGCATCTCGGCGATGGAGCCGTTATGCAGGACCATGCCGCCGAGAAGCTGAACGTCAAAGTGCCTCAGGCCGATCGAACGGCGCGCGGCCTCGCGGCACAAGGCGAAGGCCTCGGGCAGGACCTCGTCGAGGGCGGCGATCTCGGCCTTTTTGCGCTCCTCGCGATGGTCACCGTCGTTCGCAGGAATCTCGATCGCGGCGAACAAGTCGGCCACGCGGGCCTTGAGCGCCTCGGTGCGCACGGGGAAATCGGCGTCGGACAGGGCCTTGACCTCGGCCTCGAGCGCGTTGCACTTGGCCAGCATGGGGGCGAAGCGCTTGAGCGTGCGCTCGCTGGGCGTGCCGAAGATCTTCTCGAAGGTCGCTTTGATCATAAGGAAGCGCCCCAGTGTAGCAATTTCACCTGAAGCTTAAGAATGCCGCCCCAGCCCTTAGCGAAGCCGCGCGGTCAGGATCTTGTCGCCGGGCTCGAGGCGGTCCAGCACGTCCATGCCCGACAGCACGCGCCCGAAGGCGGTGTAGCGGCCGTCGAGGTGCGGAGTGGGCACGAGGCTCACGAACAGCTGGCAGCCGCCCGTGTCGGGCCCGGCCTTGGGCATGCCGAGCGTGCCGCGCAGGAAGGGCAGGCGATTGACCTCGTCGACGAGGCGGAAGCCGTCGTCCCCCCATCCCGAGCCGCGAGGATCGCCGCCCTGAACCACGAAGGCGGTCACGACGCGATGCCAGATCTTGCCGTCATAGACGCCGCGCCGGGCGGTGTCCGCGATCGCGGCGGCGGTGTTGGGCGCGGCGGCGGCGTCGAGCAGGAGCTCCACCGTGCCTTTTTCGGTCTCCAGCGCCAAGGTCGGCGAGGCCGCGAGCCGCGGAAAGGTCTTGGGCGCGTCGAGCGCGGGCCCGGCCTTGACCGTCACGCCGGACGCCTTGAGCGCCTTGAACAGGGAGTCCCGGAGCTCCGCGGTGAGGCCGGGGCGGTCCCAGGCCGACTTGAGCGCGGCGGCGAAGGCCGGAGACTTGCGCTCCGTCGCGCCATCGACGGCCGTGCCGAGAAGCTCGAGCTCGGCCTTGGGGTCGACCAGCACCTTCTCGATCGCGACGGCGGCAAGCGGCGAGGTCGACGCGGCCAGGGTCTCCAGCGCCTGGGCGGCGACGCGGGCGTCCGGATCCGCGACGCCGGCGCTCAGGATCGCGTCGGCGTCCTTCAGGAAAGCGCTTGCCTCGTAGGCCTTGGAGCGGATCCACCAGTGCGGATCCTTGCGGGCGCGCTCGAGGCGGGCGCCCTCCGCGTCGCCGCTCAATTTCGCCAGGGCGAGCAGGGCGCGGCCGCGGGGCATGGGGCCGTCGGCGTCGGCCATTTTTTCGAGCCGAATCGCGAGCCCGGCATCACCCGTCGCGGCGACGGCGTCGGCGGCGGCGGCGCGAACGTGATGCGAGGGGTCGATGTATACCGACGACGGAAGTTCTCCCGCGGCCTTGGCGGCGCCGAACGCGGCGGCCGCCTCGGCGCGGACGTAGAGATCGGGGTCGGATAAGAGGGAAACGTCGACGGAACGGCCCAGCTTAGATAAAGAACGAACGGCAAAAAGACGGGTAACCTTGTCGGAGTCCTTCGAGGCGAGCGTCAACGTCTTTTCCGCCCGCTTATCGGGAAAACGCGTAAAGGCGTAGACCGCGCGCCAACGGACTTCTGAATCCCTATCGACGGCCAGGGACAACAGCTTGTTCACCGTTGCGGTCGAATACTCGGGAACACGCTTTAGATATCTCCTTCGAAACAACGCCATCGCGGCTTCGCCGCGGACCCCTGCATCCACATCCGTGCCCGCTGACAGCAACGAATCTTCGACATCGCCGCCGAGCTTGCCCATCGCTTCGACGGCGGCGCGTCGCACCAAGGCCTCGTCGTTGGCGGCGACGAGGATCAGGTCGGCGGCGGCGGCTTCGCGCAGGGAGATCGAGGCGGCGGACTCGGCCTCGCCCGCGGGGAGCTCGGCCATGCCGAGCTGGCCCAGGTCCCACGCGGCCCGCGCGCGCGCGGCGGCCTCGGGGGCTTGCAGGGCGGCGCGGCCTTGCGCGAACTGCTCGTGCGGCTCGCGCCGAAGCGAGGAGCAGGCGGAGAGGACGGCGAGGACGGCGAGGACGAGCGCGCGCACGCCCCGATTATATATCCTTAAGGACGAGCCATGCGCCGATCCCTCTCTTTCGCCCTCCTCGTCCCGCTCTTCGCGGCCTGCGTCACGGTCGAGCCCCCGCCCAACCCGCGCGGCGCGATCAAGCCCGGCCAACGCCTGATCGTGATGGTCTACCAGTCGCCGGGACCGTGGATCGTGGGCGATCCCGACAACAAGGCCGAAACCGCGCTGAAGCTCCTTCCGTTGGGCACCTTCCTCCAGGGCATGCAGGAAGAGCGCGTCAATGAGCTCTCCAAGGAGATCCAGCCCTACCTTCCCCGGCCGCGCTACGATCAGGCCGCCGAGGCGGCGCTGATCAAGGCGCTGAAGGCCGCGCACAGCGGCCCGGTGCAGACCGCGGCCGAGGCCGGCATCGCCCCCGCGCAGCGCAAGGAGTGGAACGCGGCCGCCGACCAGCTCGACTGGCGCCGCAAGTATTATTTCACGGAGCCTTCCCGGCCCTCGCCGCGAAACTACCCGAAGCTGCTGTCGCTCGACGACGCCGTCATCCTCGACGTGAACCTTTCCTTCGGGCTCGAGCCCGACGTGGAGGACCGCACCTTGCCCCTGCTCTCCGCCGCCGCGCGCGCGCACCGGGCCGACACGGCCCGCATGCTCTGGAGCCGCGAGGAGCGGCTCACGGACACGACCTCCTCCACGACCCTCACGGAGTTCCGCGCCGAGCCCGTCCAGTTGACGGACCGCCTCTACGCCATGTCCGTACCGCTCGCCGAGAAAATCGCCGCCTCGTTCGCGCAGGAAGCCGGCCTGATCCCGCCGCCGCCGCCGGTCGTCGTCCTCGAGGCGCCGCCGGCGCCCGTCTACGGCGCCGCGCCGGACATTTCGACGGCGCCGCTGGTTTCGCCCGCGCCCGCTGAGGCGCCGTCGAAA
>Ga0209824_10000148_pt1 | contig 48546 bp, 53 predicted proteins | sample VDWuncwatermetaG_FD_184124 | JGI IMG/M metagenome (GOLD analysis project Ga0209824, IMG submission 184124) | Wastewater microbial communities from Netherlands to study Microbial Dark Matter (Phase II) - VDW unchlorinated drinking water (SPAdes)... ...
GTGCGCGAGGCCTCGGTGAACCATTCACTGATCACCACCACGACTCACGTGGGTAGCAGAGGGACTGCTCCATATGGCACAACGTAGCGCGTCCAAACGGAAACGGCAGGCTTCCACAACTGGGCAGCCACACACTCATGGGAAAAGCCGATGTCTGCGCATCCTGCGCCAGTTGTCCGCCTATATCGATGACGAACTGTCCACGAATATTTGCCAAGAAATTCGTCAACATCTGGGTGCCTGTCCTAATTGTGAAACCTTCGTGATGTCGTTGCGCCAAACCGTATCGCTCTGTCGCCACAGTCCGGCACCGGCGCTATCGACAGCCGACCGGGCGTTGATGCGTGAGAAAATCCTGAAAACCGCCTCATCTCGATAACCCACAACAGCGTGACTCTTTTTCATCATGATTAAAAACCTATTACTTGGAATATTACTCCTGTTAGGACTGCTGATAGCCGTTGAGACAACCGTGCCTGACCTTGTGACGGCGGCGTCTCGACCTCCTCAAAAGGCAACTCAACACAAGACCACCCACAAGGCCGCCGTCGACACAGCCCGTCGATATGCCGAAGCGATCGCTCAAGGCGACAAGATCGCGACAGGGCAACTGGACTTCGCGTGTCAATACAAGCTCCTGACGGTGCCGTTGGCCAACCCTCAAAATCCTCCAGCAACTGACACCTCGTATGAGGCTTGTTGGCAAGAGCTGATCACCAGTCAGGCCCCGTTTATAAAGCGGTCGGATATTGGGATGAATGTCCTCTGGCCCAGTACCGGCCCGCTCGTATTTTATGGAGATGACCTGTCCCGCGCTCCCGCCTCCGCCTTTGTGATGGATGCGCTGGGAGTCTCGCCGCCCGGAACAGGCCTTCATCTTACGGTGACCGACGTCCGTCCGATCCCGAACGGATCCTTCCGACTGAAGCCGAACGGGAAAGTCGTCGGCGTCCCGACCACGCTGGTCGCGCTGACCGTCCACTACCATGACCCTCTCACCTCGCCGGTGACGTACGGTCCAGGCACCGTCCAGTGGACGAACACAATCACACGCGAGCGACGCGCCGTGAAATCCATCGTCACACAATGGGTGGTCTTCACCGGACTCAAGTCCCATGGATTCCCGCGCGACACGGCTGTCTTCCACCTCCCTGTTGCCGCCGCACCGGAAGCAGCGGGCATGGTGGCCGACAAGATACCGTTCACGACGGAGATCAGCCGCGCCCTTCCGAACTCTATCGTCTGGTGGGGTCCTGAAGATCAGCCAGGAACGTTGACCGCCGCCGCCGCTCGCGCCGCCGCGTTTCCTGAATTACGCGATCGCGTCGCCCTGCTTAATCGCATCTTGATCATCGACCCGCATCAGGTCGATGCGCTGACGGTTCTGACCAGACATCTCTATGCGGTCCTGCTTCGGGAAGCCGCCCAGAGCCACAAACTGAACGTCAAGGATCCGGCGTTATCGCTGACCGTCAATGAGTTCTATTGGAACACCTATGCGACCGCCGGTCGCCTCGACCTCGCGAATGGCATGGAGATGGGTGGATTCTCGCAACCAACCCCGGCAGACTTCCTGTACCGGCTGTTGCCTGCATTGGAAACCCTTGCGAAAACCCATCCTGAGCAGTTGGATGCCCGCTTCCGGCTCGGCATGGCCTATCGCTGGAACAATGACCAGATTCCGATGATCGAGACGTTCGAAGCGTTGGTCAAAGACATTCCAGCTGACCGAAAGACACCCAAGGCCGAAGCACTCCTACAGCTTGCGTGGTCCCGCATCAACAAGGTGGCCTGGAATCGGATCTTGCATGATCCCGACAGCGTTCGAGCGTACGAGGATGCTCAGGCCTCATTGGCCCTCGCCGAGTTGCCGCTCGATAAGTTCCTCGCGGAATACACCATGGCGTACAGCATGATTTTCATGCCGGGCTATGGGGACAAGAGTCAGATGCTCCAACACCTGACCGAGGCCAAACGCTGGTTTGACGAAATACCAGGAAGGGATGATGAGGTCTGGCGGTATTTCCTCGCGAGTGAGGGATTGAAGGCCGTGCTCGATGCTGATCCGATGTTCCAACCTATCCTAGCCGCGACTGAGAAACCTAAGGGGTAGTCACCTAACTTCTATTGATCGTGACCTCGTCGGACAGATGATGTCAGTTGAAATCGAGTCTCGCTAAAGCCTGCTCCCGGCCACAAGCGGAAGTTCGGCGCCGAGATCGCACTGCCATAACCCTGTCGCATTAACCTGGCCGTAACCAGCGAGCGTAGGAACGTAACGACGAAGCATATCGCAAGCATGGCTTGCGGACGTCCGGTTGACAGCCCTGTTAGACATCGGCTTTCACATGAAATTGGCCTGATGCCTTGAGTACCTTGAATTTCTCATTCCAACTCCTTCTGTATCCTGGTCCAAGCCACGCCACGTGCGAAATGACGCCATCACACACATACCGCCCCCGGTAGCGAACCAACCCTGCCTCCATAAGAAGCCCGGTGCCCCCGACAATGTCTCGGATTCCCTGCGTAAGCCCGAGCACCCCGAATGCACGATCAGCGGTCGAATCAATCATAATGGAATGAAGTTTGGTGTCGCGAAGATAGACCCACTGCCGTACTTCGAGCCCTTCTAGAGCCATGACGACCTCACGATCCAGGCTGGCGTTTCGTGCTTCAAGCTGCACAATCGACTTGCCAAACAAGGCCGGCTCACCAACGAGCTTCGCACGCGCCTTCGCAAGCAACGGAACGACACTGCCGTTTATGCGATCTTCCGGTTCACCCAATACCTCAAGCATCAGAAGCTTGTAGCCTTGGATGAACCGCTGCGCGTCGTCGGAAGCGAGGTACATTTCCATGCCTAACGGCGCCGCACTCTTGCGGCATCTCTTTCGAACGTGAGGCTAACCCACATTATTCATGACGGTTCGTTGCGAAATCACAGAGCCGCGTCGCGAGAGCGGCGCGCGGAGCCCGGAGGTCCTGAGGCGTACTCGTGCAGTACGTCGAGGGCCCGAGGGGCGAGTCCGCCGACCGAAAGCTTGTCGCAGCAGCGGATCGGCGATTGCAGCAGAAACGCTCATGGATAATGCGGGTTAAGGCTATAGCACACCACGTTCTATCTCTTGCAGGTACATGAAGTTTGGCGCTTTGACGCCAGCTTTTCTTCGGATTTCTACCAGTTCAGGAGACTCGAAGAAACGTCGGGCCTTGTCCAACGAAGACCACTCTGAGAAGTGGACGATCGTATTGGCATCGTTGTCATGGCGAAGCAACTGGTAGCTGATTTCCCCGGCCCGTTTTCTCATGTCAGCTGCTTGGTCAAAAATTGCCTTCCATGCCGGATACCCTTCGACCTCATGAATGATTAAAACGTGTTGCATACAAACACCTTTTGAATAGCCCAAACGCTGGAGATCAGGGGCTTGTTAGCCTGCAGGTTTGTATGGCGGCGATTCCTCCCGCGCTATCACGGTGTCGTAGAGCCCATAATGAGTCAGTCCCGGGTGGCTCTCGATTCCCGTGTAGCGGAGCGAGGCGTCCTCATAGCGGCGGAAGGCGAAGACGGCTTGGTTCATCTGTACGGTGTTGAACACATTCAGGCGTACGAGCAGGTGGAAATCTTTCACCGTCAGACCGGTGACGGCCAGAAACAAGTCCGGTTCCAGCCTGGTAATGACATCCTGAAGTTTGTTCTCGCGGAAGTCGGTCAAGTACATGAACGCCGGAATGCGCGTGGCGAACTTGATCAGTTTCTCCTGAACGAGCTTGCGCTTGGACTTGTACTCCTTCTCCTCCTCGGTGAGCTGTTTCTTCTGCTTCTCTGTCAGGGCCCGATCCTTGGCCTTATTCTTGAGTTCCTTGACCTTCTCGCTCTTGTTGATAATCGTCTCGATGATGTTGTCGCCGAGTGAGCGCCAGCCTTCGATGCGCTCCACGGCAGACATCGCCTCGGGATCGTTCATAATGCGACGCAGGGTATCGTTGTCCACGTTCACAAGCAGCGGGCTCTCCCACTTCTTGGCCAGCATCGTCGCCGAGGTGCCAGCCATCGCGATATCGAGAATCCCGCCCGCATCAATCTGCATCATGTTGGCGCCGTTGTAGGCCAACACGGGCAGAAAGGACACGAGATCCTTGACCGCGTTCTCCGGGTTCAGCTCACTGGGCGACAGACCGAGCCCGTACTCGGACAATTGTCGTAGCGCGCGCGTCGGCGCGAAGTCGAACACGAAGCAGGCGGGCTTGAGAATCTCCTCTTCGTTTGGATTGTCGCCGTTGGGATTCTTGATGGACCACGGAGACTGTACGCGAAACGCAGCCTGAAAATAGGTTTCGGGCGACTTGAGATTGCGCAACATTAAGATGGATGACCACTGTGGCACGGTGACACCAGTGGTGAGCTTGCCGCACGAGAGCGTGATCGTCTTGGTCGCAAATCCGCTGCCGATGGCCTTGCGAACAGGGGGCAACGCATCGAGCCCTATGCCTGCAGCGGGACCGGCCGCGACGACGACCTTGTGGTCGCGCCAGAATGTGTTGTGCTTCTCAGCCAGCAGATTTGCCATTGCGTGGCAGGCCGCGACGTTGGGCAGGAACCAGAACGAGTGCTGGAGATAGGGCAGCAGGGTAACGTCAGAATATGGGAACGGAGCTCGCGACCCGGTCTTGAGTTGTTCCACCGTCTTGGGGGCATATCCGCCGCGGATGATGTCCAACCACTTCTGCACATCGCTCTTGTGTTTGAACTGCACCTTGTTGCCTGTGCCTGAGGTCTCGAAGAACGCGTTAAGGTCAAACTCATCAAACTCTCCGGCGGTCGCGATCGCCAACAACTCGGGAGGCATCTGATACGTTAGCAGGTGTAGCCTGGGCAGCGCGCCGTAAGGATTCCGTTTGCCGGGATTCTTCGCCGCAAACTCTTCTTTCGCGCGCTGCTCGTCGGTGTAGGTCCAATTAAAGATCTGTTCCTCGATAAACTCGCCCGTAGCCAGAGCCTTGAACGGCGTGCCGGAGAGATACAGGTAGGCTTTGGTGGTGATGGGTAGGAAATCGGACTCTTTCTCGAGCTTCTCCTGCAAGTCGGCGATCTTGTCTTTCAGCTGTTTGGCATCTTCGATCTGGCCCTCCTTTCTTGCAATCGCTTCCTCCTCGTCTTCTACAAGCTCCTTGGCCGAATCACGCCACGCGCCGAAATGGTATTCATCGAACACGACCAAGTCCCACTTGACCTTATGAATCCACTTGTTTTTCGGCTTGATGTTTCCGGCATTGTCGCGGCCCAGCAAGTCCTGCAATGAACCGAAATAGACGAGTGGCGTTGTGCCCGACACTTTTGTCGGGTCACCGTCAGAATCTCGCGCGAGAAACTGCCAGCCATCGAAATCCGTATGGGATTCGAGATCTGTTTGCCAGGCATCCGCCACGGCGGGCTTGAACGTCATCACCAGCACCCGCTTGGCCTTTAGTTTCTTGGCGAGTTGATAAGCGGTGAAGGTTTTACCGAAGCGCATCTTTGCGTTCCACAAGAAACGTGGCGCGGCATTTGTATTCTCTGCCCAAATCGAATTGAAGTAGTCAACAGTCTTTTCGACAGCCTCGGTCTGTTCACGCCGCATCGCGAAGGTTTCGTGAGGCGTTCCCGCGAACCGCTGGCCGGTGCGCAACTCGGTGAGAACGGTTCTCACGTCCTTGATCGTGCAACGCATCCACTCCAGTTCGACGTTCTCGAAGCCCTTCTTGACCAGCGCGCCACGCACGTCGTGGTCGCTAAAGATCGTGCTGTCGTCGCGCTCGCCGGCCACATCCAGCTCAATGGTGTAGTTTTTGATGTTGGCGGTCTTGAGTTGCTCGGCGACACGCTGTTTCACTTCGCGCGTCGTCTGCCCCACCTTGAGCAGACCCGCGTGAGCCTTGTCGGTAATCGAGTATGCGTAGATGCGCGGCCGGGCTTCCGGCTTAGGCGCGAGGATTTCCTCGATGGTCTTACTCATCGTCAGAGGTTTCGCTGAGGTCCATCGGGCGGACAACCTTCTCGATGAACGCAATCTCATTTTTTGAGATGCCGTATTTCGCGTAGAGGTCTTCGTCCATCCATTTTCTATTCCATTTCTGCATCGGAACAAAAGTGTAGACCTTGCGCGTCGTGTCCTGGGATGGTTTGTGCAAGAGAATTAAGAGGCGAGTCAGCCGACAGGAGAGGTAAGACAAGACACTTTCAGCCACAGTCTTCGAGTCGAACGGTCCGATATACATATAGGTCCACGAGGAGATACTTCCTGGCTCGCCGATGAATGGTGTGCTGATAATTTTGTGTGGGTAAGTATCTTTATTACCCGTGCCCGGAGCAGCACGACCAATAAACACTTTCCACTTGTCGAACACGGCTTGCTCCTTCGTTATTTCCGATCTTGCGACGTACCCTACTCCCCCGTTCCTATACACTTTAAGGTCGCTTTTCGACTTCTTCTGCTCTTTGCCCCTAAAGGTGCTTTCAAGTCCAAATGCGCCAATCGAACTTACCAGCCTCATGAACTTCTTAGCTTCAGGAAGCGCGAGAGACTTGGTACTACCCGTTTCGACAGCAGCGACCTTCTTAAGAATCGACAACCCTTCATTGAAGCGGATAAACACATCGGCACCCGCTTCGAGTAGCGGGCGGGTTGAAGTGGATGGCGGCTCGTCCTTGTAACTCGTGGTGACGCGACAAAGTCCAGGATTGTCGCGGTCCCAGAGAAAGTAGCAGACGCCACCTTTGAGGCCGACGCCCGGGAAAACCTCCGAAGCGGTGAGATAGTCATTGATTGAGCGCAAGCGATTGTCGTTAAGCATTGCCTCACGAAACTCGTCCAAACCCATGCCCCCGGCGAACCAACGTGCTGGGATAACCATGGAAAGAAAACGAGGGTCGAGTGCCTTGGCCTGCTCGACGAACTGCTGGTATATCGGGCGCGCCTGCACACCGAATCCGTCCGTGTTGAGTTGGTACGGTGGATTTCCGATGATTACGTCGAATTGCATATTTTCTCCAAATATCTCGGCCAGCCGAGTTTTGATGTTGTCGGTGTGAATTAACGCGTAGGCGTGGGTTTCCAGTCCTTCACCACGCTCGAAAATGGAACGTGCAGCGCCACAGAATTTGCAACTGTCGCCATCCCATGTGTGCTCCGTGCGCTTGAACCAGATGTTGCCATCGTCGCTGTTAAAGCCCTTGGCGATGGAGTGCGATCCATTGGCATGCTTCGAGCAATACAGGCTGCGCCGCGCCAGCAGGCTGGTAAGATTCGTGATGCCGATGCCGAAGACCTGCTTGGTTAGGATGTGGTCGACGCGTTCTTGGAGATCAGGAATTTCCTTCTCCAACCCTTTGGTGAGGCGGCTAGTGATCTCACGCAGAAACACGCCCGACTTCGTGAACGGGTCAAGGAACCTCACCGAGCTGTCCGCCCAGAGGTTCGCGCCATTGTTGTCGGCCGTCCAGGCCTCGGCAAGCGTGTCCAGCATTCTGTTGGCAAACTCCGGTGGGGTGAAGACCTCGTCGTTAGAGAGATTGGCGATGCAGGTCAGTACGTCCGGATTGCGACCACGCAGCGTGAAGCTGACTTGCTCGATCATGCCTGTGCTCCCAGCACGAACCGCGCCCGTTCGATGCGCAGCATCTGGTAGGGCGTCATGAACCGCACGCCCAGGCCCACGCAGGCATCGGGTATCTTGATCCGGTTTGGCGAGTTGGACGGATGTTCGTGGGTCACGATCACATGATTGCCGGCCATCGCGTGCGCAATCAGATAGAAGTCTGCCACTTGCAGAAAGGTATTGATGGCGGCCGGTGTGTATTGCTGCCCCGTGGCCCATGTGCTGATCTGGGTGAACTGCGGCGCCAGTGCCGGCGGCGTACGCCGAAAGAGCGCATGGCCGTGGCTCCTGGCCCAATCCGATAACTCGTCCTGGCCAGCCTCGATTTCATCGGCCACCTTGTCGATGCTGAACACCGAGCCTGTATTGCCCCTGTGCACCAGCCAGTCCCAGAAGGCCGGACAGAAATCCAGGCCATAGTGCAGATTCTTCGCGGACATGAACACATTGGCATCGAGCAAGTAGCTCATGCCGTGACCCCCAGCTCGCGCGCGGCTTCGTAGAACGTAGCTGTCTTGCGCAGGCCCAGCATGCGGAAGGCGTCTGGAAAGGAGGTCAAGCCCTCCAGCGTGCTGGAGACGATGGCGCGAGCAAAGCGCTTGCTGGTGCGCGCGCCCAGGCTATGATAGAAGTCACCGCCACTGCTGCTGCGTTCCTTCAGCGCGCTCAGCCGTTCCTGTTCGACTCGGTAGTGCTGCCACAGCGCAGTCTGCTTGATGTAGCCCGCATCGAACAGGCGTCGCAACGCGACCAGCGTGCTGACCTTAAACTCGCGTGCCAGCCGCTGGATTTCGTCAGGAATCGGCGCGTCGCGCTCGTGCACTGCTTGCAGCTCCGCCATTGGCATCAGTAGTTCCGCCGCTACCTGGTTGCACCAGCGCTCGGTTTGCTGCTCGGGCACCTGCCCCACCTGCGTGTCCGACACGCCCGTTGCACCCAGCCACACATGGGCCAGCTCATGCGCCAGCGTGAACATCTGCGCGGCCTTGCTGTCAGCGCCGTTCAAGAAGATCAGCGGCGCAAGGCTGTCCGCCAGCGCGAAGCCGCGAAACTCACCCACATCCAGCTTGCGGTGGCTGTTGCTGCCCACTACGGAACTCACCATCACCATCACCCCGGCGTCTTCGGACTTGGCGATCAACTGGCGCAGCGCATCCGCCCAGGTAGGCATTTGGCGACGCGCCTCGGTGGACAAACTCAGCGTCTCGCGCAAGCGTTGTGCGACCACCTCCGGCGCTTCCTGCAACCTGGCGCTGCCGACGAATGGCAAGGCCGGCAAGCCGTGCATACGGGCATGGTCGCGGTACCACTCCTGCCGTTGTTGGCATAGGTACAGGGTGTCCAGCAGGTTGCTGCTGGGTTCGGCGAGTGCCTCGTCGCCCAGGATGCGAAAGTCCGGTACCGGAAGTGCCAGCGCGGGCGGCTTAGGCAGAAAAAAGTAGCCGATGGCGGTGTGCGTGAGGCGCGCGAAATCTTCTAGTTGCTTGAGCGTGGGCTGAGCTTCGCCACTGAGCCACAAGGGCCACTTGTGGAAGCGCCCAGCCAAGTCGCCGTCGTCAAGGCGCGCGCGTTTCGCTGCCCAGCGAAGCACGGGCACGGAAGCAGCCACGGTCGTCATGCCTCCTCCTCGGGCGATAGTGCAAGTGCCGCCTGCCCAAACCCGGCAGCCAGCTCGCTTACCGTCATTGGCGGGTAGGTCTTGGTCGGCATGAAGATTTCATGCTTTCCGAGGTTGGCAAAGAGGTCTCCCTCCGCACTGTAGGCCGACGCCCCCGTCAACACGTCCAAACGAAAGTCACGGCGCTGGAACTTCCCCTTGCCGAGGTAGCCCCACTCGGCAAAGGTGATCGGTAGGCCATCGCTGGTGCGCATCGACAAGGCGTCACCGTGAATGAGGTTCTGTGATAGCACGTAGAAGGCAGCTTGGTAGAGGTCATCCGACTCCTCGAGATTCAGGTAGTCGGCGAGTATCTCCAGCATGTTCGCGCGACACTCGCCGATGTTATCCGCCAGAAGTTCGATGCCGTATGTGCACATCAGTGCAAGAAGAGCGTAGTGCCGCTTTTCAAAATCGGACTTTCCGAACTTCAGCTCGACGGCCGCGAGCTTCCGCTGCAGAATCCTAATGAGAAAATTCCCGCTGCCGCATGCCGGCTCCAAGAAGCGGGAGTCGATCCGCTCGGTCTCGCCCTTGACGAGGTCTAGCATTGCTTCCACCATCCACGATGGCGTGAACACTTCCCCGTGGTCAGCGACGCGTTGTTTGGACTTAACTAGGTTCATCGGGCGATCTACTTCGGGCGATGCGTCCTCTTGGTCACTGCCGGCTAACTATGTTTAGGCGGATCCGCATAAGAGCCGGATCGGCCAGTTTCTCTCCGTCTAATGCACCGTTACTATTCGCGAACAATACGCCATAACTGTTATCGTTTCAATGAGTTGCGACATCTGGTCCATTTCTCACAGGGTCTTATACGGATCCGCATAAGGCCCCCTCCTCTTTTTGAGAAAGCTCCCATCCCTAGCCCACTGCACATCCAAGCGTTGAACGGCTACTTTTCAATCGGTGATCGACCGATATGAGTCGCGTGGAGGCTATTCTGACATACCTCAAGTCCCATTGATCCGTCCTGTACGGGGCAGTCCCCTCACCCATTCGGTGTAGCCGCAAATTCAATCTTCTGGGCGATAGCGAAAGAACCTTCCGCTTATTAGCATGTACTCAACATAAGAGGATGATCCAAACACTCTTCTACGGAACATAGGAGGTTTCAAACAAGGAGGTGTTCTATGAGTGATCTACACTTAAAGGACATAAAGGACGACCTAACACATGAGCCACCATGGGTGTATTTGTATGCCGTGCTGTTAATTGGGATCATTGCATTTGCACTCCTGTCCGCCGGTTTCATGGGATGAGCCGTTAGTAGCGAATTGCCGCAACTATATAGTGTGATGAAGTGAGTGCCTGCCGCCAGGACGGGAAGACCGACCGGAGCCGTGTCCAAACGGCTCCGGCATCTTTGTCCTGACGGTGCTTTCCAGTTTTCTGCCGGTTCAGCCGTATCGTTTGATCACAGGTTCTTATCCGGATCAGCGTAAGCCCTCTCCCCTGAGAAGATCCACATCCCTCGCCGAGTGCACAGGCCTGCCAGTCTCCCTGAGACGTGCTTGAGTCGTACAAGATAGAGCTGGCCTCTCATCGATGGAATGGGACTCGTTTTTTCCACCCACTGTTTCGATTCTTGAGCTGGCGCGGGAGCAGATGGCGCACCAACTCGACGAGTAGGCAATGGAGCTACCACCTCCACCAAGGGAGGGCATCATCTGATGCCGCTTACTGGGGCGACTGAGCAATGGTCAAAGAGCGATCTGGGGAAGTGTCACCAGTCGGCGCGACTCACCGCACTCACTAGAAGGGGGGGAGGGCCACTCCAAATGCGGGTTTGGATCTCGTGAGGATTAGGGCAGGATGGAAGTCTGACGCACCGGTTCATTGGTCAAAATCCAGTTCTTATTCACTCGCACGGAAAGGAGGCAGCGATGTTCATGTTCGTGCAATCCCAAGAGGGGCATGGGCTTCATAATGGGTGCAAAGGTGCTCTCGCACTCGGCGCGTTGCTGTGGCTGATCCTGTCGCTGAATGGCTGCTCCACGCCTCGCAAGGAATACGTTGTGGATTATACTCGCGGTAACGATATGACAGCCCAGGGTTCACACGAGCGTCCATGCCAGACTGAGGTACACTGCCGGACGCTTGCTGAGCGTGATGGGATGCGCTCGTATTGGATGGTCTATCAGTGAGGGCGACAATGGCTTGAGCGTTCAGGAGAATCCCTGATGGCCGCTCTGTCCGAGAGCAGTATCGTACTACCGGAACGGGTTGATAGCTGACACTGCCTGCCAGGCTAAGTCTCGACAACTACGCCTCTTTCATCTTTCTCCCGGCGTAGTCTTTTTGCGCCGCTTCACGTATCGTACATGGCGATGTTTCGCTTGAATCAGCACGACCTTCGTTTCCCCGCGGTTGATCAGGCATCGCCAGAAGGACTTCTCGCCGTAGGCGGCGACCTCCGTCCGGAACGGTTACTCCAGGCCTACCGTCACGGGATCTTCCCTTGGTACAACGATGACCAACCCATTCTCTGGTGGTCACCTGATCCTCGCGCCGTGTTGTTCCCCGACAAGCTCCATGTCTCACGCAGCCTCAAGAGGAGCCTTCGCTCACGCTTATTCTCCGTCACGCTCGATACCACCTTTCGGCATGTCATGGAACAGTGCGCGGGACCGCGCCCACAGTATCCCGAGGGAGGCACCTGGATCACCGATGACATGCTGAACGCCTATACCCGCTTGCACGAACTCGGCTATGCCCATTCGGTCGAGACATGGCAGGATGATCGCTTGGTCGGAGGACTGTATGGCGTGGCGATTGGAGGTGCCTTCTTTGCCGAATCGATGTTTACGCGAGTCGATGACGCATCCAAGGTGGCGCTTGTGAAGCTCGTCACGCAGCTTCAGGCCTGGAACTTTCGCCTCATCGATTGCCAGCAGTTCTCTCCCCATGTCAGTCGGTTCGGCGCGGAAGAGATTCCACGATCAGTTTTCATTAGATATCTCACCCAGGCACTCACCATTCCAGACCGGCGGGGACGATGGACATTCGAAACAGTGTGAGCTTCTGAAGTAACGAGCTGGCCCGTCTTCACGTACAAGAGCAACTACATTTGACAGATTTTTCCCCCGTCGCTTATGATCTTGTCTTCATGTACGAGGAGGAAACCACATGAGCTTTGTCATCACACCGAAAGAATTGAAGTCGAGACTCGATAAAGGGGATAAACTGGTGCTGTTGGATGTGCGGGAGCCTTGGGAGAATCAGCTCGCCAAGCTGGACAACTCACTCCTCATCCCGCTTGGCACGTTACCCAATTCACTGTCCCAGTTGGACAAAAACACCGAAATTATCGCCTACTGCCATCACGGGATGCGAAGCGGAGATGCCACAGGCTTTCTCCTCCAGCAGGGATTCTCGAACGTGAAGAATTTAATTGGTGGCATCGATGCCTGGTCAATCCAGATTGACGGGAGCGTCGCTCGATACTGATCGGATACGCTCTTGAAGACAGTCACGAGTCGGCAGGTTCGTCTGAGATCGTACTAGTTGGCGCGTGGTTCGGCTAGCCTGTCAACCTGTAGCCGGCAGGCTAGCGGCTTTTCCCTTGAAAAAATTCCACCGTCTGCTTCAGTCCCTCGGCGAGGTCCACCTTGACCTCCCACCCAAGTTCTTGCTTGATCCGTGACGGATCAACGACGCTGCGAATCTGCTCGCCGGCTTTGGCCGGGCCATGCAATTCCTTGACGCTCGAAGCTGTCAGCCCGGCAAGCATCCGGAACAACTCATTGACGGATGTCTCAGCCCCGGTTCCGACGTTATACACTCCATGTGCATCCTGCCCCATGGCGACCAAGTTTGCTTCGGCCACGTCGTCGACGAATACGAAATCGCGCGTTTGACGGCCGTTTCCATGAATGATGGGCTGCTCGTTGTTCAACATCTTTTGAATGAAGATGGCAATGACTCCGGCTTCTCCATCGGGATCCTGTCTCGGCCCATAGACGTTGGCATACCGGAGGCTGACAACTGGAATCCCGCTCACCCGTTGGAAATAGGACAAGTAATGTTCGCCGCACAGTTTACTGATGCCATAGGGTGAGAGGGGCTTGGTGGCGTGAGATTCAGTCGCCAGAAGTGCCTCCTGTTCACCATAGATCGCTCCACCGGATGAGGAGAACACAACCTTTCGGCATCCATACCGAACCGCTTGCTGCAACACGTTCATGGTTCCCAAGACATTGACCTGCGCATCGAACACCGGATCGGCTATCGAACGAGGGACATTGATCTGAGCCGCAAGGTGGAGGACAATATTAGGCCGTTCATTGCGAAACACCCGTTCAAGACGCCAGCTGGTAATGTCAGTCTTGTAGAGACTCGCCGCACGATTGACATTCTTCCGCTTGCCGGTGGCCAGATTGTCGACGATGACAACTTGATGCCCCTCTTCAACGAGTCGGTCCACCACATGAGACCCGATAAACCCTGCACCGCCCGTGACGAGTACTTTCATTGGCCCTCCTGAATGAACGCTCAGCAATTACGACAGACTTTACATACCATGAAACGTGGTCTCGTACTCAAAGATTGCTAATATTTCCTGGTTGCCTTTTTTCCCTTTGATCGGAGACGCGACGGTCCCCATGGTCTTCAGCCCCTTGTCCGCCGCGAATTGGACGATTCTCTGAACAACCTCTGCTCGCTGTGCGTCATCACGCACGATGCCACCCCGACCAACTTGGCCCTTGCCGACTTCAAACTGCGGTTTGATCAAGGCAATGACGCGGGCTGGAGCACGGAGGAACGGCAGGATGGGTGGAAGCACCTTCGTCAATGAAATAAACGATACATCGATGACGACCAAATCAACCGGATCCGGGATGGCAGAAGGAGGGAGATAGCGAATGTTGGTCCGCTCACTCAGCACGACGCGTGGGTCTTGTCGGAGTCGCCAATCGAATTGCCCGTAGCCTACGTCAACCGCGTAGACCTTCGCAGCCCCCCGTTTGAGTAAACAGTCGGTGAACCCTCCAGTCGAGCACCCCACGTCGAGACAAATCAATCCTTGCGGGGCGATCGAATAGGCGTCCAGCGCTGCCTCCAGTTTTTCGCCCCCTCGGCTGACGAACGGTTGGGTCTCGCCGATCATCTCGATGACCGCATCGACGGGAATCACTCTGGAGGGTTTGTCGACGATCGCTCCGTTACTTCGGACCTTTCCCGCAAGAATCATCCGGACCGCGGCGTCTCGACTCTGCACCAATCCCCGAGCCGCCAACACCTGGTCACAACGATCCCTATCGCGTTGTTTGTTCATAGCCATGAGAATCGCAACGGGGGAAAGATGTGAAAAGGGATGATACGCAGAAGAACAACCTGTTATGAATCTTCAGCGGAACCCTGGACATCAATGTCATCGGAGGTGAAGGCGCGTAGTTGTTTTTTCCCATTCGTATCCTGGACGAGCACCTCGACTTTCCGTTCAGCGTCTTCCAATACCTTTAAGCAATTCCTCGACAGCCGAATGCCCTCCTCGAAAATCTTCAACGATTCATCCAGGGGCAGATCTCCATTCTCTAATTCACCCACAATGGCTTCCAATCTGGCCATCGCTTGTTCAAACTTCACCCCAGCCACAACCATTCTCCTTTCACGCCAACCCGCCGCCTATTATAACGAAGTCCCAGCCAGCTTTTAAACTGACGGATCCAACCTGACCTCCTCCACCGTACATCGGATCTGACCCCTGGCCAAACGTGCCAGGATCTCCTCTCCGACAGAAACCTGTCCGGCATCGCGAATGATCTGGCCACCAGGCATCGTCTCAAGAATCCCGTATCCCCGATCCAGAATCGCGAGCGGGCTCAGCCCTTTCAATCGACCCAGATACGCATAGGTGTGCTGGGTCTTCCGTTTGAGACTATGGTTCATGGCAGCGATTACACGCGATCGTAACTGTGGAACGATCAGCAAATCCTGACGCACGTGGAGCACCGGACTCTTCGATCGTAGCGCGTGCGTCCATGTTTGCGCATTCACCATTGCTTGTTTAAGATGGGCGCGGACTGCTTCTCGCATGCCTGCCACCGCGCCATCCACCCGCTGAGCTTCTTTGAGAATTCTAAACCGGATGTTGCCCATATGGGCAAGCAGAAGATCAAGTCGCTGATGCTGTTCCAGGCATTGTGAGGTCATGGCTTGCTGACAGCGGGCAGTGAGCATGCCCAGCCGCTCAACGATCTCCGTTAACACCGGGGCAACCAGTTCGGCGGCAGCGGACGGAGTTGCAGCCCGTACGTCAGCCGCAAAGTCGGCCAGTGTCACATCCGTCTCATGCCCAACGGCAGATACAATGGGCACCCGTGACGCGGCGATGGCCCGCACGACGGTTTCTTCGTTGAAACTCCACAGATCTTCCGATGAGCCACCACCTCGCCCGACAATGATGACGTCGACAACTCCGAGCCGGTTCAATGCCTGAATGGCGGCTGCAATCTGTTCAGCCGATCCCGCCCCCTGCACCGGTACGGGCGCGATGATGATGCTCAAGATAGGACAGCGACGGTGCAACACAGTGATCAGATCTCGAACAGCCGCCCCGGTCGGCGAGGTCACGATTCCGACCGTCCGAGGGAATGCGGGTAGCGATTGCTTGCCTTCCACATCGAAGAGTCCTTCGGCCTCCAGGCGACGCTTGAGTTGCTCAAACGCCAACTGGAGAGCGCCTCGCCCCTTGGGTTCAAGATGATCGAGTATGACCTGGTACTCTCCACGAGGCTCGTAGACGGAGAGTCGCCCTTTCACGACGACTTGAAGACCCTCCTCCAGGCCGAACCGCAACCGAACGGCCGCCGAACGGAAGATCACCGCCCGAATCTGACTCGTCTGGTCCTTGAGAGTACAGTAGAGATGCCCGGACCCTGGTGCTCGCAGGTTCGAAATTTCCCCTTCAAGCCAGACCTCGGCAAAGTCCGTTTCGAGGGAAGCCCGAACCATGGCAGTCAGTTCCGAGACGGTGAGGACATGTCTCGATGTCAACTCGGACGCGAAAAGGGGCGGGCGAGAGTACGTAGTCGTGAGTCCTCTCCTTTGAAGCTCACCAGCAGGCTGTTCACAAAGTCTGTCCCGCAAGGCCGCAGCAAGCGAAAGACCGACGCGTTCACGGTTGGTACGTTGAGGCCTTGAGCGGTGCGAGCCGCCGCTGGCGGACTTTTTTCACAGCCTGCTAATCGATGCTGCGAATGCGTTCAAACGTGATCACCTTGCCCAGGCGGGGATCGAGCTCAAGCAGAACCGCACAAAATACGGACGGTCCTGATGCGACTTCAAACCGCCTCGGCATCGCGGTCAAAAACTTTTCGATCGCCAATTCCTTCTTGACTCCGATCACCGAATGGAGTGGTCCCGTCATGCCGATATCCGTGATGTACGCAGTGCCCTTCGGCAGGATTTGTTCATCGGCAGTCTGCACGTGCGTATGCGTTCCGACGACAGCGACCACCTCTCCATCCAGGAAATGCCCCATGGCCATCTTTTCAGACGTGGCTTCCGCGTGCATCTCAACGATGATCGCGGACGTCTCGCGCTTCAACCGTGATAACTCACGTTTAGCCGTCTGAAACGGGCAATCGATCGTTGGCATATACACCCGGCCCATCAACTGTAAGATGGCCAGCCGCTCACCGCCTGCGGTCTCGAAGACGACACTCCCATTTCCAGGGACGCCCGCCGGATAATTCGCCGGCCGCAACAAGCGGGGCTCACGAGCAAAGTAATCGAGCGCCTCTTTCTTATCCCAGGCATGATTTCCGGTGGTGATCACCGAGATGCCGGTGTCGAACAGTTCCTCGGCCAACTCCGGCGTCACCCCGAAGCCTCCTGCCAGATTTTCACCATTGGCAATGACCGCATCGATATGATGCTGAGCGACCAGCCGAGGCACGGCCCGAGCGACAGCCCGGCGGCCCGGCTCCCCCATGATGTCTCCGAGACAGAGGACTTTCATTTGGCGTATTCCACGTAGCGGCTTTCTCGAATGACGGTGACCTTGATCTGTCCCGGATAGGTCAACTCCTGCTCGATCTTCTTCGCCAATTCACGAGACAGTTCAAACGACTCGGCATCGGTGATGTCCTCTTGCCTCACAATGACGCGAATTTCACGGCCCGCTTGGATCGCGTAGGCTTTCTGCACGCCCTTATGCCCGGTCGCGAGCGATTCCAGCTTTTCCAACCGCTTCACGTAAGACTCCAGCGCTTCCCGCCGCGCACCCGGACGCGCCGCCGATAATGCCTCAGCCGCCGCCACCAACACGCTCTCCGGACAAATCGGCTCCACCTGCTCGTGATGCGCGGCAATCGCGTTGACGATCTTCGGAGATTCGCCGTACTTCTTCGCGATCTCGGCCCCGAGCATGGCATGCGGTCCCTCTTCTTCATGGCTGACCGCCTTGCCAATATCATGCAGCAAGGCGCCGCGCCGAGCCAGTCGGACATCGAGACCCAATTCCGACGCCATGATGCCGCAAATGTACGACGCCTCGCGGGCATGATAGAGGTTATTTTGCCCGTAGCTCGTGCGATACTTGAGACGCCCCAAGACCTTGATCAACTCAGGGTGAAAGTCCGAAAGCCCCAGTTCGAAAATAATTTTCTCTGCTTCTTCATACATTAGCTTGTCGATGTCGACCTTGACCTTTTCGACGATCTCCTCGATGCGCGTGGGATGGATGCGCCCGTCGTGCATCAGACGCTCCAGCGACACTTTGGCAATTTCGCGCCGCAACGGATCGAATCCAGAGATAATCACGGCTTCAGGAGTTTCGTCGATGATCAGATCAATGCCCGTCGCCGCTTCAAGCGCACGGATATTGCGCCCTTCCCGACCGATGATTCGACCTTTCATGGCATCGTTTGCAATGGGAACCACCGAGATCGTGGATTCCGCGACATAGTCACGAACGACGCGTTGAATCGAGCTGGTGATGATTTCCCGCGCCTCACGCTCGGCGTTCTCACGAGCCTCTTCGATCGTGCGCTTGGCAAGGCCTACAGCCTCGAGCTTCGCTTGCGATTCCATTTCGAGGATCAATTGTTTCTTGGCTTCATCGGCCGTCATCCCCGCGACTCGTTCTAGCGCGTCTCGATGTTCGCGTTCAGCCTTGGCGCAGGCAGACTCTTTGACCGCCAGCCCCTCTTCTCTTTTCGCAAAATCTGCCTCGCGCTTGCGTGACTCGGTTTCTCTCTTTTCCAAGGCGGCAACTTTTCCGTCAAGTCCTCCCTCTCGTTGGATCAGACGCTTCTCCACCGTCGAGAGTTCAGCAAGTTTGGTTTTCTGCTCTTGCTCGAATTCGGACTTTGCCTTGAAGACCAGATCCTTGGCTTCAAACCTGGCTTCCTTGACAACATTCTCGGCCTCTCGTTGTGCGTTCTGCACAACCTGCTTAGCCAAGTCTTCCGCCTCAGCCTGCTTGGCGCCCGTCATCCGCCGTCGCAGGAAATCAAATAGTCCAGCACCAACCACAGCCCCGAAGATCACTGAAAGGATTATGTACACGACAGTTGATGTAGAAATGGGAGTCACCCCCTTCTTAAAAACAATCAGATCCAATTAGGCTCAACCTGATGCGGAGCCCCCGCCTCAGACTGAGCGGAATGAACGCGAACACGATGTGAGGTGAAGAGATAGAAGAGTCTTAGGAGACCGCGAGTCGTCCCGCCTGGAACCGCAAGAGATTGTCAGGATACGATGCCATACTCGGGAAGTTTCTCTCTCTGCCCTTCCTCAGGCGTCTATTTCCAGACATCAGCCATTGGAAAGAGTTAGCGATCGAAACAGGCATGGAGGGTAGATACTCGTTCCATCCGGCAGGTATTCGCCGGATCGCTTCAATTTCAGAAACTGGCCGCTGGGCGCCCACGTGACGGCGCCCGCGCACGACCCATACCATGAGTATCCACCGAATGAACACTTCGTATCCCATCAAATAAACGTTCTCTTGTGGTTTTCTTAGCACTCGTTTCCAGGCGATCAACAATCGGCGATATCACTCTTCCCTACTCATCTGCACACTCACCTATCTACACGTTAACAAAGGGACTCTTTGAAAGCAAGGCGAATCTCCGCTATCGAAAGAGCGATGTCGGCATCTGCTCATCGATCGATTCCATCAACGTCACCATCCGCCGTTCGACATCAGCTTCCCCTTGGACCCGCTTTTTCTCGGACTCAAACAGCTGATGAGCCAGGTTGATCGCCGTCAGCACCGCTAACTTCGATGGGGTCGTCGTCTTCATCCCTTCCGCCAGATGTTTCATATGATCGTCGACAAAATTGGCCAGCCGCCGGACATAGGCATCATCGCCATCTCCCGTGATCGCGTACCGTTGACCATAAATTTCAACATCAATGGTCTTAGTCAATGGCCACCTCCTTAGGATCTTCGACACCTTCAAGCAACTCCATCTCATTCATGACTTTTTCGATCCGCGCCTTGATATCTAGCCGTTCCTTTTCCCATTGGCGATTCGTATCATCCTGCGAAGCCAACCGCTGGCGAGCCGCCTTGAGCTCTTCCTCTAAGAGCGCATTCTTTCGCTTGTATTCTTGGACAAGCTTCACCAGGTCACGAATTCTGGTTTCCAATGCATCAAGTCGATCCAACGACATAATCAGCCCCTCTTCGTTATTGCCCCTACGGATTGTGGCGCACTATAAAAACTTCACAAGATCTTGTCAAGAAACGGCTTTTGGGATCCCAGCCAGACGCAAATATTCCTTATAGCTCCGCAACACCCGTTTGACGTATTGCCTGGTCTCCTGATAATGGATCAGCTCGACAAATTCATCCTCACTCCGCCCTCGATAGGTTGCCGCCCAAGTTCCCACCACGATCGGGCCGGCATTGTATGCAGCGATCGTCTGCACGACATTGCCGGAAAACTGCGTAAACAGTTGCTCGACATACCGAGCCCCGATCCGGATATTTGTCTCTTGATCAAACAAATCTTCTCGGGAGAGACTTGGAAGACGGTGCTGTTGAGCCACGGCATTGGCAGTGGCAGGCATGACCTGCATCAATCCGATCGCTCCGACGCGAGAGACGGCTCTCCGATCATATTGACTTTCTTCCCGAATGATGGCCGCAACAAGAAACGGATCAACCCCGTTCGCTCCCGACATTTTGATCGTAGGAATCAATCCCGTGGGATAGGCCACGCTCCACAATCCATCTGCGACCACTCCACCGGTTCGCTCTAACTTTTCACGGAATCGAGACCGCACCAGACGCAAGGCATGATGGTAGGCGCCGACCTCATTCAACATGATGGATAATGCCGCCAACACCTCGGAGTCACGGCTATATCGATCCGTCAACGCGCTAAGCTCTCTCGCGGCATCATGCTCAAGACCGAGCGTTCTGAGTTCTACCGCCCGCCGGTACGCCGGGTGGAGCTCAATCTGCATCCGGCTACTGGCTTGACTGTCCTGGACCGGAGCCTGCGTGACTTCAGCAGCAGACGGAGTGGACGAGACCGCGACGACTGAGCCTTCCTGTTTCGTCTGCCCTGGAACCGACAGGTCACTCTGTTCGCGTGCCAACTGGCAGTAGTAGGTGTGCGGAAACCGCTGACAGAGCAGCGCAAATATCTCCTTTGATTTCACACTTTCCACATGCCCGTAGGAACGTGCAATCCAATAGAGGGCTTGTGGCTCTAGATCGCTGTCCTTCTGATCGACGATCTGCTGCCACACGCTGATCGCCTCCTGATAACGAGCCGTTCGGTAAAGCGCCCACCCTTCCCGCCATTGTGCTTCAGTTCGTTGAGAAGCCGGTTCTCCCAGCTTGGCCACCTGTCGATACCTCGCAATTGCCTCATCGAACCGTGCCTCATCCTCCAGCCAGATCCCGGCAAATAGATTGATCTGCCCTTTCTGCTCTGGAGTGACCGTTCGTTTCGGGAGTGTCCGGCAAAGATCCAAGAGCTTCTCCCCAAGTCCCTGTCTGAGATAGACCCTCGCCAGCCAGACAGTGGCCTCATCCGCGCGAGGCTCTCGCTCAGCCGTCAACGCATGAAAGGTCTCGCGTGCCCGGTCGTACAGCTTTAAACGAACTTGGGCGATGCCCAATTTCAGCCTGGCCTCCCCACGGTGAGAGGAGGTCGGATCTCGCGCCAGGAACTTTTTTAGCTCCTCGATGGCCTCCGCGTGGAGCGACTGCCCTAGAAAAGCCTGAGCGCGCTCATAATATGTGTCGGGCGCCGCGGTCCACGGTACCCCGCCAATATTGCCCCCAAGCAAAGTCTCGGCTTCCTTGGCCTCTTTCGTGTGCGGAAACTTCATCCACAGCTGTTTCAGCGTTTCTTGTCCTTCCGCCAATTTATTCTCTCGGAGCGAACAAGACGCCGACCGTAACCAAGCCTGAGCGACCTGAGGATCCTTGTCATTGACATTGAGGGCCTTAGCGAACCAAGACACGGCCTCAGGACAGCTGGACGCCTGATACCACGCTTCCCCGGCACGGAGCGCGATCTGATTAAGAAGATTAGAATCGGGGACCGCTTGTGGCACCCCCTCAAACATATTGGCCGCCTCCTTCGCCTCCCCGAGACGCAGCAAGGCCTCTCCGATCCAGAATCGAATGTAATCGTCGAGCACGAGAAAATCCCGCTGGGCTGCCCGAAGGTATGGCAGACTGGCAGCGGGATTTCGATCGATCAATATCACCCCGGACAGCAACCCAGCACGCTTGGCCCACTGCGTCCCGGGAAATCCTTCCATCACCTTTCGGAGACGTTCCAGCTTGAGCGCCACCACTTGATCTTTCGTCAACGCCTGACCGAGTCGCTCTTTCGGCCAGGCCGCCGCCACAAAACACTCCTCCGCTGTCGTACAGCCAGTGACCGTCGATTGTTCGGAGGGCTCAACCTGTGCCGCATACCCGTCGTATGAGAAAACCCCTCCGAGGGCGAGCACCAGGACGGACGCGACCACCAGGCCACAGCCATGGATAGAACGATACTTGGTAGAAATCTTCATCATGATGGCCTGACGACACTCATCCGAGTTCATTATATACAGAGCTGTCGGCAATGAAAGAAGTTTCCGGACCCAATGATGGGCATGGCCGTATGCGGCATGACTTCCGCTATGGTAGGCTCTTAGCGTTGAGGATGATATGGCCGACTCCCCGATAATCGCTTCCGGCACCGTGACAACGCTCTTGGGTCTCACCGAACCCCAGATGGTCAAGTTTGTCCGCGCGCAAGACTGGCCGGACTATCGCGCACAGCAAATCTTGCGATGGCTCTATCAACGGCGCGCGCGGGCGCTCACCGACATGACGGATCTCCCCATGCATGATCGCATGGCGCTCTCTCCATCCACTAAGGTCGGACGCTCGGCACAGACCACGATCTTATCGTCCCAGGACGGAACCCGCAAATTGCTCTTGATGCTCGACGATGGCCTGACGATCGAGGCCGTCCTGATTCCGGATGAGGATCGGCTGACGCTCTGCGTGTCAACTCAGGTCGGGTGTATGTTGGATTGTGGATTCTGCCTGACTGGGAGAATGGGACTGAAACGCAACCTCAAGCTTCATGAAATCATCGATCAGGTTCTGACCGCGCAAGACCTGCTGAGCTCCGATGAACACATTACAAATCTCGTGTTCATGGGGATGGGAGAACCTCTGGCCAATGTGGAGAGTCTCAAGGCGTCCGTGACTGCGTTGACCAACAAACCGTGGGGTCTTGGGTGGTCGCGTAGACGCCTGACGGTGTCCACAGCGGGGTTGGCATCTCGCCTTCCGGAGGTCGCAGCGCTCGGCGTGAACCTCGCCATCTCGCTCAATGCCACCACTGAAGAACAGCGACGCGCGCTGATGCCTGCCGCCAGCGAGATCGCTTCACTGAAATCACTCCTGGCTGCCTGTCGCCGCTATCCGCTCGGCCCTCGCCAACGACTGACCTTCGAATATGTGCTGCTCGCCGACGTCAACGATCATACAGCTGATGCCCGCCGACTGATTGAATTGCTCAGAGCCATGCGATGCATGGTCAACTTGATTCCGTTCAATGAATTTCCAGGCAGCCCTTTTCGTCGCCCGTCCGAACAGGCGGTGCTTCGTTTTCAATCCATCCTCCGCGACGCTGGCCTCGATGCATTTGTTCGAAAGAGCCGAGGACGGGACGTTCTTGGCGCCTGCGGACAACTTGGAGAGCTCCCCAGCAGCCGACCTTCCCTTACCTTGACACCTATTGAAACTCGTTGCTAGCATGGCAAGTTCTACCCCATCATGATCATGCAGACTATCCACTATCATTGGCGCATCCACCTTCTAACGGCGGTGCTCGTCTTCGGCTCGATCTCAATCGGGCTCGGAGCAGAACCGAGCGAATACATCCTCTCAAACGGCATGAAAGTGCTGCTAGTTGAAGTTCCCAAGGCTCCGGTCGCCACAGTGCAGGTGTGGTACAAAGTCGGTTCTCGAAACGAGGTGATGGGGAGGGCCGGACTCTCACACATGCTTGAGCACATGATGTTCAAAGGCACGGCACGGTATCCGAAAGGCTCATTTTCACGAATCGTCAGAAAGAACGGCGGTATCGACAACGCGTTTACAGGACAAGACTTTACCGCCTATTTTGAAAACGTGGCAGCGGATCGTGTCGGACTGGCTCTTGAGTTGGAGGCCGATCGGATGCAGGGCCTCCTTCTCGATCACAGCGAATTTCAGACCGAACGCGACGTCGTGAAAGAAGAACGCCGCCTCAGATCCGAAGATGACCCGCAGGGTGCGCTGGTTGAAGCGCTCTTTGCCCAAGCCTTCCTCAGTCATCCCTACCATTGGCCGGTCATTGGATGGTTTGCGGATCTCGATGCGATGTCTCTCGAAGACTTGCAACGCCACTACGACACGTTTTACTCTCCCAACAATGCAACCCTGGTGGTTGTGGGCGATATCAAGGCCGACGCTCTCCTGCCGACGATCAAGCGTCTGTTTGAACCGATTCCCAGAGGCCCCTCCCCAAAACAAACCCTGGCGCCGGAACCGGAACAGCGAGGCGAGCGCCGTTTTCTCTTGAAGCGCGAAGCGCAGGTGCCGTTTGTCATGATGGGGTTTCGCGTACCCAACTATTCGAGCGAGGACTCCTATGCGCTCGACATCCTCGAATCGGTCCTCTCGCACGGGAAAAGTTCTCGGCTCTACCAGAACTTGGTCTATGAGCAGAAGAATTCTTTGTCGGTGGGGGCAGAGTACAGTCTGATCCAGACGGATCCCGGTCTCTTTTATTTCTACTCACTGGTCAATCCCACCGCAAAGGTAGAAGCGGTCGAGGAGGCTCTACACCGCGAGATTCAACGGCTTCAGAATGAGCCGCCGTCCGAGCAGGAGCTTCAGCGGGCCAAAAATCAGGTAGAAGCCTCACGCGTCTTTGAGCAGGATTCGAATTTTCGTCATGCCATGCTGTTGGGACAATTGGAATCGGTCGGTGCCGGCTGGCGACGACTCGATCAATACATAGAACGGATCCGCGCAGTCACGGCGAAAGATATCCAACGCGTCGCTAAACAGTATCTGACCCAAGACAATCGGACCATCGGCATTCTTATTCCTTTACCCCCAAAGCCCCCAGAATCAAGCCCCGCAACAGCTCAAGAAGGAAAGTCATAGAGGCGATCTATGGGTAAGGAATCCAGAAACAAGAGAGGCCAAGGGGCTGACCCACGATCCATCCAACAAAAATCAGTGCCTTACTTGATGGGACTCGTCCAATGTGCCGTACTCGTGCTGTGTATCACGACGACAGGGCTTGCCGCCGACATCGCACCGACGAGATTCATCGCTCCCAACGGTATGACGGTACTCGTCCTGGAACAACATTTCCTTCCCATCGTTGAAATCCATGCCCTGATCAAGGCCGGCGCTGCGCAGGATCCTCCAGAAAAAGCGGGTGTGGCAAATTTGGTGGCCAGCCTCTTAGATGAAGGGACAACAACCAGATCCTCGAGGCAACTGGCCGAACAGATTGACTTTGTCGGTGGCTCGCTGGCAGTCCAGGCAGGCGAAGACTACACAACCGCATCTGCACGCACGCTCAAAAAAGATATCGATCTCGGGTTCACCCTGTTGGCTGATATTCTTCAGCACCCGGCTTTCCCCAAGCAAGAATTTGAGCGGGTCCGATCTCAGATCCTTGGGGAAATTTCTAGCGACAATGACGATCCCGGACATGTCGCCATGAAGGCCTTCAATCAGTTGGTCTTCCCGAACCATCCCTATCGTTGGCCAGTGAATGGCACAGAAGAGACACTGAGTAAGATCACCTTGGCTGAGGTTCAAAGCTTCTATACCAAGGAGTATCTACCCAACCAAGTGATCCTGACCATTGTCGGTGACCTCACGGCGGAGCAAGCGACGACGCTAGTACAGATGCATTTCGGATCGTGGAAGAAAGGGGCTGTGCCGTACAGAGCGGTTAAGAAGCCGGCGGCCATCGACAAGAAGACCGTGCAGCTCATCGAGAAGGATCTCACACAATCCACCATTGTGATCGGCCACTCTGGAATCAGTCGAACCAATCCTGATTTTTACGCCGTGACCGTCATGAATCATATCCTGGGTGCTGGAGGATTTTCGTCTCGCCTTATGGATTCCATCCGGGATAAACAGGGGCTGGCATACGGGATTATGAGTCATTACGATGCGCGGGTGATGCCGGGCTCGTTCTGGATCAACCTGCAGACTCGGACAGAAACCACCAATCAGGCCATCAGCGGCGTCTTGATCGAAATGAAGGCGATTCGGGAGGCCCCGGTCAGCGATCAGGAATTGGCGGATGCCAAAGCATTTTTGATGGGCAGCTTCCCCTTACGGCTGGATTCTACATCGAAGCTGGCGCAAGTCTTGGCGCAAGTGGAGTTTTTCGGATTGGGGTTCGACTATTTTAGTCAGTACCCAAAATGGATTGAGCGAGTGACGAAAGAAGACGTGCAGCGCGTGGCCAAACAGTACCTGGACCCTCAGCACTACGCCCTCGTCGTGGTTGGCAATATCGCGAAGGCAAAAGTTCGCCACTAGGCTCGAGTAAAGCGCACCGTATGCAACCGCCCATTTTGGAACAGAAGCTCGATCGGCTCCGAACCCTCCTAACGGAGATGGGCTCGGTCGTGGTGGCCTATTCCGGTGGAATCGACAGCACCTTCGTTCTGAAAGTCGCGCACGACCAACTCCACGAGAAGGCGGTCGGCATCACGGCCATCTCACCGACGTTTCCATCTCTTGAGTTGGAAGCTGCCGAACGGGTCGCTCAGGAGATCGGCGCCCGCCATGAAACCGTACAGACGGATCAGCTGACCATTGATGACTTCGTGAGGAATGACGCGAATCGTTGTTTCCATTGTAAAACCGACCTGTACCAACTTCTTGGGAACGTGCGGCAATCACGGGCTGTCACGTATGTCGTTGATGGAACCAACCTGGACGATCTGGGTGATGACCGTCCCGGCATCAAAGCGGCTCGGGAATGGGGCGTGCGAAGCCCGCTCGTAGAGGCTGAACTGTCGAAAGCCGATATCCGCATCCTTGCCAAAGAACTGGGACTTTCAAATTGGGACAAGCCGGCCGCGGCCTGCCTTTCATCAAGAATCCCGCGTGGAATCGTAATCACCAGCACACAATTAAGCCGCGTCGAAGGAGCAGAAGCTGTGCTCCATCATGAAGGATTCCGTCATTTTCGAGTGCGAAATCACGGTGAGATTGCGCGGATTGAATTGGCACAGGAGGAAATCCCCAGGCTCATGGAATCAAATCGCTGTACGGAAATTAGTGCCAGACTGAAAGAGCTGGGGTTTAAATTCGTAACGGTCGATCTGGAAGGCTACCGGCCGGGTGGAGTCACCCTAAGCTGACTCCACCCGAAGATCACGGCAACTTAACGGGGCTGTGATTTCGAAAGCGCTTCAAGCGCCTCGTCTGCATATTTTTTGTGATCAGCCTCTACTAAGCTCCGCTGAACTACTTTCTCCGCTACCATCAAGGCGAGTTCTGTTGTCTGGGCTCGGATGTCTTGCAACGCCTTACGGCGCTCTTGCTCGATCTGACGCGTCGCATCACCTTTGATACGCTCCGCTTCTGCGGTCAACCGCTGTTCATTCTCATCGAGCAACCGTTGAGCCCGCTCCTTTGCCGTCGCGAGGATGGCCTCAGCCTCCTTCCCCGCCGTATTGAGCTTGGCTTCATATTCCTTGAGCCGTCGCTCGGCCTCAGACCGGTGCTGCTCGGCCTGATCGAGGCTGTCTTTAATTTTCTTTTCGCGCTCTTCCAAGGCGCTCAAGATACCGGGAAAGGCATACTTGTAGAGCACGAACAGGAGAATCCCAAACGAAATGACTTCCCAGAAAATCAACGAGGAAAAAAAGTCAGGTTCAAACTGTGGCATATGCGTATTCGTGAAACGTTAAGCGTGAATCGCTACACGAGAAAGATCTCTCGATGAACGGTTCACGAATAACGGTTAACGCTCCCTACTTCCGAAAACCCATGATGATGAAGGCGATGACCAAGCCATATAGCGCAATGGCTTCGACCAGCGCGAACCCGATCCACATATACTTGGTGACGCGAGCCTCTGCTTCAGGCTGACGTGCCACCACTTCAATCATCTTTCCGAAAATGTAGCCGATTCCCACCCCGGCCCCGGCAAACCCTGCCGCGGCACATCCCATACCGATCAACCCTGCTGCTGCTGAATCCATTATGTCTTACTCCTCCCTTGGCTATACCCGCATGTGCTAATGCGCATGCTCTTCATGGCCATGTAAATGAAATGCGTCTCCCAAGTAGACGCACGTCAAGATCGTAAAAATATAGGCTTGAATGAACGCAATACCAAATTCCAATAAATAGATCGCCACCGTAAACACGAAGGGTAACCACCCGATCAGCACCCCCCCACTGATTGTGAGACCGAACAGAACCGCGAGCATGACGTGGCCAGCCGTCATATTGGCAAAGAGCCGCACCGCCAAGGAAATGGGCCGTGCGATCTGGCTGATGATTTCGATCGGGACCATGAGAGGCACCAGCCATCCTGGCGTACCAGGCGGGATAAGAATACCCAGAAACTTCACCCCGTGCAGTGAGAAGCCCACGACCAAGCTAATCCCATATACCAGGAAGGAAAAGGCCGCCGTCACAATGATCTGGCTCGTCACGGTATAAGCCCCAGGAATGAGCCCGATATAGTTGGAGAAGAGGATAAACACAAAGAGCGTGGCGACGAGGGGGAAAAATCGCATGCCATCTTTGCCCATGGTTTCCATGATCATGGTGCGAATGAAATCCACCATCATCTCCGCCAAGCTCTGGAGCTTGCCTGGGACGAGCTTGCGCGATGATCCAGCCATAACCATCAGCACCGCTGCCACGGCAATGACAACCCACATAAAGACCACAGCTTTATTGATGGAGAGATCCAATCCACCGATCGAAATCGGGACCCAGCGTTGAAGTTCAAATTGATGAAGCGGACTTTCTTCCATGACGATCCTTGGCTATTCCCTGTTATTCGAGTTATCTACCGCCACTTGCCATCGTTGTACAGATCGGTAGACGCTTCTTATACCTGCCGCCAACCCAAAGACCACCCCCACAACAAGCCCCCACGGATCCGACTCTAACAGATAGGCATCAACCGCCCATCCAAGCCCACCGCCGACGATTAGCGCAGCCAGCAGTTCCGTTCCGATTCGAACGGCTTGACCAAGCCCCGCGTATAGAGGATCTTGTGAAGGGGCCATCCCAAACCCACGGAAGGCGAGAGCACGTGAGCAGAACTCTGCCCGTGATGGGGTTCGCAATTTAAGCAAAACCATGCTTGCAATGTCAAGCGGTTAGAGGGCCTTACGCGCAGAAATTGCTTCGGCATATACGGTATAGTGATCTCCCGTTCGAGTTGAGAATACGCCGCCGCCTATGCCCACAATCTTACCTTCATCGATCCCATTCCTGCACAGCTCTCCTTCGCCTCTTATTCTGACACGCCCCGCTCCCTCGGCAAGCCCGTTTGAACTGTACTCAAAAATCGCATCAGCTCGATGCCCTTCGTTTCTCTTTGAGAGCGGTACCGGTGATGGCACCATGGGACGGTATTCATACTTTGGCGTTGATCCCTATCAAATACTGTCTGGGAAGGGAGATACCTGTGTATGCCGATCGATTCAAGGCCGCATGAATCCAGACACATCTCCGTTTCAATATGTGACGCACCTCCTAAACCGTCAACGGATCGTTCGTCCTCCCGAGGCTCCGCCATTTTTCGGCGGCGCGGTCGGCTATTTGAGTTATGATCTCGTACGCCAGTTCGAGAGGTTGCCGTCTCTAGCGTTAGATGACCTTGCCTGCCCTGAGCTAGAGTTCGCATTTTTCGATCTTGTCGGAGCAATCGATCATGAGCTGAACCAGCTGGTACTCATGTTCTGTCCCCCCCTTGACCGATTTTTGGGTGAGCCTCGTGAAAAGCTATTTCGCGAGGGAAGGGATCGACTAGCCGAGTTTGAAGCTCGATTGACCAGACCTGACATGGTAGACGCGCACGGGAGTCATCTTGGTCGCCTGACATTTACACCGGAGCAGGAGCAGGCGATCTATAGTCGGAACGTGCGCCGTTGCCAGGAATACATCTCAGCCGGTGACATCTATCAAGCCAACCTCTCCCATCGGTTCAACGTGACCGGTTCGGCATTCTCCTCTCTCGGGGACCTTCAAACCGATCTGTCTGCCTATAGTCGCTTACGCACGTTGAACCCTTCCCCCTTCTCGGGAATACTCCGGTTTGACGCAATTCGCCTCATCAGCTCCTCACCGGAACGGCTCGTTCGGCTGGAAGGGCATCGAGCCGATACGAGGCCGATCGCGGGAACGAGGCCTCGCGGAACAAACGCCGAGGACGACCAGCGACTGATCCATGAGTTGCGGGTCAATGAAAAGGAATGCGCGGAACATGTCATGCTGGTTGACCTTGAGCGGAATGACCTCGGGCGAGTCTGTCATTTTGGGAGCGTCCAGGTGGATGAATTGATGACCTTGGAGCAATATTCCCATGTCACCCATCTGGTCTCCCATGTGGCCGGCACCCTCAAAAATCACACGACTGGTTTTGATCTGTTGAAAGCCATGTTTCCAGGTGGGACGATTACCGGGGTACCCAAGATCCGCTGCATGGAGATCATTGAGGAGTTGGAGCCGGTACGCCGCGGTCCTTATACCGGTTCGATGGGTTACCTCAGCTGGAGTGGGGACCTCGATTTCAATATTCTAATACGTACGCTTGTCATGAAAAACGGCCAGGGCTATCTCCAGGTCGGAGCAGGAATTGTGGCCGATTCCGACCCCACACGCGAATATGAAGAAACCATCCATAAAGCCCAGGCTTTCTTCAGCGCCTTTTCATAGCCCCATGTGGATTTACTTGAATACCAAGTTCGTCAAAGACGAAGACGCCGTGATCTCCGTCTTCGACCATGGGTTTCTCTACGGAGATGGGGTGTATGAAACGCTGCGCTCTTATGGCCCTCATATCTTTATGCAAGATCAGCATCTGTCACGGTTGTTCCGTTCCGCAGAAGCAATCGGGCTGACGATCCCGATTTCCATGAAGAACTTGGCGGACATTCTGCAGGAAGCCATGATCCGCAACGAGGTTGGAACCGATCAGCGGGATGCCTATCTAAGAATCACCGTTTCGCGAGGAGCGGGAGACATCGGATTGGACCCGGCACTCTGTTCGTCACCGACCGTTGTCGTGATGGCCAAGCCTCTCGTGCCCCCAGCGTCCCATCTCTATGAAACGGGCGTGAAGCTGATCGTGGCGTCCACGAAACGGAATTTGCCAAGCGCGTTGTCGCCGCAGATCAAGTCCACAAACTTTCTGAACAACATTCAGGCTAAACGTGAAGCCCTCGCAGCAGGCGCATTCGACAGTATCCTGCTTAATTGGGAGCAGCATCTGACTGAATGCACTATCAGCAATGTGTTCCTTGTCGTGGACCGCACATTGCGAACGCCAGCTCTGGAATGCGGCTTGCTCGATGGCATCACCAGAATGATCGTGATTCAGTTGGCCAGAGAGCTCGCCATCCGCACCGACGAAGGTCGCTATACCGTTGACGACTTGTTCAAGGCCGACGAATGCTTCCTCACGAACACTAGCATGGAAATCATGCCGGTGACTTCCGTCGACCGTCGAGCTGTCGGCGACGGAAAACCAGGTCCACTGACCCTGAAGCTAAGGGAGCAATTCCCAGCGATACGAGGCCGATACGGGAATATGCTTCATACTCGATAAGCCCTCATCTTCCCGTTTTCTCTCATCATTCTTCTGCCCTCAAACACAAGATCTGCATTTCCTTGACAGGCAGAGACAGACTGCTATCGTTTGACCATGCCAAAACCAAACACACTACATCACTCCTCAATGTACCGGCCTGTCATGACTATTCTCGTCGCATTGAGCGGCAGCATCCTGCTAGCTGTTCCAAGTGATAGTCGTGCAGAGATGTACCAATATGTCGATGCCAAGGGGACAATATCGCTCACCAACGTTCCCTCCGACACTCGATACCGCCGGATCGACCTCCACCCAAATCGGCTCCATCCCGTTCTCTCAGAGGCGGAATTGGAACCGGTGATCCGTCGATTCTCACAGCAGCATCAACTACACCCTGCACTTATCCGCGCCATCATTAAGGCTGAATCGGATTTCGACCCTCGTGCGGTCTCACGAGCCGGAGCCATCGGATTGATGCAATTGATGCCGCAAACGGCAGTGAGATTGGAGGTCCGTGACCTCTATGATCCCGAAGACAATATTGGAGGAGGGACGAAGTACTTACGCCAGTTGCTCGACCGATTCCGTGGCAACCTTCCACTGGCGCTCGCTGCCTATAACGCCGGGGAGCATGTCGTCGATCGTTACCGAGCTCTTCCGCCAATTACTGAAACCCGCCTCTATGTCCGCAAGGTCTTGCGATACTATCGACTCTTCCTCGCCCGTGACCTTGCCGTGACCGGACACGTCATCCCCTCTTCGGAATACGCAATGCCACAACCCGCCCCCGTGTCTTCGATTCAGTCCGGCCAGTAGTTCGGCCCCCCAAAGATACTTGACTATGCTGTTTCCAGCCCGGTCGTTTAGATCCCGGAAAATCGGACCGGTAATGGGCGCCCACACTATTTTCTCTCCAGAGCGCAGCTTCGGCCACGCAATACGCCACTTGCACCATATTCTTGACCTCCAGATCGGCCCTCCCCATAAAGGATCGGGACACCATCTGTCCCCATCGCGCAAGCTGGGCCGTGGCACGAACAAGCGACTCCCGAGAACGGATAAGCCCCACTTGCCCCCACATGATCCGCCGAAGCGAACTGCGCACTTTTTCGGCATCCTCCAATCGTTCCAACTGACCGCTCCTCAGACCCTCTACATGGTGAGTCACATCAGGCATCGAACGGCGTGAGGCCCAGGCGACAGCGGCCACGCCGGCCCGCATCCCAAACACCAATCCCTCCAGCAAGGAATTGCTGGCCAGTCTATTGGCGCCGTGCACACCGCTACAGGCAACCTCGCCCGCCGCAAAAAGACCCGGCAATGTCGTGGCTCCGTTGAGGTCGGTCGCTACCCCCCCCATCATGTAATGGGCGCTCGGGGAGACCGGGATCCATTCTTCCGTGATATCGATATCGTGACGGAGACAGGTCGCATAGATCGTCGGGAATCGCCGTTTGACAAAACTCGCCCCCAAGTGAGTCACATCAAGATAGACATGCCGCGCACGCGTCGCCGCCATTTCCGCCCAGATCGCCCGTGCAACGATATCCCTCGGAGCCAAGGCGCCGAGCGGGTGATACCGTGACATGAAGGTCTCTCCCTTATTGCTGCGCAGCTGACCGCCCTCTCCTCGCATGGCTTCTGACAACAAAAAAGGCGGGCTTGAGGGCAGATACAGCGAGGTCGGGTGAAACTGGACGAATTCCATGTCCTGGAGTTGCGCTCCTGCACGAAATGCCATGGCCATGCCGTCGCCGGTCGCATTCGGCGGATTGGTGGTGCGAGCAAAAATCTGTCCCGCCCCCCCTGTCGACAGGACGACGGCTTTTGCAGGAATAATGAATTGTTCCCCTGAATGCTCATCAAGCACCACCGCTCCACAACATCGGCCTTCCTCAACCACGAGATCAACGGTGAAATGGTAATCCAGCCGGACGATCCGCTTGTGTCGCATAGCCTGCGCTATCAACACCCGCACCATTTCGTTCCCTGTCGCATCGCCTCTCGCACGGAGGATTCGGCTGCGGCTGTGGGCCGCTTCACGTGCAAAGGCAAACTTCCCACCCGTTTTGTCGAATTTCGCGCCCCAGCGGATGAGCTCTTGAATCCGATCCGGTCCCTCCTCCACCAAAACACGCACCGCTTCACGACGACACAGGCCATGTCCAGCCTTCACGGTATCGGTCAAATGGATGGCGACATCATCCTCTTCACTCAAGGCCACGGCCACCCCGCCTTGCGCAAAAATGGAATTGCTTTGTAAGGGATGGCCCTTGGTGAGCACGATCACTCGACCGACTCGACTGAGGTCCAGAGCGGCGCGAAGCCCAGCGACTCCGCTGCCGATGACGAGAAAATCTGCTTCCAGTGAGCTTCGCGGCATCGTTATCGTGGAAGGGTCTGCGATGCGGGAGGTTCCGCCAACAGCTGTTTCGTCTTCATTCCGAAAGGCACATCTCCTTGCGCACCGCGCAGGAGAATCGAGTGCGTACCGACCCATTGCAGCCGCGCGAGGCCTCGTTGTCGGACCCCCATATCAGTGGCGTCCCGTTTCCACGTTCCTTGCCAATGGATGAGGACGTTGATATCGTCCTTTTCGAGCGTGACCCGTTCGATCTTGAACTCGAGGGAGATGGCGGAAAAGGCTGTGAAGTCCATTTCAACTTGCCGTTTCAGTTCGTCCAGCTGATCCATAGGCAACAGCAGGGCATGGAACTCGGACCGATCCTTTCGTTGATAGGCACTCCGCAAGGATTCCACCGCTTGATCGATACGGAGGAGTCGCTCATGCTCTGCTGGGTATCGGATGGTCTTCGACGGGCACCCAACGATCGCGACAGCAAGCACGATTAGCCACACAATGGTTGGAGGCCGTAAAAACCCAATCCTTCCAAGGTACATGGTGGCGCAGTATAGCATAAGAGGAAAAGGCGCCGTGACCTTGCATTTTCAGCGGAAAGCTTTTAGACTCCCCCCTCCTTAAGGAGATACAGAACATGTCAAGCGTCCTGAAGAAACGGCGAAAGAAGATGCGCAAGCACAAGTATAAGAAGCTGCGCCAGCGCCAGAAGTTTCTTCGCCGAAAAAGCTAAGTTCTACCGGCGTGGCCGGAGGAGGGAACCGTGGCCGAAGGGAAGAAAGTCCGCATCCGCGTACGAACGGTCAATTGTACCTACGTGGGCGACTTCCTCGTCCCTCCGATGCGGCATCGCGTCTCCGATGCGATCAACGAAGAAGCCCGTCTCTTTATCAGCCTGACCGACGTGGTTATCGACGATAAGGAGCGATCGGATTTCATTGCGATCAATAAGAATCTAATCGAGTCGATCGCTCAACTCTAGTCGTTTCCTCTCACCCTCGTCAGCGTACTCGTTCAGCGTTGCCGTGAGCGAGGGCACGATTTCGTGCCGACACACCACCCAACCACAATGTCGATCTTCAAGCGATTCCTGCCGTTCGTACGCCCCTATTTGCCACGGCTGATGCTGGCCGGGCTCTTAGTAAGCGGGGTTGCGCTCGTCAATCTCGCCTTAGTTCGGCTGGCTGGCAGCCTCTGGGACGTCATTACTGTTCAGTATGATACTGACCAGATGACCCAGTCGATCGGCCTGTTCCTGAGCCTGGTGATTCTGCAGGGGCTCTGTTCGATGGGCCACAGCTACCTGACAGCCTGGGTTTCTCAGCACATTGTCGCCGACTTTCGTCAACATCTCTTTGGCCACCTGCAGACGTTGACGGTCAGTTTTTTCGCACGGCGCCGCACCGGGGAGTTGCTGTCGCGAGTCATGAACGACGTCGCGGTCATTCAATCCATCGTCACCGAAACCCCGATCGACACAGTCAAGCAACTCGTGACCTTCATCGGCGGCATGACATTTCTGCTGATGATGAATTGGCGCCTCTGCCTCCTGATCCTGATCCTGCTCCCCTTGCTGGTCCTGGTCGCTAAAGTATTCGGCCGCAGACTGAAATCCCTTTCCACCTCGATTCAAGACCACACGGCCGCGCTCAGCACCCTCATTGAAGAAGTGATTTCCGGCATTCGGATCGTCAAATCATTCGTGCAGATACAGCGAGAGGAAACCCGCTTCGCCACCCAGGTGAGCGAAATGCTTCGCCTCACTCTGCATCGGGCTGGCATCATGGCCGTGTTCATTCCCGTGATCAGTCTGGTCACCTTTTCCGCGGCAGCAGCGGTGCTGTGGTACGGCGGCCAACAGGTCATCGACGGGACTGTCACGCCAGGGGAGCTGTTCGCCTTCGTCCTCTTTGCTGGCATCCTCATCGGCCCATTTAGCGCAGGAGCTCGCATCTTTACGCAACTCAAAGAGGCACAGGGAGCCATGCAACGGGTCTTTGAGATTCTGGATGCACAACCGGAAATTGCGGATCAACCCACGGCGCAGAATCTCTCCACCGTCGAAGGACACGTCCGAGTCGAGAGGGTCAGCTTCGGTTACGACCCTCAACATCCGGTGTTAGTGGACCTGTCGTTTGAAGCCAAGCCGGGCGAATTGGTCGCTTTCGTCGGCCCAACCGGCGCCGGGAAAACCACGATGATTAATCTGCTTCACCGGTTCTACGATCCGATAGAAGGGCGCCTCACCATCGACGGCAACGATCTGCGTGATGTGACCCTTGAAAGTTGGTACCGACAGATTGCACTGGTCCCACAAGAAACCATCCTGTTTGGAGGAACCATCCTTGACAACATTCGCTACGGCAAGAGGGACGCGGATGAAGCCGCAGTATCGGAGGCCAGCAAAGCCGCGCATGCACACGACTTCATCCTTGGCTTGCCCGATGGATACCAAACCCTGGTCGGCGAGAAGGGCGTCAACCTATCAGGCGGACAACGCCAACGCATTGCAATCGCTCGGGCCATTATAAAGAATCCTCGCATTCTACTATTGGACGAAGCCACCTCATCGCTGGACACCGAATCGGAACGGCTGGTGCAGGAAGCACTCCATCGCCTCATGGAAGGTCGCACGACCTTTGTCGTTGCCCACCGACTGTCAACCATCCAGAGGGCCGACCGAATTCTGGTCCTGGATAAGGGGAAATTGGTCGAGGAGGGCACTCACTCAGAGCTTCTCGCGCGTAAGGGTCTGTACCACTACCTCTATACCATTCGCTTGAATGAACCGATCGCCTGAAACGGTCGCTTCACACCCCTCTCACCCTCACCTTCCCATCTCTTCCATTTGTAACAAGCCTGTAACGTAGAAAGCGTATGGTGGCTTGTGCAAGCTAAAGAAGAATGATTGGGGAGATTCCGTGAGTTCACCACGTCCCAAGAAAATTCTCATCGTCGAAGACGAACAGGATATTGCACAGTTGGTCAAGCATTATCTTGAAAAGGAAGGATTTCACGCCTGCCTCGCCACAACCGGTCTTGAAGCGTTGAAGCTCGTGTCATCTGCGCATCCTGATCTGGTGATTCTCGATCTCATGTTGCCTCACCTGAACGGATTGGAGGTATGTAAATCACTCCGGCACAAGCCTGAGACCGCGCTGTTGCCAATCATCATGCTCACGGCGAAGAACGAAGAGTCCGATACGATTGTCGGACTGGAGCTCGGAGCCGATGATTACGTCACCAAACCTTTCAGCCCCAAGACATTGGTGGCTCGGGTCAAATCCCTCTTCCGTCGGCTGGAGCGGACAAGCGATCACAAACCAACGTCCTTAGTGTACAGCATTCTCCAAATGGATCTGACGCGACATGAAGTGACGGTCAGAGGCAAAGAAGTGCTGCTCACAGCTAAGGAGTTTGGACTGCTGGCGCATCTCTTACGTCACCCTGGACGGGTATTGACGCGGGAGGTACTGCTTAATGAAGTGTGGGGTTACGACTATTATGGGACGACGCGAACCGTTGACGTCCATGTTCGGCGATTGAAACTGAAAGTGCCCGTCCTCAATGACTCGATTGTCTCGGTCAAGACGCTTGGATACAAACTATTGGACCAGCCTCAAGTATAGTCACTTTCCCCTGCATTGTCTGGTGTCGAGACCATTACGAAACCTCACTCATCCCCTTCACTCCTTCACCGTCTCCTCCAGTCATGAACCTCGGGGGGACAGGTGGTGAGCCAGATTCCAATGATTGACTCGCCGTTCGCAGCCACCTTCGGACCTGCTCGGCAATCTCATCACGTACTCGGCGAAAGATCTGTACGCGATCAGAATCGGAGCCTTGTGCATCGGCAGGATCATCAAAACTCCAATGTAACTGAACATCCCCTCTGGGATCGGTCGGGCACGATGCGTAGGCATGATCGCAGACCGTAATGACGTAGTGGAGATGTCGTCCTTGGAGTTCCGCAACGTGCTTCGAGCGATGGTGAGAGATATCGACTCCCAGCTCTCCCATTACCTCAACAGCTCGTGGATTCATACCGACCGGGTTGGTTCCCGCACTCAAAACCTCAAACTGATTTCCAGCCAAGTGGCGTAGCCATCCCTCCGCCATCTGACTGCGGCAGGAGTTGCCCGTACATAAGAAGAGGACGATAGGTTTCATGCCGGCTACTCCACTGGAAACCAAGTCCGCGTCCGATTGCAGAAGGCACAGACGGAGAGCATGACCGGCACTTCCACCAGCACTCCCACAACAGTTGCCAGCGCAGCGCCAGATTCAGGACCAAACAACGCAATTGCTGTGGCGACGGCCAGTTCGAAAAAGTTACTGGCACCGATCAGCGCCCCAGGTGCAGCCACCGAATGTGGAACATGGAGCCACTTCATCAGCATATAGGCCAATGAGGCATTGAAATAGACCTGGATCAGAATAGGAACGGCAATGAGCGCCACATGCCATGTCTTGCCAGTGAGATTGTCGGCTTGAAACGCAAACAACAAGACCAGCATGGCAAGGAGGGCGATGATAGTGATCGGAGCAAATCGAGAGAGCACACGATCTTCAAACCGGGCTTTGCCCTGTTGTGCAATGAACCAATGCCGCAAGACCACCCCGATGATGAGTGGAATGACGATGAACGCCAAGACGGAATAGAACAAGACCAGAAGTGGGACCGTCAACGCCGAAGCACCGGTGACCAAGAATCCGACGATCGGGGCAAAGAGCACCAGCATAATCAAATCGTTCACGGTGACTTGGACAAGCGTGTAGGCGGGATCACCATCGGTCAGATAGCTCCAGACGAACACCATGGCGGTACAGGGGGCCGCAGCCAAAATAATGGTTCCGGCAATGTATTGATCCGCCTCGCTCGGAGCGATCCATGCAGAGAACACGAGTCGAAAAAACACCCAAGCGAAGAACGCCATCGAAAATGGTTTGACGATCCAATTGACGAAGAGGGTCACCAGCAATCCGGTCGGTCTCTTGCCCACATTGCGAATGGATGCGAGATCGATCTTCATCATCATCGGAATGATCATGAACCAGATGAGTACCGCAATGGCGGCATTCACATGGCTGCCCTCCCCGAATTCCCAAGCACGCAGCCATTGGACAACGCCAGGAGCCGATTTCCCCAGGAGTACCCCCACGATCATGCAGAGCGCCACCCATATCGTGAGATACCGCTCGAACAGATTCAGTCGCTTCTCTAGAGACTGAACTGGCGGGCCTGATGCCATTGCGATGTCCATGATGAATGTCCTCCGATGATTCATACAGGTACATCAATAATTATTGATTAGTCAACCGTGAAACGGCCTCCACAAGACCACTAGGAAACTTTTTACATAGATGTAAACTCTCTGTAACCAAACGTTGCCATCCATGCTGTATCACTGGTCATCAAGAGATGATGGGGAGGCCCCTCCTGCATAACCAAATGACCATCGAGTGAGCGCACACAGCAAACTGCCGGGCTCACGGGAATGAACCACATGACCAAGCGCGTACGATTAAGAGAGGAACTCAGCCGGCAACGCACCTCACTGCTGACCAAGTGGAACTTCTCGCTTGTTCCGCCGTCCGAACGAGCATGTTATGCAGACCCTGCAGATCAGGCATCGAACAATTTCGAGCAAGATCTGGCCATACAGGTAAGGACGAGAATGGTCGCGAGGCTCAAGCGGATTGAGCGTGCCCTACAATTATCGCAGACCAAGAGCTATGGATGCTGTCGGCGGTGTCGCAAGGCGATTCCTTATGCTCGGCTGACGGTGCAGCCGGATACGCGCTTCTGCGTGTCTTGTCTGGCACGCATGGAGCGTAAACACTACGGACATTGACGACGGATCGCACGACGCCCCGGGGAGCCGACCTGCCCTCCCAAGCCAGTGCCTGGCTCCCCTACGCTTGCCCTTTCTTTCAAGAGAAGGGGCAAGCGCGACTTATATGGAAGTTACACTTTCGAGGAAGGAGATGGCTATGCAATGCGCACGCTGTGCCGGCCTGAAAGTACCCGAAGTCATGGTTGAGGGAGGAGCGAAACTTTTTGTGATGCGTTGTGTTCACTGTGGGAACGTGACCGATCAGGTTATCCTCATGAACCGCCGACGCCAACGCTCTATACGGCTCGGGCGCCCACGAACTTCAATCTATAATAGAAGTAATCGGTCCGCCTGGAATAGACCGACTCTGATCAAAAATGAGAGCTGACCGAGGGTTGACCCGCTGTGCTGAACCTCAGACCGAACAAGGCACTACAGAATCGGATGGGATAGACGGTGAGGTGACATCGTGGTCATCAGTTTCCAGCCCGCGCACCTGCAACCAGAAGGCCTTGGTGGGTGGTTCTTCAACGATCGCAAATGTGAGTTGCGGTGAATTCAGGCTTTCAAACACAATGTAGTCCACCATGATCCCGATCAGATCCTCCAGATTCTCCGACCGGTGAAACTGCAAAGCATACCCATCATCAATATGCTGAATGGCCTTCACGGACTTGAATAGATTGCTCACCAGGATCTGCCGGCGCATGGCTATTGGAGGGCTGGGAAGCGGAGACACCGGCACGTGCTCTAAGCCAAATTTCGGCCGGGCAATGCCCTGATATCCAAACTCCTCTCCTTCCCACTGTACTGTTGGAATAGGTCGTCTAGACTGCATCTCATCCATCCTTCCAAATGGGCCCTCAGACCTTCGGTCCAAGGGCCCACCACCCTTATAGAACTCTCAGCTGCCGATCCTCCCACCGTCGTCTTTGGTCACCACGACCAGGGACGACCGGGGTCGCCCGCCGTTCGGGCCGTCAGGCCAGGAGCTAAACTGCTTGGGATTGAGCGGATCACCCGGCAAGTCGTCCGGTCGTTCGCCCGGATGCTGAATCCCGACAAACATCGTGCGCCGATCCGGCGTCATGAACACACCGGTAATTTCGCACTGACTCGGACCAACGAGGAATCGTCGGGTCTCCCTGGTTTCAGGATGCGCCGCCAGCATCTGGTTGTTGCCGAAACCGACATAGGCACCGGCGTTAATAGTGGAAGTTGACACATCGGTCTGAATCCAGATCAATCCACTTGGATCGACATAGATGCCGTCCGGCGATCCGTACTTGTCACCGAAGATCGTGGAGCCGTGAGCCGGGTTTGCGGGATCGCCGCAGAGGGCGAAGATGTCCCAACCAAACGTGGGTTCCGTCCAATCCTGCCGATAGTACCAGCGGATGATGTGGCCATAGTTGTTGACGGCACGAGGATTCGCCGCGTCCACCGGCGGACGGGCTGAGCCGGCTGGGGTAGACCCGTCGGGGTTGTTGACCGACGGTGGGGCTGAGCCACGCCGGCTGTTATTCGTCAACGTCGCAATGGCTGTCAGATCCTTTGGGAACGTATCGATCCATTCGGGGCGATCCATCATGGTCGCACCGGCGGCATCGGCGGCTCCGCGGGTATTGATCAGAATGTCGTTCAAGGACCATCCGACGAGACGCGGATTGTCCGGCGTGAGCGGCAGCCATTCGCCCGTACCATCCGCATGGAACTTGGCGACGTAGAGAATCCCGTCGTCAAGAGGGTTGATCCCCTGCGCGCGCGCCTGACGCCAAGGCAAGTTCGACACATAGCGATAGATGTACTCATTGCGCTCATCGTCGCCCATGTAGACAACGACCCTCCCATTCCTCGCCTCCTGTACCCAGGCACCCTCGTGCTTCAGTCGGCCAAGCGCCGTGCGCTTGACCGGCGTTGAATGAGGTCGGAACGGATCAATCTCCACGACCCAGCCGAACCGATTGGGCTCATTGGGTTCTTCATCGACACGAAATCGCTTGTCGGTCGTGTGCCAGAGGTAGCCGAACCCCGCTGCGGTAATACCGTAGCGCTTTTCCATCGTCGTCTGTGAGCCGTTCTTTCGGAAATAGCCGTTGAAATTCTCCTCACAGGCCAAATAGGTCCCCCAGGGGGTATAGCCCATGGCACAGTTGTTGAGGGTGCCCAGCACACGTGTGCCGGTCGGATCGTCGCTGGTGGTAAGCCGAGGATCCCCGGCTGCAGGGCCACCGATGTCGATCGGGGTCATACCCGTAATGCGGCGTGCGAAGCGAGACGGTCTTACGACATCCCACTTACCTCGGCGACGTCCCAAGTCAAAGTGAAAACCGGTCCGCTTGGCTACTTCAATAATCGATACACCATGCGCATTCAGCGATTTCTTGGTCTTCTCCGCCGTCCAATTGTTGACACCGTCCGGAAAGAGAAGGCCATCGTCTGTATATTCATTGTTCTGAACAATCAAGCCGCGCTGCGACCTGACAATCGGGAAATACACCATCCCATCATTGTGCATACCCCACTGACGCGCTTGTTCCTCGGCCGTGTTGCTGGCATCCTGTTTAAACGCTGGCCCATTCGAGACAGGGTCACCCCAGGCGATGAGGACGTCGGCGGTGTACCCTTTCGGCACCACGACCTCATCGGCAGAAGAGACTGCCACACTCTCGAATCCGAGCATCGGGCGCCGACCCAAACGTCCTTCTCTCCCCACATCCGTGTCTTCCGCTTCTTCAATCTCCTGGGCTGCAGTAGGGACAGCGTTCAACAGCGCTTCGACACCGCCCAGCGAGACCGCTGCAGCCGTCGCGAGACCGCCTGTCAAGAAGTTGCGTCGCGATAGGCGCGTGTCCACAATGTCTTGGAAATGTTCATTACTAGACGTATTGCTCACACCCTCATCATCGATGATCGACATAGAATCTCCTCCCGCCTGAGCATGAATGAATGTATCGTTGACATCTCACCTCCAACGGTCCTTCACCAGTGATGACTGTCGCATCAGACCATTACAAATCGATCAACAACCGGTAAAAGCCTCGTTAAAGATTGTTGCGGAGGTTCAAAGATGTGGCGCTTATGGCTGCTGACCAAGTAGCTCCCAGAGACTAAGAGCTGGAATGTAAAAATAATGACGGACGGTCCATTAGCCTGAGCGGTGCGGGACAGCAGATCGTTGTTGAGCGATCAGTACCTGGCACGCGTGTATAGGATCCTCTCGCAGCGCTTCCACGTAGAAGCATGGGATACGAGTATTCTCCGCAAACTACAAACGCTGGAAAGCATGTACGGCAAGATGTCGGACTGAGGAGGGTGTCACGTTATGCGCCGGCCTTCATGGATGATGAGGGTCGTCACCGTTAGCTTCGTGTCGGCTCGTTATTATTTTGCTTTCCAGTGATCCAGAAGCCATTGCTGAGAATGAAGAGCAGCTTCACCAGATGCCGGGTGCACACGCTCATAGGTCCCGTCAGCGAGCAATCGCCGTGCCTGCACATTATCCCGCAGCCCCACACCAAGAATGTCGTTGATGATGACCTCGCGCCAGTGAGGATCCTCGACAGGAAAAATCACTTCCACTCTGTGGTCTAGATTTCGAGGCATCAGATCGGCGCTCCCCATCAACACGTCGTTGTGCCCCCCGTTGCGAAAATAATAGATCCGCGCGTGTTCCAGAAAACGCCCAACCACCGAAGTGACGGTGATGGTCTCACTGATCCCAGGAAGGCCAGGACGGAGACAACAAATACCCCGCACCTGGAGATCAATCCTGACTCCAGCTTGCGATGCCTGATAGAGAGCCTGGATACACGGTGTATCGACCAATGCGTTCATCTTGAACGCGATATATCCATCACCGTACTCCCGGTGGCGGCAGGTTTCGCGCTCGATTCGATCCAGTAATTGCTGCCTGAGCGTCGTCGGCGCAATAAGTAGCTTGGAATAGATGTTCTTGCGGGAATACCCAGTCAGTGAGTTGAACAGATTGGATACATCGTGGGTAATGGCAGGGTCACACGTGAAGTAGCTCGCATCGGTATAGATACGACTGGTGACCACGTTATAATTCCCGGTGCCGAGATGGACATAGCGGCGGATCCCCTCCGGTTCGCGCCGGACGATGAGACAGACCTTCGCATGCGTTTTGAGCCCGCGCACACCGTAGACGACGTGCACACCTTCGTCTTCAAGTTTCCGGGCCCATTCAATGTTATTTTCTTCATCGAATCGAGCTTTGAGCTCAACCAAGACCGCAACTTGCTTGCCGTTGACACGAGCGTCCATCAGCGCGTCGACAATGGGTGATTTGGGATTGACGCGATAGAGAGTCTGTTTAATGGCGAGGACACCCGGATCATTTGCCGCTTCTCGCAGAAGCTCCACGATCGGCATAAAGCTGTCGTATGGATGATACAAGAGCACATCCTGTTGACGGATGGTGGCTAAGAGGCTAACCGATTTACCGAAGCAGGAAGGAACGGTTGGAACAAACGGCGGATCCTTCAGGTCGGGACGCTCGAGTGCATAGAGTTCTCGAATTCCGCCCATGCCGATCGGGCCATCTCCTGTGTAGACAAGATAGGGCGGGAGCTGAAGGTTTCGTGTCAGAATCTCGCGGATAGGACCAGGAGTCGCCTCATCCAATTCCAATCGAACAGCGGACGTGAAGTCCCGCTGATCAAGTTGCTCCTCCATCGCCTCAATCAGATCAGATGCCTCGTCTTCCTCAATGGAAACATCCGCATCTCTCGTCACGCGGAATGGATACGATGCGACAACATCCAGGCCTGGAAACAAATCGCTCAGGTTATTCGCGATGACCTCCTCCAGCCAAACAAATTGCTGCACTTTTCCAGCGCCGGCCAATCCCATCTGCTGTAAGGCAACTTCTTCGTCGGTGGGGATTGGAACCAGTCGGGGAAAGCCGTCAGGCACTTTGACGCGCGCAAAACAGTCACCGCGATCAGGGTCCTTCACCAATACGGCAAGATTAAAACTCAGACTCGAAATGTGCGGGAAGGGATGGGTTGGATCAAAGGCTAGCGGAGTCAGGACTGGGAATATGTCTCGCTGAAAGTATTCTTGGATCGTCTTTCGCTCCCTCGGCGTCAGCTCCGCATAGTGTAGAATATGAATGCCTGCGTCCCGCAGCGCCGGTAGTATCTGTTGCTTCCAGCACCTGTCATATCGTTCATAGTGGGTGCCTAGCTCTCGGTTGATCGCCAAGATCTGCTCCGATGGCGTCTTGCCGTCCGGCGTTGCTCCTCCTGTCCCAGCCGCGACCTGACGACGCAGACCGGACACGCGAATCATGAAGAACTCGTCCAGATTCGTTGCAACAATGGTCAGAAACTTGACTCGTTCCAAGAGAGGATTGTGCTCGTCCTCAGCTTCTTCGAGGACACGCAGATTGAATCGCAACCAGCTGATCTCACGATTCAAGAACGGGCTCGTTTTCTCGAGGCCCTCCGACCGCTCGGCGGCTGATTCTCCCGGCCCAGCAGACTGGTCGATCATGGAAGCTCCTTGAGGATGAACATTCTCTTGCACCTGTTCTTTTGCATTCTACATGGAGGGGCTGATCGTGTTCAGAAAAAGCGCGTGGCCAGCTTTTTACAAAATACACACCGTGACGCTGCCAACAGATACCCCAAGATTCCGATCAAGCTACCAACCGGCAAACCGTGGGAATTTATCCTACATACGATCACAACACCGTTGCAGGGGCATTACAGATCTGTAACATTTCAATCCTGGGCCGTGCTAGCGCCTGGCGACTGTTGGTGTTCCTGAAACCAATGCGTTGGCTTCAGGGAGTATTCGTGGTGCAAAAGCCAGTTCGCCGATTATCTCCCACTGATTCTGGAAGGGCAGCCATTACGCCGAGAGACTTCTGACATTCAATCATTGATGCAGTGTGTGCCCTGAACATCGCTCAGACGGGAATATCCTTCTCAGACCGGATAGAGTAATCAGCCGTGGTGCTGCGTATGTTACTGTGTTTAGACGAATCATGAATGCTCTTGGAACCGCTTCCCCACCAAATCAGCTATGTTTCATCGCCTGCCTTTCTTTGAGCTGGCTCCTATCACCAGATGTTACCCGAGCAGAGCTCCAGCCTGAAGTAACGGTATGGCTGGAGTCTGGTCAAGCCGTTGCGACCAGTCAGTTAAGCGGACGGCGGGAAATACCCTTGGGTGCACAGGAAGTGGTCATCAGTTCCGGCATGAATGGGATCAACGGCATAGTGGTGACATCTCGTCGACTCTTAGGGTTTTCAAGCCGTGCCCTGACCTGGAGCAAGAAAGAACTGGACGTAAACGAAAAAGTCCTCGAACGGAAGATTCTCCCAAGCTTCAGCCTCGTCAGAACAGATCGGCATCTATACGGATTTCGGGGAGTCAACGGGCTGTGGCTCGAAGAAACATTAGGTGTACGGGAAAAAGTGACTCGATTTCACAGCAACGACTATGGGGCGGTCTTCATCACCAATGAGCGTTTGGTTGGATTCACGCCCCTGCTCGGCGGCTTCGCGTCGAAATTCTTGGACGTGCATGAGCGCATCGTGGGGGTGGAGAACGACAATGGACTGATTCTTGTTTCTACCACGAAGCGAACACTGGTCTTCGGCAGCCGCTTGAGCGGATGGGAGGAATTCGAGTAACTGTACTCGCCTACTCTTGCCAGATTGTGTTCACAGCTACCCCCCTGACCATGCCCGCAGCGGTCAGAGCGAACGAATAGGGGCAGCAACCACATCCGGCTGCGACCATACTCGCCTCAGGATCCTCCTGCTACGATCATCACACCATCCTTTCACGCAGAATTAGCACCCCTGTAATGGCCAGGAAACAGTTCCACTGTAGACTTCCACCATGTTGATCAGTGGGGTCGGCAATTATCATGGTCAAACGAACACTAAGCCGGAAGGAGGTGACAAGCCATGACACAGTGGATCATCGAAGCGTTACTATTGAGCGCTATTCTGGGACTCACATACACCGTGTTATCCCTGGGACGCAAGTAGATGATGCGACTAGAAAGAAGTGGAGATACGGCTGTGAGGGGAAAGGAGAAGACGAAAGCCGGAGGGGGAGATACTCAACCCACCGGCTCTCGTCAGGAGGAAGAATTCGCTTTCGGCAATAGACAAGACCCAACTTCATTACTGCGACCTCCGTATCAACTTGATGATGCGCCCTGAGGTCACGTCAATATAGAGTCCCGTCATTCGTCGCCTTGCAGGGACGCACCTCCACCAATATCGCAAGCGCTCAGCATACGACTGGATGCTTCCTGACTATAGGTTAGGTTCGATCCCTTCACCGAACCGACCTTAGCCGTATAAACATGCTGCTGGCGCGCATCGTAATGATTGCCAAACAGACCATGAGTGACTTCATCAGCAAAAACCCCGCTCGCAATTCAGCAGCCATGGTGCCTCCCCCCTTCTCTGGTACAGACCTAAACATGTTTCCCCTCCATCGATGTCACGACCCCCTACACAGGAGATGTGTCGCGATACTTCGATTCATCATGAACAGGCTCCGTGATGAATCCTGAGTACACGTCTTGCTGCACTGAGCAGGAATCTATATTTTTCGCATCACCGCTTCATTGCCGAATCGTTAATATGGCGTGAACAATCTTCCGTACAACCCCACAAATGTTACCTTTCTGTAATCCCGGCCTAACGCCAACGCAACACGTCATTGATAGCCTGGATCCACTACAACAATAAAATGGAGGATCAGATTATGGTCACAGTCGGCAACTTAATGCAGAAGGCACCAGTGACAGTAGACGCAGGCACGTCGGTCGTGGAGGCGGCGAAATTGATGAAAGCCTGTAACGTGGAAAGTGTGCTGGTGGTCCGCCAAGCGCAGATCATCGGCATTGTGACCGAGTCGGATGTCGTCAAGAAGTTCGTGGGCGCGGAGAAAGCCGCGTACTTCATGCCGGTGGAGGACATCATGAGCAGCCCAGTGCCAGGCATCGAAGAACGACGGCCGTTGACTGAAGCCGCCGATCTCATGGACAAGCACCGCACGCTACACCTGGGCGTCACCAAAGGGGGGTCGCTCATCGGCATGGTATCGGTTCGAGACTTTCTCCGACCCGTCTCCATCGATGAATTTTAACGATCGCACCTGCGTGAGCCTGCTGCCTGCTCGGAAAGGTAGCCCCTCGCCCCCTCTCTTCCAACCTTTGTGAAGTTGGCCATGCGCGTGAAGCCAAACACGCGTTTCAAGACCGGATCATACCGGGTGACGTCGCCATGCTCGAAGCGGTTCGCACCACACCAGACCGACAGCATGAATTGGGTGATGAGTTGCTCCGGGCAATAGCCGCGGTTGCTGCCGGGTTGCGGCAGCCCGGCGTTGGTCAGGGCAGCCGCGAACCCCAGGTGGCCCAGCATCCGTTTCATGATCCCCATCCCACCCCAAGCCGTGATTTCTTTGTCAGTAAACCGGAGGTCAACGTCCATCATGTCCCTCGCAGATGTGGACCAGTTGCTCGCACGATAATCGTGAGGCCAAATCCTGATCGAACCATGCCCTAAATATCATCGCAATCAACAGCCTACGCGAATGGCTTCCATTGGAAATCGAAGGCTATTGGAAAATCTGGGGTTATCATTGGAACCAACCCGTCTGGCCTTCGTGTATCGGCAAAGCCCTACGCCGCTGATGCGCTTTTGGTACGTTTCGGGTAGAGTTCGATGTGCCGTGTGACCGTACGGCGGCACATCGGTGGTGT
>Ga0209824_10000149_pt1 | contig 48179 bp, 55 predicted proteins | sample VDWuncwatermetaG_FD_184124 | JGI IMG/M metagenome (GOLD analysis project Ga0209824, IMG submission 184124) | Wastewater microbial communities from Netherlands to study Microbial Dark Matter (Phase II) - VDW unchlorinated drinking water (SPAdes)... ...
CCATCACATTCGACAACGGCAAAGAATTTGCGGAGCATGAACTCATGGCGGCAGAGTTGAAGGCAGACATCTATTTCGCTCATCCTTACAGCTCTTGGGAGCGAGGCTTAAACGAGAACAGCAATGGCTTACTACGGCAGTATTTCCCCAAAGGCATGGATTTGACCGCGCTCACGGATAAACAGGTGCAGATGGCGGTAGATCGACTCAACCACCGTCCACGAAAAGTGCTGGGTTTTAGAACACCTCATGAGGTATTCTTCGGCGTGGAAGTTCTTTACACCAAGCAACCGCAAGCGGTTGCACTTCTAAATTGAATCTGCGTGACGAATTTGAAGCAGACCGCAAAGGCATCGTGATTGCCACGCGTTCAGGCTACGACCCGTTTGGCTTGCCTGCGGTATTGCAAATGTTGGACTCGGCAAATGCGCAAGATAGCTCACTGGCATTGATGTTCAAGACCCACCCCGCCCCCGCCGCACGCTTGAGTTTGCTAGACAAAATCATGGCAAATAACTTCGACGGCTACAGCACGCCCACGCAAACCAATGCACGCTTTAATGCGGCGGTGGCGAGTTTGAAATAGCGAGTCGGCATAGGGTGGGCAAGCTGCATCTGCCCACGCGGAGTTATCAATCGGTGGGCAGAAAAGGCTTGCCCACCCTACGGCACTGCTACTCCTCAATAAACTCCAGCGCATTGTCATCAGGATCGCGGCAGAACAACGCCGCGCGACCTGTTGAGCTTTCAGTAAATTTTATCTTTGCGGCGAGGAGTCGCGCGCGCAATTTGGCGATGTCGCTCACCCCATATGCCACATGTCGGTCGCGTCCGCCGTGTGCCGCGCGCTGCAAACCTGCTTCGGGATTGGGCAGCAACATCAGATGAATTTGCTGCGTGGGTGTAACCACATACCAGATGCCATCAAAGCTCATCACAGGACGCGCGGCATCTTCAGCTAAGCCCAACAAATCGCCGTAAAAAGCGCGTGAACGGGCGAGGTCAGCACTTAAAAAAGTGGTGTGCAATATGGCGGTGAGTTTCATGCTTTAGATTTTGACGGGAATCACTTTGCTCGCCGCCAACTTGGCACGACCGCGCGCTTCATCGGTATCAACGCCCGTCGCTAACGCCACGCCCATGCGACGGCGTTGGAACGATTCAGGTTTACCAAACAATCGAATGTCGCTACCTGGTACGCGCAGTGCGTCGGCCACGCCAGTAAAGGCAATCGCCTTCGCATCATGCTGACCATAAATCACCGCACTTGCCCCCGCGCTGCGCAAACTGACGTTGACGGGCAAGCCCAAAATGGCGCGCGCATGAATTTCAAATTCGCTTTGCACTTGCGTACACATGGTCACCATGCCGGTGTCATGCGGACGCGGACTGACCTCGCTAAACCACACTTGATCACCGCGTACAAACAGCTCCACGCCAAACAACCCTAAGCCGCCCAAGTCTTCCGTTACTTTTTTTGCAATGTCGCGTGCGGCGTGCAAAGCCTTATCGCTCATAGCTTGCGGCTGCCAGCTCTCAACATAATCGCCCTGCACTTGCACATGCCCAATCGCCTCGCAAAATTGCGTTGCTATCGAACCATCTGCCGCAACAGAGCGCACCGTCAGCAACGCGATTTCAAAATCAAAATCTATCGCGCCTTCGATAATCACCCGGCATTGCGCCACCCGACCGCCGCTTTGCGAGTATTGCCAAGCGGCATCCACTTCACTCGCATTCGCGACTTTTGACTGTCCCTTACCCGACGATGACATCACCGGTTTGATAAAACACGGATAGCCTATCGCCTCACACGCCGCACGCATCGCCTCTAAACTATCGGCAAATTGATACTTAGAAGTTGGCAAGCCCAAAGTCTCGGCAGCTAAGCGGCGTATGCCTTCGCGGTTCATGGTCAAGCGCGTGGCGCGTGCGGTCGGAATCACCCGCGCTACATTATGTTGCTCTAACCATTCCAACATATCAGTGGCAATCGCTTCGATTTCGGGCACGATTAAATCAGGCTTTTCTAATTCAACCAACGCGCGCAACGCCGCGCCATCGGTCATATTGATGACATGCGCGCGATGCGCCACTTGATGCCCAGGTGCATCGGCATACCTATCCACCGCAATGGTTTCCACGCCCAAACGCTGCAACGCGATGATGACTTCCTTACCCAATTCGCCACAGCCCAACAACATCACGCGCGTCGCGTTCACGCTCAAAGGTGTACCGATAGTCACAGCAGAATGAGTAGCTTTCATGGCAAAAAGAGAGAGTTTTAGAAGCGCGAAATTATACCCAAGTGCGGCAAATTTTTATCTTTAGACGCACCCTGTCGAGACGAAAAAAACGACGCGTTCAACACGCGTCGTTTTAAGCTACATAAACAGTATTACGGTTGTATCGTCCGCAGCAACAAATTATCTAGCGCATCATTGAGCATCGGCAGCACCGCTTTATCGGTATCAACCTCACCATCATAATTGCCAATCAAAGTGCGCGAATCAGGCACTTGTCCCGCCGCCAGCCAAGGGTTGCTACTTGCACCCACATGCTTTGCACCTTCGCCCGGATAAGTGATTGCGTCTTTCATTGGCACGGCAGTGAACGCGGCATAAATAAATTTTTGCTCATCATTCGAGTTGATGCTAATCAATGAAATCGGGTCGGCGGCAAAGCGAAAATGCTTATGCACATCAGGCAACTTGCCTGTTGCCAAGCCCTGCTCAACCTTAATAGCGAAATTGCTACCAGATTGCGCGGGGTTATCCAACAAGCCCTTGACCATACTCGAATGGGTCGAATAGCTATCAAACCAAGTTTCAAAATACAGCGTCATATCAGCCTGACTAGCCTCCGCCACGACCGCGATATTTTTACTTGCCAACTTATCTGCCACCAATTTACTTAACTTAGACAGACACGGTTTAGCCAAACTTTCAATCGCACACACATACACGCCGCGCGGTATCGCCGCTGCTTGCAAGCGCAATTTTTCACTCGGTGCGGCAGGCAACACACCCTGCAATTTCACCAACTCACCTTTTTCAATTTGCTTGATTTCGACAGGCGTTAAATTCGTCGCCACATATTTACCGCTGCTTGCGCAGCCTGTTAAAGCCAACACCAGCATTCCCGCCACACCACTTTTCATACCGTACATAACACTCTCCCTTGCCGCTCATGGCGGCACTTAAAATTAAAATCTAAAGTCCGCTGAAAAACTAAAATTGTTTGCCGCAATCGGCATCGCTTGCCAAGCTGACAAATCAAAATGATCCATGCCTAAACGAAACGACTGCTTCGCGCCATGTCCCAACTCCACGCCAAAACCATAGCTAAAACCTGTTTTAGTTTGGCTACTTGAATTACCCTGCCCCGCACTAAAACCCACACTGGCATTGGCGTAGCCCGCTTTACCATAAAAATCCAAACCATCTTGCAGCGGGTAATAGCCCAGCACACTTGCCGACAACACACTCACACCGACATCCGCCAAACCGCTTTTAACCATCGTAATACCGTCATACGCCGCCTCGACGGACACACTACGATTCAAGGCATAACCCACGCGACCTGTTAGCGATAGACCATTGCTAGACGTAATCAAACTAGAGCCAGACACGGGCGCGTAACCCATGCCAAAGCCCGCATACAAACCACTCGCCGCCAATGGCTCTTGCACCACCGCCATCTGACTTGCTGATGCGGCGAATGCCACATTTGCAGATAACAAACACACCATCGACACACTCACTACTGCACGCAAATTATTCATTTTTTAACCTTATCAAAATCGCTGCACATTCAGCAGCACGCATCTTAGGCAAGAACAAAATAATGCGGGGTTTAACAAGCTTGTTAGCCCAAAAAAGTGCGGAGCTTAAATACGCTCGTGCTACCATTTCGAGACTAAAGAACACAACCTAAACCATGACTATTTATCTCCTCAACACCCCCATACTCACCAGCTACGGCAGCTGGCAATTTGCGGGGCCCATTAGTATTGAGCAAGCCAAGAAACAGCTCGCAACGGGCTTTCAATCCGCCATCGGACACGCAGCCAGCGCGCAGTTTTTAAGCCAATTACTGGACGTTGATGTGCCCATGAATCGCGTTGCCGTGACAATGCAAGCGGGCGATCAAGCTATTGTGTTGCGCATCAAAACACGACTGCCAGAGGGCAAACTATTAAGCCCTGAAGAAATCACCAGCATCCCTTACGAACTCGCCCTACTCACTCGCACGGCTTAAATCATCATGCACATTCATCTGCTTATCGTCTCCGAACAAACCTTAGCCAACTTCATTCCGTTGCGCATCGAAGCCGCCGATTTGGTGTACTTATTTAGCTCTAAAAACATGGCGGCGAATGCCACCCACCTCGCGCATTTGATTGCCCAACATTGCCCCAATACGCGCACTGAAATTTGCGCGGATATGCCTGATGCAAACCTCAACCAGATTCAAAATTTTTTGTTAGAGCACGCGGCACGCATACAAGCAGAACATCCCGATGCACACTTCACCGTCAACACCACGGGCGGCAATAAATTGATGTCCATGGGCTTAGTCGAAGTGTGGCGCAACGACGCGCACAAAATGATTTATACCGATACCCAACACCGTCGCATCGAAGTTTTACCCAGCCCAAAAAATCACCATCCAGAACCCATCTTGATGGGCAACCAACTCGATGTGCCTGTGTATTTAGCCGCACAAAAAATCAACTACAAAGGCGCGCTCTCCGACCTAGCCGACTGGCAAACACGCATCGCCGCGCGCAAAAGTATCTGCAAAGAAATGGGACACAAAATTAGTGAATTAACCGCGCTGATAAGTGACTTCAATCGCATCACGCGCCAAGCGCTTGGGACTGAATATGTAAATGGCAAAAAGACTGAAGTACTCGCTCAAGCGCAACAAACGTTAAGCGCGCATCCTTTTGGCGAGGCACTGGTTCTAATGAAAATGCTAGTCGCAACCGAACTCATTAGCTGGCAACGCGGCGACAAAACCGTCACTTTTACCAACCTCGACAGCGTGCGTTTTTTAAGCGGCGGATGGCTGGAAGAATATGCTTATCACATCCTGCACGATGAGAAATTATTTGACGTGCGCATGAGCGTCAATGTTGCGAATAAACAAAGTAAAAATGAATTTGACGTATTGGCTTGCCACCACAACCAACTGCTATTTATTGAATGTAAAACCTTGCGTTTTAACGCCGAGAACGACAACGAAATTGCTTACAAAGTCGATAGTCTCGGACAAGATGCGCGCGGCTTATTCGGTCAAACGTGGCTGCTATCAGCACGCAAACCCACCCAGATTTTGCTCGATAGAACCGCTCATGCACGCATCAAACTTATCGGCCCAGACCAACTGCCTAAGCTGCGAGAAATTGTACGGGAATGGCAAGCGGGCAAAGCCTAGTTGACCGCACCTATTTATTTTTTGCGCCAATAACTTGGCCACCAGCACTGCCAATACAACAAGCTCAAACCCCAAGCTACATCCACTTTCCCCGCCTTAATTTTGGCACTGGCAGGTGGCCAAATACCGCGACTATATAAAACCTGATTGCCAATAAAAAGATAGACCGTTAAGGCGATACCTAACGGTGGAAATAGCGTGTTATCCACATCGGGAATCCAGCCATAGCCGATCAAGCAAAACACGGCTAGACACACCAACTGGGCAAGTAATTCCGACACGATTACGGCACGTTTTTCAGGCGACATAAAAATTCACTCTCAATAAAAATACACATGAACACACAAAAATTTGCGTAAAATCAGCCGCCATGAAAAGCGCAGACCTCATTAAAAAACTCACTCAAGACGGCTGGTATCAGGTGCGCGTAACGGGCAGCCACCATCACTTTAAGCACGACATAAAATTAGGATTAGTCACCGTCCCGCACCCCAAAAAAGACACCCCACGCGGCACGGTAAATTCGATACTCAAACAGGCAGGATTAAAATGAAAAACACCCTCACTTATCCCATTGCAATTGAAATCGGCGACGCGCAACACGCTTTTGGCGTAGTCGTTCCTGATTTGCCCGGCTGTTTTTCGGCGGGCGATACTTTAGAAGAAGCCTATACCAATGCCAAACAAGCCATCGAAGCGCATCTGGACTTATGCCTCGAATACCAACAAGCGATACCTGCGCGTAAATCACTCGATGAACACCGCACGCATCCAGAATATGCAGGCTGGATTTGGGCATTGATTGAAGTGGACGACATCCTTAGCAACAAAACCCCAGTACGCCTCAATGTCTCGTTGCCCGAATACCTCGTGCAACGCATCGACCAACATATACAAGCCCACCACCTCACCCGCTCTGGCTTTTTAGCCCACGCAGCCCTCAAAGAACTCGCGCACGGCTAACAATAGAACTTGCATAACAATTTTTGCACGCTGCAAAAAAATTGCGCTGAATTAAATTCAGCGCAATTTTTTACAGCGGCACAACTACGGATAACACTTGGATTGATGCACGATGGTAACGATGCGTATCGTATTGGCAGAGACCCGATACACAATCGTATAAGGGTAACGATTCAAAACCAGCTCACGAGTTTTGCTTTTACCACCCATACGCCCAATCAGTGGAAAGCTCATTAAAGTAGCCACCGACGCAATCACAAAATTGACCACTTGTTCGGCAGCCTGCGGATTATCTTTTACGATAAGCGCGTAAATATCGCTTAAATCAGCTTGCGCGCTGAGCGACCATTCAATTTGCTTTTTTGCTAACATTTTCAGCTGTAGCTTTGATTTTTTCGTGCATCTTTTGGGTCAGCTCTTGATGAGAAATCAAACGTCCAGCGGCTATATCGTCCAACCCAGCGGCAATTTTTTGGGCTTTCCAATCTTCATAATCTAACCGCTCTTGCACAACCTGCTTTACAAAAGCAGAGACCGAACGCTTAGAGGATTCCGAGTATTTGTCGAGCCGTTTAAGCAGTGATTGCGGCAATGCGATGGTGTTCATTTTTTCTTCCCCAGCAAAGTGATACGAACGATTTTACCGCAAAACAGCAGCACATTAAACGCGCTTGAAAAACCACCTACCACTCATCACCCGCCAGCGGCGGAACGGCGGGCACACCGCCTAGCAAGGCATCAAACCGCGCCACATCAGCCAACTAAGCGCACTGTCTAAAAAACGCTAAAGCTTTTCCGCCAGCACCGTCACCTTAAAATAAATCATTTTTGTTCGTCCTAATAACCGCTAAGAAGTAGGCGGCATGTTGAGGGCTACTCATAAAAAACACGCTCAAAGATCTTGAGCGTGTCGTTGCAGCCTAACCGTTTGGATGGTGTTGCGACCTGCTCTTCGGCACCGCGAAGAAAAAGGGTGACAAGTCATAACCCAAACCGATTTGGATGGTCTTGCGACCCACGATGTCGGTTGCTTCCCTCACGGGACAGTCATAACCCAAACCGATTTGGATGGTCTTGCGACCATTCTGCGCCTCACTGGTGCAGATGCAACATGGTCATAACCCAAACCGATTTGGATGGTCTTGCGACCGGAATACTTGCAAGCTTTCAGGGCTGCATTAGGCGTCATAACCCAAACCGATTTGGATGGTCTTGCGACCCATGTAAATCAATCGAAGCCGCCCACGCTTCGTCATAACCCAAACCGATTTGGATGGTCTTGCGACCCTTTTGATGAGCTTGTTAATGTCGAAATTAAGTCATAACCCAAACCGATTTGGATGGTCTTGCGACCTGGGCCAAGTGGAATGAGTACAGCGAGCGCAAGTCATAACCCAAACCGATTTGGATGGTCTTGCGACGTAGCGCAACTCCGCACCCATCAAGCTAATGTAGTCATAACCCAAACCGATTTGGATGGTCTTGCGACCCATTCCCTCACGGGACAGAAGCAATGTCACAGTCATAACCCAAACCGATTTGGATGGTCTTGCGACCCATTGAACGCGCACCCGCGCTGACAGGCATGAGTCATAACCCAAACCGATTTGGATGGTCTTGCGACCCTGGGATGAATGGTGGATTTGGTGCAACGACAGTCATAACCCAAACCGATTTGGATGGTCTTGCGACCGTGACGCGCTTGGCTTTGGACAACGTGCGCAGTCATAACCCAAACCGATTTGGATGGTCTTGCGACCAATGCTGGGGGAAATTTTGCTAAAGACGTTCCGTCATAACCCAAACCGATTTGGATGGTCTTGCGACCCCAACTCGCGCTGCCACCTCGGAAGAGGTCTCGTCATAACCCAAACCGATTTGGATGGTCTTGCGACCGGTCGTTTAAGAATGTTGCCAGCAAACATGAGTCATAACCCAAACCGATTTGGATGGTCTTGCGACCTACTACGATCGCGACTGGGGGTACAATGGTTGGGGCATAACCCAAACCGATTTGGATGGTCTTGCGACCCCGACGTTTGCGCCAACACTGGGCGGCGTATGTCATAACCCAAACCGATTTGGATGGTCTTGCGCCCCCCCCACGGGGGGGAAGCAATGGAAGACTACGTCATAACCCAAACCGATTTGGATGGTCTTGCGACCAAGGTTACGGGAACCAAGAGTTGTACACGAAATCGTCATAACCCAAACCGATTTGGATGGTCTTGCGACCTGTTGGCGACTGCATGGTTTATCCAGACACCGTCATAACCCAAACCGATTTGGATGGTCTTGCGACCAAATCGCAAAGAGCTCCTCAACAGGGGGCTTGTCATAACCCAAACCGATTTGGATGGTCTTGCGACCAAACGATGTCGAGCCGCGAAATTGCGGAATTAAGTCATAACCCAAACCGATTTGGATGGTCTTGCGACCGCGCGACGGTGCTGCCTGAAAACTTGCCAGAGTCATAACCCAAACCGATTTGGATGGTCTTGCGACCTCTGGCACGGTGTAACCCTTGCCAGCATTGAGATTATAGCCGAGAAATGCAGTACCGCTGTGGACAACTTGCGTGGCACAACATTACCCACAGGGGGGACTGCAAAGCCGCATAAACACAGGCGCGGCGAGCAGCTTAATAAATAAGCAAGCATACCGTTTAGTAATGATGAAAAATAATCAGCCGATTGCGCTTGCTATCCACCGCGCTGGAGAGGCTTTCGATAATCCTTGCGTGATACAGGCCTTCGTATATTTCTTCCATCACCACAGGTTCGGCGAGTTGCTGGGGATACTCAATCCACACTTGGGCATCGTCGGGGAGTTGGGCACATAAGGCTTTGAGGTCTTTTACAGTAGTGTTCATAGCGTTTCCTTGGGGGTACGGGTTAAAAAATATAGGCCATGCCTGCATCGGGATGCTGCCAGTGCGCACCGATGACAATCGGCTGCATATTGTTGCCTTGTAAGCGCAGCAATAACACGCTGCCGGTGGTGATTTTATGGGCGTTGAGTTCGCGTTGCAGGGTGGTGATGCCCGCGCGTGTGGTCATCACTAAAAACACGCTTTTTTGCGCGCGATGCCCCCAGCCTTTGAGCGTTTTTTCGATTTTGCTGCGCTCTTTGTCTAGACTGATGTCGTAACAAATCGCCCATTGTTGGGTGCGGGTGTCGCTCATCGGCGGCTTATGCGGCTAAGCGTACCAACGGTTTGATGTGCGGATGCGGTTGTTGCTTGGCTTGCCATAAATCCCATTGGGTTTGCATCCCTAACCATACGTCTGGGGTGGTGCTTAACCAAGCAGCAAGGCGCAGCGACATGCTGGCACTGACGCCTGTTTTGGCATTGAGCAGCTTGGATAACGTCACGCGTGAAATTTGCAGTTGTTGCGCGGCTTGTGTGACGGTCATGTCGTCAGGCAGCCATGCCCGCAAGACTTCGCCAGGGTGGGCGGGGTTGTGCATACGGCTCATATTGTTCTCCTAGTGGTAGTCCTGATAATCGACCAGTATCGCGTTCTCGCCTGCAAACTTGAAGGTCATGCGCCAGTTGCCATTTACGCTGACGGAATAATGCTCAAGCAAATCTCCTGTAAGCGGATGTAAATCCCAACTACTGACATTCATATCATCCGCTTGGCGAGCGTTGTCCAATAAAGTCAACATCAGGCGCAGTTTCTTGGCGTGATGCGGCTGTATGCCCGCCCTGCTGCCTGTTTCAAAAAAGACTTTGATGCCTTTATGTTTGAATGACTTAATCATAATCAGGATTATAAAGTGTTAAGCATAGCTTAACAAGTCGCGTCGTAAATTTGCGTCACCCTACTGTGTCCGCCTCTTCACCCCACGGTAAATCTTGCTCGGCGAGGACGGCTTCCGCGCTGGCAGCGTCAGCGGATTCGCCTATTTCCTCACCGCTGGCTGGCTCTACTTCAGCGGCGGCTTTCGCCACGGGCTGGGTGCTGAAATACCATAATGCTTGGTCTTCGCTAACGTAGCGGGCAAAGGCGCGCACTTGCAAGTGCATCGCGTCTAACAAGCTCACGCCGCCGACATCGCTGTGCAGCAGTCGCTCGAAATGCTCTAAAAAACGTTTGATTGCCAAGGGTGCGAGGCGTAAGCCTTTATCTTTTTGCGCGAAATCATCGGGTTTGATAATGCGTAGATTGACTAGGGCTATCAGGTGGCGATCTAGCACGGCGCGGAATAATTCTTCGATGTCGCACACCAGGGTTTCGTAGTCGTCTTCGCCATCGTGCAAAAAGCCTAAGTAAGGATTCAGCCCAGCGGCACGCACCATGGTGTTCAGCCTAGAAAACAGCAGGTAGTAGCCAAAATTAAACAACACGTTCATACGATCAGGCTTGTCGCGCAGGCGTTTTTTGAAGTGAAATTCAGGCACTTTGATGTAGCTGTCCAGCGTGCTAAACATCAGTCGCGCTGCCATGCCTTCATGCCCGCGCACACTGTTAATTTCACTGGCTTGCTCGATGCCCGCGATAGATTTTTCCAGCTTCGCCAAAATGTCGGCATTGCCTTTGCCGTGACGCGCGTGAATCAGCGGTTTGTAATTGTTAATTTTGGCGGCAGCAAAACCTTTGGCAAGAACCAAGCGCTCGGATTCATTGAGCTGGGCGTAATGCACGGCTTGCCGCGCGGCGATGCTGTGGTGCTTGCGCGAATCGGGCGGCAGGCTGGCGATGTGGTAGCCGTCGCCTAAGGTCATGGTGAGCGGAATACCTAATTTGGCGCATTTTTGAATTAAGCCGCTGGATAAGCTGGCGGGCGCGAGAATGGCAATGTCCGCCACGCGGCGCAAGGGAATCGCGTCCATCAGCTTGGCATCGCGGCGGATCTCCAGCGCGTCACCGTTGTGTCCTAAAAAGCAGCCCATTTCTGTGATGTAAATGGATTTTTTGGCGGGTGGTAGCAGCAATTCCGCCACGGTGTGTTCCGCCGCGCCACCAAATGGTTGCCCCAGAAAATGAAAGCCTTCCTCCACGCTATGGATGGCAGTTTTTGCTTCCGCCAAATCCAGTCCGACTTCGTGCAACTCGCTGCGCGCCAATAACAATAAGCGTTCAGCCGCTTCACGGGTGCGTGCCAAAATCACAAAATCATCGGCATAACGCACCAGCTTGGCATCCAGATTATTAAAAGCCTCGTCGAATCTATCCAAGTAAAGATTCGCCAACAAAGGCGACAGCGGGCTGCCTTGTGCGAGACCTTGCGTGCGGCTATTCAGCCGTCCGTTTTCAAGATAGGGCGCGCGTAATAGTTTGCTCAACAGTTGCCGCGTCAAGCTGTCGGCGGGCGGCAAAATGCCGTCTAATAATTTTTCGACACGGGCGATGTTGATGTCGGGAAAAAAATCTTCGATGTCCGATTCCACCACATAGCGATAACCCTGCGCCAGCAATTCACGCACCCGCGCCACGGCGGTTTGTACCGATAGACCGCGCCTAAAACCCACTGCCGCAATTTCCAGCGTGCGGTCTATCGGTTCACTCAATAGCTCGTGCAACATGGTGTGTATCAGCAACTCGGCGGGCGGTAATTTTTCGATGCGACGCATGCCGTTACGCTTAGGAATAGTAAAGGCTTGCGCGGGGGCGGCTTGCCAATTGCTTTGCTGTACATGGTTCATTAGCTCGGCGCAATACGCCGCGCTATCGAGTGGCACACCATGTGTCGCGGCAAGCTGTTGCTGCCAATCGTCATGCCCGTCCATCACGCTTTGCAGTGCGGCTTGCCAGTGTTTGGGTTGTTGTAGGTGTGCATCAAAATTGGTGCGGGCGGGATGGTGCAAACGGCAGTAAGCCACGGCATTGAGTTCGAGCGTGCCGCCCGCATGAATCTCAGCGGCAAGTTCCAGCCAAGGCAAAATTTCATTCAGCTCGCCGCTGAAATACAGTGAGCCAAAACAGCCATTGAAATACTGTTTGTGACCGGGCTGCGATTTGGAAAGATGGTGCAGCTCGGTGTAACGCCAATGATGACTTTGCAGTTGAACATGACTCAAGTCGGGCGCAGCAAGTTTGACCCCGAACAGTTGCTCGACACGATGCGCGAGTTGTTTGAAAAATAATTCGGCAGTGAGGTGGGTACGGCTATCGCCTTTTTGCCGCTTGAACGGCAACGGTGAGAAAAATTCCAGTTCGGCGTGGCTATCATCATTTACAAAAGCTCCGTTCGCCCTGAGCCCGTCGAAGGGTAATAGTTGCCATGTCTTCGCCTCACATTGCACCACCCCCACCAACACAAAACCTGCTTGCGTGGTTTGCGCCAGATAGCTTTGCAAAGCCAGTTGCCAAGCCGCCAACCATGAATCATCCGCGCCAAAAAATTCCACTTGTAGCGTCAGCGGCTCGCCCGCACGTTTACGCATTCGATGCGCATAAACTTCAGGCACATGAAACGCTAACTTCACTTTGCGCGGCTCAGTAACGACAGGTTTGATGCTTTTGAGCAAGGCGTTAAGCATCACCAAAATAGGTGTGCCATTGCCCATCGCGCGGGTGACTTGCAGCGGCAACGTGAGACGATGCCATGCCAGAAATACAGGTGCATGCATGAGCTTCAACATAACGCCTTAGCGATCATTCCATGTTAAACGCGGGTCGTAGTTATTGACCACATGTGCGTTACTCACATATTGCAAACGCACTCGTGTATTGAGGGTGGAAAGTGCAGCAGCCACCGCCGTCGGTTTCATTCCACCCGTAAAATCTATGCAAATGTTATTTTCGGCAACGCCCGCCTCAACCAAGTTGTTCACGACTTCACCTAAAGTTTCAACTAATTGTTCCAGACTTTCAAAATCTATCGCTAGCGTGTTTTTGATTGCTGTTTTTTCCGTCAGTATTTCGTTCAAATAGTTGGGTATGGATGCGAAATCTTGGCAAGAACCTTTAGCACCCTCCGAAACCAATAACCATAAGCTTTCCAAGTTGTCGCGGTGTGGCTTGATACCATGTTTCATTTGCTCCCAATTGTCGCCGCGTGGGCTAATATTGTGCGGTGAAAGAAACATAATTAACGCGCTTGCGGGACGAATTTTTTCGCACTTATTAAGATTCGTCACAGGCAAAATCTTGTGGCGCGAACGATACAAGACTGAAACAAACAAAGTATAAAAACCGAAAAAAACCATACTTAAAAAAGTCGCTCTATCCCAACTCCAAGAGGCTTTAGCATCAACACTCCACTTAAATAACTCCGACAACATATTGCCAAAAACAGGAGTCATTACGGCAACGAGCAGCACTAACCCTGGCACAAATTTTGTCTTGAGTTTTTTAATGTTCATAAGAGTATTTTTCCCAATTTGTTTATGCCACTAAGTAAGCCAATATCGTGCGACACCGCTCACCCTGTTTTGACTTTTCTTCAGGTTTCCACTTGCCATCTTGCTCTAATGCAGCTTGAATTCTTTGTGCTAATTCCACGCCTTCTGAAGGCTCAAAAAGATTGGGCTTTTTAAGCGCATTAAGCCAAGCCTGCCATGGCAGCTGCCCTTTGTATTCCAGCTTAAGTAATTCCTGCTCTAACTTCCGATCCAGTGACGACATATCTGCAAGCCGTGCATTTTCGGTCGCCAATTGACGCTGTTTTTCCAGTTCTTCGGCATCGCGCAAGGCTCGCGCTTCACGTTCCACTTTGTCACGCTCTCGCTGTTTTGCTTGCCCTGGAGATTCAAACATACGCCCGTAACCCGTGGCGGTTTTCGCCCCTGCACCTGCCCATTCCAATGCGTCTTGCAGCACTGCCATCACTTCATGCAAAGCAGTTTTAGCAGCGGTTTGGTCGTCCGCTTTCAAACCTCCACGTACCGCAATGCCGAATTGAAACGTGGCTTTTTTTACGGTTAAAAAAGTCACGGGAATCGGGCTGTGCCAGTCGGCGGGAACGGTTTCTGGCTTGGTGTTTTCTTTTTCATCACCACCATTTTCATACCACTTGCCATAGTGCGGAGTCATTACATCGGCAGCCAGTTGTACGGGCGCGGTGGGCAGCGCGTCGAAGAAAATAAACCAGCCTGCTTGCTGATCGAACTGCTGTTCACGCGGGTCTTTGTGTTCCGAGCCAAACCATTGCAACAGTTGCTGGCGTTTTTGCGCGTCGCCGTCTTTCTTGAGTGCTTCCTCACCCCACTGCCATTCCAGCCAACCGCGTACCAAGCCCTTTACCGATGAGGCTGGCAGGTAAGGCACACCCAGCGTGGGATGCCAAGTGAAGCCATTTTCGGTGGGGTGGTCATTGCCCATTCCTGTGACGAAACGACCTTGAGTTTGGTAACAGGCTACCGAGCCGCCCATTGAATCAACTAAGGAGCGCGTTCTTGTTGCAAGTGCATCAGAAAAATTTAGCGTGCCATTAAATCGTTTAACGAAATCAGACTTACCCATCTGCGCTTCGACAGTGACAGTTCTCGTAACGCGATCTGTTTGTTCTTTGATGTCCAAAAAACCAGAGAAATCGCTTGTATATCCCTCAAAAAAACGAGCCCAAATGAGACCGCGATTGGCATCTTGAGCAAAGAGTTCTTTCCCATAAAACTGCGAGTGTTTGGGTAACGGTTGGTTAAATTGCTTAGCCATGGTCACTCTCCTTGGCGTAAGCCTTAGCGAATTTCTTCACCCACTGCAAATACGCGAGAGCTTCAACTTGCGCTGCACGATAGTCTTTGGCATCGCATTGGGTGATGCCTTCGAGTAGGTCTTTCTTATTAGCATAAGACTTCACATTCTTTTTCAGCCAATCGGAAAGTAATTTGTAAAGATTTTCGTAAGCAGAAGGTTTGTTCGGGTCTTTGCTTTTCTTGCTTTTGTAAAATGCGGCGGTCTGTCCCAAGCCATTCATCAATATCATCGCAGGCATTGCTACGGCTGCGGATACCGTCTCGCTATCCACGTTCTTTCCTTGCGATTCAGCCCATGCCAATGCGGCTTTGGCGCGTTGTTGTTCGATAGATTGCATCGCCATGATTACGCTCCCACCTTGACACGACACCAGCCCATGCCGACGGTTTCGTTGCCGCCGAGTTGTAAATACGGCTTAGCAGTGAACATCTCCTGTACGGTTTGCAACACCGCATCAGCAGATAAAATGCTGTCTTTTTTACGCGCATCGTTTGCTGCCAAACACACATACAGCAAGGTTTCTGGCGGCAGCGTTTCTTCGTACCAGAGCGCACCCGTCTTCACCGCTTTGGTTTCGGAATTGATTGCGATGTGCGGCGTAACGGGTACGGCGTGTTTTGCCAAATAGCTGAAATCGTTGTCGCTCAAAATCATCAATTGATTTTTCAGTGCCTCCGCAAAGCCTGCCACGTCTGACACTTGCACCAGCGCGTCTATGACTTCTTTCAAGTCAGCTTGCTTAACTTCAAAGCGATATTCTTCAAGGAATACTTCGCCCGCAGTGGCAGCGATGGCTTGCATATCACCTTCGATTTTTGGCACGGTGAACTTTACGGACTTGCCCATACGTTCCGCATCGCGCTGGTAACGCTGCAACACGGCAGGGCAAGTAATCCATTTGAAATGAGAAGTCAGCGAGCGCACAGGCAACAGCAGTAAACGTGCATCGCCCACCAGTAATGCACCTGCATAAGCATCGCTATTGGCATTCTCTAAACCAAATACCAAGTCGGTTTGATTACCTTTTCCCGCCGCCGCGCGCAACGCGCCTTTCACCGCCGAGCCAAACACACACGGCCAGTTGGTGTGCGCTTCGCGTTGTATCGGCAAGTCAATCACGTCCAATGCCGAACCCGCACCTGCGTGAATAGAAGTTTCTGCGTGTAATCCCAAAATTGCTGTTTTCATGTTGTCTCCTGATTATGTTCATCCGTTCGCCCTGAGCTTGTCGAAGGGTAGTGGTTCGACCAGCTCACCACGAACGGCTAATTTTATTCAACTGATTACCAATATCCGACGGCAAGTTCACCGCGACCGAGTGTCATTTCATTACCGATTTTTTTGCCGTTAAGTTGCTGGACGGCATGTTGTAAATCGCCTTCAACCTTGCAGAAATACACACTGCCTGCTGGCACTAAACTCACCGCAGGACGTGATTGATGCCGCTGCATATCCCAACCACCTTCGCGCTGCGATTTGCCCAGCACTGCGCATTGGATGGTCAACTTCACACCTGCGATTTCACCTTGCCAAACGGTTGCGCCATCTTTATCAATGACTGGCATAAAGCCTGATGGCAGCCAGTTACCTGAAAAGTCCGCCGCCGTACACAGCATGAGCAGCAAGCCTTGCGCGTCTTTAGATTTATCCGCCAAAGGCAAGGCTTGCACTTGCGTACTGGCAACGTGCGCGAAGCGTCCTTCTCCGCCCAAGCGCAATACCGCATCGAGTTTGAGGGTGTCAGGCACACCCGCCACATCCACACCGATGCTCACGTCATCACGCACGCGCGCATGAACGGTTTGGTAGAGCTTGCCTTCCGTCGCACTGCGCGTGCCGCTATCCAACGCAATGCCTAGCCGCGCTTCAGCTTGGAATAATTCGTCTTGTTGAATAATTTTTTCGGGACTGCTGCCTGACAGCACGCGCATTAAATCCGCAACTGTTAGCCAGCAGTTTTCCAAGGGTTTTGCACCTTGCAAATGGACATCGTCTTTTGCGCTGGCTGGTTTTTCGGGCAGATAAACTTTGCCTAAATCACACATCACAGCTGTGCCACATTGCAAACGCACATAGTGATTTTCTTTTCCCAACAAATGTAGCGGCACAGGATATAAACGCTCCTCGCCCAACATGGGAAATGCCCCGCGCAACTCCAGCTTGCCGATGCCGTCCACCTCTGCCGCGCCGATGATGTCGCGCACCGCTTGTTGCGTCGCCTTACCATCTCGATACGCCTGCCAGTCCACTTGCATCGCTTCGCCAATCACGCTGCGCACTGCGCCCGCCACGGTGCGCGCAGTGGGCGGGAAACGTCCTTCTAAAGGCTTCGCACCAACGGATTCCATCGGTCTTGCTTCGCGGAAAAACAAGGTGTCGAACGCGGAAAATTTCAATCTCTTACTCATCGTATCTCCACTCCTTTATGCGCCAAGAAACGCACCAGCAAAGCCGCATCGGCTTTTGTGGGTTTGTTTTTCCAATCATTTCTATCTTTACCAATCACGCGCACTCGTGGCGTGCATTGTTTCAGTAGCGGCGCGATGATTTGCTTCGCTTCTTCGATAGTAATTTTCACGAGTTTGTCGGTAATGGGATCACGCCGCTTGGCAGGCTCTGACGCGATGTAGTCCGCTGCCAGCAAGGAAACCTGCTGGTCTTCTGTGAAGCCCTCACCCAGCAAAATAAAACGCTCACGCATCCGATAGAAAAACTTGCTGGAGAATTGCCCTTCTGCATCGCTCGCTTTCTGAAAATCAGCGATCAAGTTTTCCAGAATAATTTGCCCACCCTCCAGTGCGATTTCCCAAGGCTGCGCCCAAGTCAGATGATCGCCGCCAGGTTTTAGCACACGAATCGCAATCGCATCGCGCCCCGCGCCTTCTTTCGCTACGTCATCCAACACGTGATGCGCTTGGCGCAGCACTTCACCCAACGCCGTTTTGACGTGCGCATAAATCACTGCGCCCGACAGCGTGGTGTTGATGTCCGTGCCGTTAAATGCGGCGGTGTAAGTGTTGCGACACGCCAAAGCACAAGGCAGCGCATCTTCCAAAGGCAACAACGCCAGCACGTCATCGCCACCCGCGTAAATCAAAAAGCCGTTGTTGTCTTTCACGACACCCTCAACATTTTTAGTGAACGCGTTAAGCGAATTAGCGATTTTTTCTTGATTGACTAAGCTGCTCATCTGCGTGCCTAGACTATCGCCATCCATCATCAGCACGGCATAGAAAGGTGTGGGGGCAGAGGCTATTTTGGATTCTTTCAGCTTGAGTTCACCTAGCACCTTCTCAAACTGGACTACCTTCTCTTTCGGATAAAGTTTTTCGTTGTGGCGCGTATGCTCAAAAAACACATTGCCATCGAGTGCAATCAACTTGCGCCGTTCGTCTTTGTAGTTGCGATCCCAGTCCTTGCCTTTCACCGCATCATCCAGGCACTTTATGCGCACATCCCACTCATCGCGCCCCGCCAACTGCTGCCCGATTCCCAACAACTCTGCCACCTTGGGCTGATTGTCATGCTTGACGACTTGCTCCAACCAACGCACTGCCGCCATGTAAGCGGTCGAAGGCATCCCTGTATCGAGTTCCCAACCTTTCAAATCTAGCGTATTACTACCAAATTGAATGGTCGCTTTGAATTCAACACTTCTTTTTTCGTTCTTGAAGTGACGTGCAAAACGCCGTTTAACGAAAGCCAACGCACACAGCATTTCGCCCTCGGCAAAGTCGGCTTCACCTCCAAGTTTTATTGCGCGCACTTTGTTCCAGAATGCCGCACGCTCCTTGTTGTCGTCACTGCGCATCGCGGTTACACCAGAAAGCTCTTGCCAGCCTTCCATAATCACGCACTTCACACCGGGTTCAGGCGGCGGTAAATGGTTGCGCCAATTTTTGCGTCTATCCAATAAATTCGAGGCGTTCTCGTCTTCTGTTATTGCCCAAGAAATTTCCCAAAACGCGGCATTTTGTCTTTGCCATACCTCGAGCGTGGCAGGGCTGGCGATGGCTTGCAGGTCTTGCTGCCAAACGTGTTTAGCGAGTTGCTTCCACGCCTCACGCACCGCTTGCTCAACCAACTTACCGTCAAAGTCCGCTGGCACAGAAGCCTTAAAACGATTGGGAATCGAACCTTGACGCGGTGCTTTGTTTTTATCCTTGCCATTGCCGCGTATCCAATCCAGATAGCCTTCGGCTGGAATAGGAAAGGTGATTTTGCCGCCCATTTGTTCCGTCGCCGCCATCGCCACGCCCGACAGCCAAGACAATAAAAATGACCCCGCCCAAAAATCGCGCGTGCGACGTGCTTGAGAAACAAAGCCCTGGACTGGACCTAGCGTGAAGTGAAAGTAACTCATGCTTTTGCTCCTTGCGTGAAGGCGGGACGTTGCATGAAAGTTTCAATCACCTTCCAATCCACTGCGACAGCTACTTCAGAGCGACCAATCAAAACTTTTTCTCCTGGCGGTAAAAACGTAGAACGCATCATCAATAAAACCCCAATGTAATCACTCCTAATGGGATGAACATGAACCAGCAACGGGCTGGCACGACGCTCTAACCGCCCAACTGTTTTTTGTATTTGCGCAGACTTCTTGGCACTAGAAAAAAAGTAGTTGTGCGGCATACCAAAAATTAAACGTTTCGGGTGTTGATTAGCGGTCTGACCTTTCGCCACATTCAACATTTCATTATGGTCTGTGGTGAAATTTTGTTCGGATTTAATGCCAAATGTTTTATGTTCAGAGTCCGTAGGTCTTTTCATACCAAAACCTCGATACAAGCCCATTTCCTTCCCGATGATTTCAATAACTTTCATTGGGTCTTTTGCTGCTTGGCTGAACGCAATTTTTGCAGTACGAGACAATGCGGTTAAAGGTGGCTCTTGTGCAGATAAATCTGTGCCCAGAAGTTGGTTAATAGCTTGCCGATATTCCGCAACCGTTATAGGCAAGCTAGCCGTTGCAACGCCGTTTATTTCCAATAATGCAATCGAGCCAAACCCACGCCGTCCACGCGCGCCCATGCCACCTAACAAACCAAACACGCGCAGAGCTTCAACTACAGAAGACCGTTGATGCTCATTGGTGGTGTCACGAAATCGTAGCTTCACAGTAAACTCACCTGACAACAAAGCATTGCGGTCTTTGCTGGCATCTTTTTGGAAAACTACACCTTGACCCGCCATGTAGTGCAAGGAGGAAAATTGGGGAATGGCGGGTTTTCCTATTTGTTTATTTTGAGTTTGCACACTCAACAAAAACACTCCCTGTCCGCCCTTACCATCGTTCGCAGCACTGCCAAACAGTCGCGCTTCTTCGTCATGTAGTTTGCTCAAAGCACTGGTATCGGTCTCACCCGCTACGCCACGCAAGCGACTCCAGTTCAACGCCCGCCACCAAAAGCGCAACATACCTTTTACCGATGATGGCCTGATGTCTTCCGCCTGTTGATCTGCGCCGCCTAAAAACATCGGCGTGACGATGCGAAATTTGGCTTCGATGACATTTTCAATTTTTCCGAAATCTGTACTCATATCGTCCTTTATTTGCTTTGGATAAATTCAATTTGTGCGACAGGGTAAAGCAAGCCATACAAACTCAAGCGGCTACTTTTTTCTAGACGTTGCGCATTCAACTTAAATGGTTGAGCGCGCTTTTCGCCCAAGGCTTTGGAGATTTTTTTATTTACGGGATTCAAGTAGCCCGCCCATATATCTTTATCAAATCCGTGCGCCAGATTGTCTTGTGCAGCAAGATAATCTGGATGCCATTTATCGCCATTAAGCACCGTTAAATAGCACGCCAAATAGGCGGATACGAGCGGATTGCCAACACTCATCGTGCCCTTCCACGTCAGCGGCGCAGCTTCGCCTAACTCGATATGACGTTGCGCGTGCCAGACATAAAACGCCATGTCGCGCGGTGACAATTTAACCGCGATGCCACCGCAAGTAATTTGCCGTTTCGGTATATCTATTACTAGCAGATTGTTGGGCAGACTTTGTTGTACAGCTTCAACTGCATCGGTGTAATTGCCTTTGCCCGCCAATAATGATTCAGGCAGCCCTGCACGTAAGCGCACAAAAGGAATTTCCGCTAACCAGATTTTTGCATCGTCGGTGGAGACGGGACGCTCATCGACTAAAGCCCCTACCATGCTGCGTGCATAAAGGGTTTGCGCAACGGGTGGTTTGTAGAAAAATTCGCGATGGCTTTCAAATTCAGGTGAGACCAGCACATGCGAAAGTCGGTCTTGTTCGCGACCGAACAAGGACAAGCCATAGCCCAAATAAAACCCCATCGTTTTACGACCGCCCGCTAAACACGCGTGTATCGCGCACTCACTGTCTTGCGTAAAGCTGCGCAGCCACGCAACAATTTGATCGGCGGCTTGCTGGTTATCTTGGGGCGAAATAATGTCACGCAAAGGCTGCCCACTCAGATCAGTTAACACATGAATATGCTGGGACGTAAAGGCGATAGGCGGCAGCGCGTAATCGCGACACAAAGCATGGAACTTGCCCGTGGCTTTATCTAATAATTGCAAACGTATGCGATGCGCGCCTTCAGAAGTCGTCACCACATGCACCTCAGTCGGTATAAACGGCGGCTCGGATTGGCTTAATGCGTACAGCGTTTCAGTAAGAATTTGTGGTGTAGTACCCGCGACGGCGAGCAACACCCGCCGCGCAAATTGGTGCGGGGCTCGTGCGGCAAGAGACAATTTACAACTCCCTGAATGATTAGAGGGGCAGCAAGCCCCTCTTTTTTCGAGCGCGAACTTTAGGTGCGCGCTATGAATTTAGCAATGCCTAATTAAAAATTATTTTGCGGGTGTCGCATCATCTTTTTTATCGGCTACTTTTTCTTTCAAACGCGCATCTGTGAAGACGCAACTGACCCCACCATTGGTTTGCACAATGCTAAAGCGAAAATCGCAAAAACTCGACGCGGCATAAATCGGCAACTGCTCATTACCCCAGCGAGACGGGGCAAATACGGCGACTTGACCATTTTTGCAACTCGTTTTTGCGCTATCTATATCCATAAAATAACAAGCCGAATCCTGCGCTACCTTAGTGCTACTCGATTTCTCTGCACAGCCCACTAATAGCAAACTTAGCGCGGCACTTATCAGTATTACTTTTTTCATGCTAAAACCCCTATCAAAAAATCAATCGTCAAATGACGACAATGATGACGAAGAAAATGTATCGTCGAACATGTTGCTACTCAAAAAACTATCATCCTGAAATACATGATGCGAGGAATCGCTACCGTAAAAATTGCCTGCAATATCCACGCAGCCCATCATCGGCAAACCATTGGCAGGGTTAATCGCGCAACTATTTAGCTCGTCATGCTCGCCCGTTTCAGAATCAGACATTGAGTCCCACAAGGAAGCTTGCACCGACTCATCTTGCGTCATGCCATGAGTTAGCAACGACTCGGCAGCGCAGGTGGTATCTATAACCGCAGCACTCATCAAACCGTGCCGCAAGCGATAAATCCACCAAGCAACCACGCCCAACCCTATCAACCAAAACATCACGCACTCCTTGTTTATTGCCAGCAGTTTAATCAGTCATTGGGTTTTATTTAGTTAACAAGCTTGCTAAAAATCTAGCTCTGCGTACTTTTCACTTCTACCCCCGCCCGTCCTTGCGCAAAGGTGATTTGCAACGTACTGCCGATGACTAACTGCTGCGCGCTGCTCACGACCGCACCCTGCGCGTCGTGGACCACACTGTAGCCGCGCGCTAAGACGTGTTGCGGGTCGAGCAAGTAGAGTTGCTGCGCAGTGTGTTGCAAGCTGGCGTTGCGCAGTGTTAGCTGCTGTTGCATGACATTGTGTAATCGCTGGGCTAAGTGAGCCTGCCCGTATTGCAAACTAGCGACATCGGTACGGGCGCGATGCAGACGTTGGGTGAGCGATTGCACACGCCAATTTTCGTGTTGCTTGCGATAAACGAAAGCGCGCTGCAAGCGTTGCTGCATTTGCGTTAATTGCTGCGCTTGACGCTGTAATTGCTGCGCTGGATGAATCACGCGACGCTGCATAAAGTCCAAAGTCTGCATGGCGTTTTGCAAACGATTACGCATCGCGCGTTGCAGATGCAAAGCTGTGTCGCGCAAACCATTCAATAGCGCATGGCGATCTTGCACCACAGCCTGGGCGGCAGCGGTAGGCGTGGGAGCGCGCTCGTCGGCGACAAAATCAGCGATGGTGAAATCGGTTTCATGCCCGACTCCGCTTACCGTCGGAATCGCACTCGCCGCGATGGCGCGCGCCACCACCTCTTCGTTAAACGCCCATAAATCTTCAATGCTGCCACCACCGCGACAAATAATTAGCACATCACATTCCGCACGCGTATTTGCCAGCGCGATTGCCTGCGCAATTTTTTGCGCGCTGCCCACGCCTTGCACGGGCGTGGGGTAGAGCAGCACAGGCACATTGGGCAACCGCAGTTTTAAGGTGGTTAAGACATCGCGCAGCGCGGCGGCTTGTGGCGAGGTAATCACGCCGATGCGACGCGGAAATTTGGGCAGCGCACGTTTATGTTCGGCGGCAAATAAGCCTTCATCCGCGAGCTGTTGTTTGAGCTGCTCGAACTGCTCATATAAAACGCCTAGACCAGCGGGACGCAATTTTTCGATGGTGAGTTGAAAGTCGCCGCGCTGCTCATATAAAGAGGCAATCGCCAACACCTCAACTAATTGACCATTGTTAAGCGGACGTTCGATAACTTGATTTTTATGACGAAACATCACGCAGCGCACTTGTGCTTGCTCGTCTTTAAGCGAGAAATAAAAATGTCCCGATGCGGCTTTGACCAAATTGGAAATTTCACCGCGCACCCACACCAAAGGTACATTGCTTTCGATTAACTGCTTGATTGCTAAGTTAAGTTCGGCGACGCGCAGCACACGATTTTTTTCTTGATAAACTAGTCCTAAAGACATATTGACTTTCTTAAATAATCCACAAATCCCACTGTTATTAGCTTCAAGCAAGCTAGGCCTGCTGTAAATTTTGCAACTTACAGCAACGCACTGTTTTTAATGGTTTTTTTGGCAGTCGCAAAATTAAGCATACTGTTAAAAAGCCTTATTCAACATCGCGTTAAGTGTTTAACCACAAATCTATTCACAAAGTTATCCACAGATTTTGTGGGTAATCGTAGATTCCCTTACGCGACGGTGAGTTAGCAAAAGCAAGCGATTTATCGTCAATAAATGTAAAAAAATTTATTGACATTCGCAATTCATCCACAAATCCAGAGCAACACCAGAAGCCGCTATCTGGCAACACGGTAAAATGTTATCTATATAACTAACATCCTGTTTTATATAAATAAAATATCAATGCTGGAAAATCAAGCACGCCTTAAAAAAGCCTTATCCAGCATCACTTTAGCCGCTTCATCAAGTATCTATCCACAAAGTTATCCACAGATTGTGTGGGTAACATAAAAAGGCTTACTGGGTAGTGAGTTAAGCGAATTTGATAAACAAAATACTGAGAAATCTTGCCCAACTTAACTTGAACCGCTACAGTTGCGCCCTTTGCGAATTCCGACACTATCAACCCTCAAGCATATACGAGTTATTTTCGCGTATCCCTGCCCATTCAAAAATTAGGAGTATCACTTTGTTAGCAATCGTTGAAGCGGCTGGCTGGCCGATTTGGTCATTGATTTTAGCCTCGATCGTCGCCTTAGGTTTAATCGCTGAACGCTTAATGTTTTTACGCAGTAGCAAAATTGCGCCGCCTAATTTACTGGCTGAGGTGGTCAAGGAGCTTAAGCAACGCGGCGCATCTGAGGCGATGATAGTGAAGCTGAATGAACATTCACCGCTCGGTCGCATTTTTGCGGCAGGAGTGAAAAATATGAAAAGCCAGTCTGCGATTATGAAAGAAGCGATCGAAGAAGCGGGGCGCGCCAGCACGCACGAACTGGAACGCTTCCTCACCACACTGGGAACGATTGCTTCAATTAGCCCACTACTCGGTTTGTTTGGCACGGTGGTCGGCATGATAGAAATTTTTGGCTCACAAAATGCAGCAGGGAATAGCCCCGCGATTTTGGCGCACGGCATCTCTATCGCTTTGTACAACACCGCTTTTGGGCTGATTGTCGCGGTGCCTAGCATGATTTTTTATCGTCATTTTCGTGCCAAAGTAGATAGCCTCACCATCGAGATGGAACAACAAGCCATTAAATTAGTTGAGACCGTACACGGTCAACGTCAAGACTAAGCGCTATGAATTTTCAACGTGGACGCAATCGCGAAGAACCCGAAATCAATCTGATTCCGATGATTGATGTGCTGCTGGTGATTTTGATTTTTATGATGGTCACCACCAGCTACGCAAAATTTTCTGAACTGCAAATCAATCTGCCGCAAGCGGGTGGAGAAGCCAGCAGCAGTAGCGTGCAGCCGCTTTCGGTTGCCGTCGATGCCAATGGTCATTACGCAATTAACAGCAAGGGCGTGGCTTATAGCGGCATCAACGGTTTGTCGGATGCGATGAAGAAATCAGCAGGCGCACAAACCGACCCGACCATCGTTATCAATGCGGATGCCAAAGCGACCCATCAATCGGTGGTCAATATCATGGAAGCGGCGCGTTTGGCGGGCTTTGGGCGCATTACTTTTACCACCCAAAATCAACCTTGAATGGGTATCTCGCAAAACTCAAATATCATCGCGATGCGTTGTTGCTCACAAAAAATTACTCCTTACATAGTCCGCCTATGCGCGTCGTAATTTTTTGTTAGCGCCTAGCCTCGCTTCGATATTTGAATTTTTCGAGACACCCAAACTAACGTGTTAAAAATTGAAAATCACTGGTACCGCATCACCGCGCTGCACTTAGTGTTGCTGCCCGTCAGTTGGCTGTTTGGCGCACTCGCAGCCACGCGTCGCGCGCTATACCGCTACAACATTTTCACTCGCACCCAGCTTAATGTCCCCGTCGTTATCGTCGGCAATATCAGCGTCGGCGGCACGGGTAAAACGCCGCTCACTTTAGCACTCGCCGCACAACTCATCGCACACGGTAAACATCCTGTGATTATCAGTCGCGGCTATGGCGGCAGCGCGCACCAAGCACAAGCGGTCACGCCAAACAGCACTGCGCAACAGGTCGGCGACGAGCCGCTGCTGATGGCGCAACGCAATCTTTGCCCCGTTTGGATTGGTGAAAATCGCGTTGCGACGGCACACGCCGCGCTCGCCGCGCATCCCGAATGCGATGTAATTTTGTGTGATGACGGCTTGCAGCATTATCGTTTGCAGCGCGATGTGGAAATCGTAGTAGTCGATGCGGCGCGCCAATTTGGTAATCAGTTTTTATTACCTGCGGGGCCGTTGCGCGAACCCGTGTCGCGACTTAAAAGTGTAGCTGCGATTGTCTATAACGGCGGCACTCAAGCTGCTAGCGCAAAACAATTTGCCATGCAGTTGCAGGGCGAGATTTTTTACAACTTATTAACACCTAGCCAAACCGCTACAGCCAATCAGCTACAAGGCTTACGCTGTCATGCCATTGCAGGCATCGGCAATCCAGAACGCTACTTTGCTGCCTTAAAAAAGCTCGGCTTAAGTTGCACGAATCACGCCTTTGCCGACCATCACGCCTATCGTGCTGAAGAATTAAATTTCAGCGATTGCGATGCACTACTCTTAACCGAAAAAGATGCGGTAAAATGTGCGCCCTTTGCGGATGCCCGCTACTGGGTATTACGCGTCGAAGCACAGATTTCCCCCGCGTTCATCGAACTCATACTGCGAAAGATGCAACATCATGGATGCAAAACTGCTTGAAATTTTGGTTTGTCCTTTGTGCAAATCGCCGCTGATTTATCAAAAATCAGCACAAGAATTAGTCTGTAAAGCCGACCGCTTAGCCTTCAAAATCGCCGACGATATTCCCGTGATGTTGGTCGATGAAGCCCGCACCCTCAGCGTAGATGAAATCGAAAAACTGTAACCATGACCGCCTTTCACGTCGTTATTCCTGCTCGTTTTGCTTCCACGCGCTTACCTGGTAAGCCGCTGCTCGACATCGCTGGCAAGCCTATGGTTATAAGGGTTGCCGAGCAAGCGAGCGTAAGTGGCGCACAAGAAATTTACATCGCGACTGACCATCAGCCGATTTTAGAAGTCGCGACGGCGAATGGTTTTAATGCCTGTATGACGCGCGTGGATCACGCCAGCGGCACCGATCGCATCGCCGAGGTCGTAGCCCTGCGCGGCTGGTCGGATGACACCATCGTGGTGAATGTGCAAGGCGACGAGCCGCTGATTCCACCCGCGCTGATACGCGCCGTGGCGAAACATTTGCATCAGCATCCTGAATGCGCCATCGCCACCGCCGCGCACGCCATTCACGACGAAGCCAGTTTGCGCAATCCCAACATCGTCAAAACCGTGCTGGATAAAAATGGTAACGCGCTGTATTTCAGCCGCGCACCGATTCCGTATCCGCGTGATTTATTTGCACAGGCGATAGGCAATGCAACTGCATTACCGACTGATTTACCCGTACTGCGTCACATCGGCATCTATGCTTATCGCGTCAGTTTTTTACGCGCCTATAGCCAATTAGAGTCTTGTGCGCTGGAGCATTTTGAAGCCTTGGAACAACTGCGCGCGCTCTATCACGGCTACAAAATTGGCGTGACGATAGCCAGCGATGCCCCGCCTGCGGGCGTCGATACGCAAGCGGATTTAGAGCTGGCAAGGCAAGTATTTTTAGCCAACAATCGTTAACTGTTAGCGACTACATTTTTTAAGGGAACAATATGAGACTGATACTTCTAGGCGCACCCGGTGCTGGCAAAGGCACACAGGCAAATTACATCAAAGAAAAATTTGCCATTCCGCAAATTTCTACGGGCGACATGTTGCGCGCGGCGGTGAAAGCGGGTTCGCCATTGGGCGTGTCGGCGAAAAAAATTATGGACGCGGGCGGCTTGGTGTCGGACGACATCATCATCAATTTGGTTAAAGAACGCATCAAAGATGCGGACTGCGCACACGGCTTTTTGTTCGATGGTTTTCCGCGCACCATTCCGCAAGCGCAAGCGATGAAAGACGCGGGCATCCCAATTGATTTTGTGGTCGAAATTGATGTTGAAGATAAAGAAATTATTCAACGCATGAGTGGTCGCCGTGTCCATCCCGCTTCGGGGCGCACTTACCATATTGTGTTCAACCCACCCAAAGTGGCGGGCAAAGACGACGTAACGGGTGAGGACTTAGTGCAGCGTCCCGACGACGTAGAAGACACGGTAATGAAACGCTTGGATGTGTACCACCAACAAACTAAACCACTGGTTGAATACTATGCGGCATGGCAAAAATCAGACGCGAGCAATGCACCCAAATGCGTACATGTCGCGGGGGTAGGCTCAGTCGAAGCGATACGCGACAAAGTGTTCGCTGTGATAGGCAATTAGCATGGTGAGCAAAACCGTTTTGACCTTAGATGAGGCGAAAAAAATTGCTGCCGCAGCCGAGGCTGAAGCCTTGCGCAATCATTGGCAAGTCACCATTGCGATCGTCGATGACGGCGGGCATTTATTGTATTTGCAGCGTGCGCACGACACTAAGTTCGGTAGCGTCGAGACCGCGATGATGAAAGCTCATGCGGCGGCGGCTTTTCAATACGCCACTAAAGATTCTGAAACTGCCGTGCAAAGCGGACGCTTGATTCATCTGGCTTTGCCAGGCGTCATCCCAGCCGAAGGCGGCGTACCAATTGTGCGTGATGGCGTGGTAATTGGCGCATTAGGCATCAGCGGTGTACGCGCCATGCAAGATGGGCAAATCGCCGCAGCGGGCTTGCAAGGTCTAATTCACAGCTAAATGTGAGCGCGTAAAAAAAGCTCGGCGACTATTCTGTCGCCGAGCTTTTTTACACACATTTTTTAGAAAGGCTGGGTAGGGAAACGATAATTTTCTTGAGTCATATTCTCAATCCCGCACGGCAATACCTCTATCCAATCCAAGAATTGTTTGACCATTTTTTTGCCCTTAAACGACTTGCCGTGTTGCGGCACGATTGCTTCGACATCCATAGACCGTACCATGTTCACCCAGTAGCGATTGATGCGATTTGAAATCATGTAACGACGATGAAAGCCTTCCATGCTTTTGATATGCGCATTGAAATCTTGCACGGGCGTATCGGCATCTGTGTGAGACACAATCGACGCACCCATATCACCCGAAAATAAAATTTTGCTAATCGGATCGTAAAACTGGAAGTTACCTTCCGAGTGCATAAAGTGCGCAGGAATCGCGACAATTTTGCTTTCGCCCAAGCTGAAGTACATGCCTTCATCAGGTATAGCAATAATCCGTCCGTCGATGTTGCCGACACTACAAAAATGCGGAATAAAACGCGCCCACAGTTTTGAAATCGCAATTTTGCAATCCGAATGAATCATCCACTTATTGATCGACGCAATGATGTCTGGGTCGGCATGAGAAGCCAAAATATATTCCAGTTTTTTAGGCGGGAAATAATTGTGCATCTCCATCAACAGTCCGTTGTAAGTCATATTGCCGCCTGGATCGAGCAGCGCGCCATGACCATTATTGATAATCAAAAACTGATTCGCCTGTACCGCAATGCCCGCTTCGTCATCGACTAAATCATCGAACATCAAAACTTTATGCGAGCCATTATTAAATAATTCCACCGACATTTTTTACGCTCCTCGTTACTCATTTTTATAATGCGATTATGTTAAACCTGATGCGGCAATCGCATTTGATACATATCAAGTGGATGAGTGGAAAGTGGAACTCAAACTTTTGTAGGAGGCCGACTTGTCGGGCGATAGTTACACCCACAGCATCGCTCGATAAATCGAGCTCCCACACCTCTTCTCCTACAAGCACCGACCAAGCCCTTGCGGATTTTCTACTCACCAGCAAGGCACGCTGTGCCGTTCGACTTTCTACTAACTCGCAGCCAATCGCCACAAGCTGGTGGTTTCGGCCTTACGCGCCGCGTGCAATGGATCGCTGGTGTCGGCAACTTTGGGGTGGTGCGGCTTAATGTCGGCTTTATCAATCACGCGCAAGCCAGCGGCGTGTATCCATTGCAACAATTCATCGCGCGTGCGCAAACCTAAATGTTCGGCGATGTCCGACAAAATCAACCAGCCTTCGCCGCCTTCAGTTAAGTGTTCATTCAGCCCCGCTAAAAAGCCGCGCAACATTTGGCTGGCAGGATCGTAAATCGCGAACTCGACAGCGGCACTCGGACGCGCAGGAATCCACGGTGGATTACACACGATTAACGGCGCGCGACCGTGCGGAAACAAATCGGCATGTACGACATCCACTTGCGCATCAAAACCCAAATTCACCAGATTATCTTTAGCGCAACGCAAGGCGCGCACATCTTGGTCAGTCGCAATCACGCGCTGCACGCCGCGATGCGCCAACAACCCCGCCAATACGCCCGTGCCGGTACCAATATCGAAGGCTAATTCGGTCGATGGCAGCGGCGCGTTATTCACTAGCGTGAGGTACTCGCCGCGCACGGGCGAGAACACGCCGTAATGTGGATAAATGCGATTTTCTAACACGGGAATTTCCACGCCTTTTTTGCGCCACTCATGCGCGCCAACCAAGCCCAATAATTCGCGTAACGACACCACCGACGCGCCGCCAGCTTTGCCATAAACCTCGTGGCACGCCAAAGCAACTTCAGGCGCGCGACCGAGTGGAATTGAATAATCGGTACTAAGTGGAATCAAAATCATTGCCAACACGCGGGCGCGTTGACCTTGCGCTTGACGGTGCAAATTAAACGCCTCGCTCGCGACAGCAGAGGTTTTAGACGGCTTGCGATCGACGCGGCGCGACAGCGCAATTAACAACTGCCGCGCATTCTGAAAATCGCCGCGCCACAACAACGCCGTGCCTTCGCAAGCCAAGCGATAGGCCACATCCGCCTTAAGCGTGTCATCGGCAATCAGCACTTTTTTGGGCGCAGGCAAACCGCTCTCAGAACGCCAAATTGCTTTACATGGTTTACCTGCTTCGTTCCAAATGATCATGATAATTTTCTCGTTGATGCGTAGCGAACTACGCGATGTTGAAGGTGATGCTTGCGCATCTGAATGGTATGTTGGCTGTGTCTAGCAGCTCAAATATGTACCTGCTAGGGTCTCACCACCAAACTACGCAGCTCAAGCTGTAAGGTTGCGGCGATAAGTAACAATAGCTTACGACGAGATTTGAGTTTCTAGCGGTGCCCGATTATTTGCGCGCTGCCCACCAAGCACGTTGCTGCGCTTTGTCCATAAATGACCACGCCAAAATGCGGCTTTTTTTCTGACCTTGCGACATTTCTATGGTGCGGTTATCGACCGCACCTGAATACTTCAACGCACGATACACATGCGGCAAAGTCGCAGATTTTGAAATCAGCGTGGTGAACCACAAGCAGTTATTTGCGCCCGACTTGCTCTCTTCTATCATGTTTTTTACAAACGCCAGTTCGCCGCCATCGCAGCACAACTCCATGCTTTGTCCACCAAAATTCAACACGGGATTTTTACGCTTGTCCGACTCTAGCCCTAAGTTTTGCCACTTGCGCTGCGCACCTTGGCGGGCTTGGGCGAGCGACTCATGGAACGGCGGATTGCACAGCGTCACATCAAAAAATTCATCCGCTTTAGTCACGCCTGCAAAAATTGCATTACGCGAGCGTTGCAAACGCAGTTCAACATCTCCTTGCATGTCATTGGCGCGCAAAATCGCATCAGCATTTTCTAACGCAGCAACATCAATATCGGTGCCGACAAATTGCCAGCCATACACGCGATTGCCAATCAAGGGATAAATCGCATTCGCCCCCACGCCCACATCCAAGGCGCGCACGTTGCGCCCTTGCGGAATTTTTCCGCCATTGCTCTCGCTCAATAAATCCGCCAAATAATGCAAATAATCGGCGCGCCCCGGAATCGGCGGACACAAATAATTGCTCGGCACATCCCAATCACGGATGCCGTACATATCCTTGAGCAGCGCGCGATTCAAGGCTTTCACCGCCGCAGGGTTGGCAAAGTTAATCGAGTCATTGCCATATTCATTTTTACTCACAAAGTTAGCCAACTCAGGACTGGCCGCGATGAGTTTGGCGAAGTCGTAACGACTGCGATGCAGGCTGCGCGGATGCAGCAGATTTTTTTCTGCGGGGATTTTTTCAGAGGAGGTCATGGCGGAAAGGCTGTGAAAATGAGCGCGGCATTCTAACCGACGTGCATCTCTAAAAATTGAAATATCTAAGCAAGGCTAGGCACGAATAAAAAATTGCGACGTGGCATAGATAAACTATGTAAGGAGTAATTTTTTATGAGTAACGACGTATTGCGACGAGATTTCAATTTTTCGAGACACCCGTAAGCCCTTCTATAAACGACTGCTTTGCGTATAATCGCGCCTTTTTCCAACCTTCAAAGAGAGAATGCCATGAGCTTATTGCACGTCCGTCCGGGTAAAAAACTGCCTCACGAATGCAACGTCATTATTGAAATCCCACAAAATTCTGATCCCGTTAAATACGAAATCGACAAAGATTCTGGCGCATTGATGGTGGATCGTTTTGTCGCGACGTTGATGCGTTATCCATGCAACTACGGCTACATTCCCGACACAATCGCCGACGATGGCGACGCAGTGGACGTGCTGGTGATTACCCCGTTCCCCTTGGTACATGGCGCGGTGATTGCCTGTCGCGTAATTGGCATGTTGAGCATGTCCGACGAAGGTGGCGACGATGCCAAGCTGATTGCTGTGCCAGTCGATAAACTCACACCGCTGTATCGCGATGTCAAAACCTATCAAGATTTGCCTGAAATCACCTTGGCACAAATCAAACATTTCTTTGAATTGTACAAAGCCTTAGAGCCAGGTAAATGGGTCAAAGTCAACGGTTGGGAAGGTATTGAAGCGGCGCACGCAGAAATCCAAAACGGCTTGGCGGCATATCAAAAATCACTCGAGGCGAAATAAATGAGCGCGCAAATTATTGATGGCAAAGCCATTTCCCAACAGGTGCGCAGCGAATGGAAGCTGCGTGCCGATGCTCTCAAAGCGCGCGGCATCACGCCTGGCATGGCGGTGATTATTGTCGGCTCCGACCCCGCCTCTCAGGTCTATGTCGCTAATAAAGTTAAAGCCTGCGCCGAGCTGGGTCTGTATTCCATTCATAAAGAATTGCCCGCCGAAATAACCTCGGCGCAATTACTGCATGAAGTGGAACTGCTCAATAACGATCCCGCGATTCACGGTATTTTGGTGCAACTGCCGCTGCCAAAACATCTGGATGCCAATCAAGTCATCGAGGCAATCAATCCCGATAAAGATGTGGACGGTTTTCATCAAAGAAACGTCGGCGCATTGGTCACAGGCGAGACACCATTTCCGTCTTGCACCCCTTACGGCGTGATGGTGTTGCTGGAAAAAACTGGCATCAGCATCGAAGGCAAACACGCCGTTATCATTGGTCGCAGCAACATCGTCGGCAAGCCGATGGCTTTGTTGTTATTGCACAAAAATGCCACCGTCACCATCTGCACCTCCAAGACCGTTGACCTTGCCAAACACACCCGTGATGCCGACATTTTGGTCGCCGCAGTGGGGCGCGCAAACTTCGTCACTGGCGACATGGTCAAGCCTGGCGCAGTGGTCATCGACGTGGGCATCAATCGCGGCGCGGATGGGAAATTAGTCGGTGACGTGGACTTCAACAGCGTCAAAGAAGTGGCAGGCTATATCACCCCCGTCCCCGGCGGCGTGGGCCCCATGACCATCACCATGCTGGTCGCCAACACGGTAAGAGCAGCGGAACGCTTGTCATAGTTTTAGGCAAGCTAAGCAATAAAAAAGCCCAGATTTTGCTGGGCTTTTTTATTGCTTATCACTACGAATCATCCCTGCCGCGCTGATGTTTTTCAATAATGCGGCGGTCGCGTTTGGTGGGGCGACCTTTGAATAAAAAGCGCGCGGGTTCGGCTTTTAGGCGGGCGGTATGTTCGGCGCGCAGGGTGCGACTCTCATCCGTTTCTAAATATAATTTTTGCGCATCAGGCGCACCGCCGCGTTTGTTGCTCAACGCGACCACGTCCACCACATAGCGCACTTCGCCGTGGCGTATTTCCAAGCAATCACTGGGTACGACGGTCTTAGCAGGCTTGACGCGCACGCCATTGAGCAACACTTTGCCCTGCTCCACCGCCACCACCGCAAGGGCGCGCGTCTTAAAAAACCTTGCCGCCCACAGCCATTTGTCGATACGGCATTTTTCGTTTTCGTCGGTCATTTTCCCAGTCATTTTTTCGCTCCAAATAATTGCGCTTTAGGCGACGTTTCAACGCACAATTGCGCCCTTAAATTTTAGCCACTCGCACCGATTTATTATGCAAAAGATTATCCTCATCTGCGCCCTGCTCACCCCTATTGCACACGCTGATACTTTCGAGTTTATTGAACCTCAAGTGCGCAGCGAACTGTGGCTGAATGCGGGATTTTTCTCACATCATTTTCAGCAAACAGCGGGCTTCAATAATCGCAATTTAGGCATCGGCGGCGAATATCGTTATTCGACGGTGAGCTCAATTACCGCTGGTGAGTTTTACAACAGCGACCTCCACACCTCGCATTATTTGGGTTGGTATTGGCAGCCCGTGCAAATCGGTGCAGTGCGCGCGGGGCTGGTCGCAGGGGGCTTTGATGGCTATCCGATGATGCAAAACGGCGGCTGGTTTGTCGCCGCGATTCCGATGTTAAGCATCGAATATCAACGTGTCGGTGCGAACTTAGCCATCGTACCCAGTTATCAAAATCGCCTGCACGGCGCGCTGTCGCTACAGCTTAAAGTGAAACTTTTTTAAGCTGCGCGCGGCTCACCTTTAATTTATACAGCAGCAACAAAACCCCCAATGCCGCCGCCGCCGATGAGCAGCTAAACAGCGCGCTCGCACCGTAGTGCTGCCAAATTGGCCCGCTGGCAAAGCCGCCAATAATGCCGCCCGCGCCGTAAGTCAAACTGCCAAATAATGCCTGCCCTTTGGACTGGTGGCGACCTTGAAAATACTGGTGCACTAAGCCCACCGCCGCCGCGTGGGTTGCGCCAAAACTGGCGGCATGTAGCATTTGCGCGAGCAACAATAACGGCACGCTATCCACACCCCAAGCGATAAGCAAAAACCGAAGTGCCGCAAGGGCGAAACTGGTCAGCAAAATATGCGTGTAGCTAAATTTTTTGTGCAACAACGGCATCACAAAAAACACTGCAATTTCGCAAATTACGCCAAGTGCCCAGAGCGCGCCCACCGCTGTTTTGCTGTAGCCGTGTTCGACTAAATAGAGTGAATAAAACGTGTAATACGGGCCGTGCGCTACGGACATCAAGGCACACGCGCCAAACAGGGCGAGCACGCGCGGCTGCATGACAATGGCTTTAATCGGCTGGCTGTCGGTGTGATGGGCGACGATTTCGGTGTGCGGCATTTGCCGCGCAAAAATTAAAATACCGATTTCGCACACCAGCCCCGCCCACAGCAAATAGGCGATGGCGATGTAGTCAAATGCCCAACCTAAACCCATCACCGCGACGATAAAACCAATCGACCCCCACGAGCGGATGCGCCCGTAATGCGCGCTGTTTTTGCCTAAATAACTAAGCGTAGTTGCCTCAACCAAGGGCATCGACGCGCTCCAAAAAAACGCCATCAGCGACAGCACGATGAACATGCCCCAAAAACTGCTGGTGGCAAATACGCCCAAATAAGACAAGGCAGAGAAGCTCGCAGCGAGTTGTACAACCAAGCCTCGCTTGCCCGTATGGTCAGCCAGCCAGCCCCATAAATTCGGCGCGATTAAACGCATCACGGGCTGCAACGACATCAAGATGCCAATTTCAATTGGATTGAAGTGGATGGAAGACAGATACAAGCTCCAGTACGGCGCAAACATGCCGACGAAAGCGTAGTAAAAAAAATAAAAGCCGGCGATGCGCCAGTGGTAGTTTTTTGGGGAAGTCACTGCGAATGAAGGGAGACAAAAAAGCGGCGCGCATTATGGCACTCAAAAATTATTTTACGATAACTCTTGAAAGTGAAAAATCCACCCCCATTAAGCATCGGTCAAAACAGGAGAGCTAAATGAAACAGCAAGAAAACGTAACCCCCGCAGCAGAAGCGGCTATCTCTGAAGCTAGCGACAGCCAAATTGAAGCCATGCCTAGCATGGAAGAGCAATTAAAAGCCGCCGAATTGAAGGGTCAAGAACATTACGATGCGTGGATGTACGCCAAAGCCGAAGGTGAAAACATCCGCCGCCGTGCTGCCGAAGACATTAGCAAAGCGCAAAAATTCGCGGTCGAGAAATTCTCTAACGAGATGCTGGCGGTAATGGATAGTTTGCAAGCAGCACTAGCCGTGGAAAACACCACGGTGGAAAGTTTCAAGAGCGGTATGGAGCTCACGCAAAAGCAACTCTCCAGCGTGTTTGAAAAATTCCACATCAGCGAAATTAACCCTGTCGGCGAAAAACTCGACCCGCACAAACATCAAGCCATCAGCATGGTAGAGAGCGATCAACCCGCTAACACCGTGGTGAGCGTGATGCAAAAAGGCTACGCGCTGAACGAACGTGTGCTGCGGCCGGCGTTGGTGCTGGTGAGTAAAGGAAAATAACGGGAAGGGATAAGGGGGGAAGAGAGAAGGGTGACAGCGGCGCGGAGGGCTTCCCCTTCCCCCTCAAGCACCAAAGGTGCGAACCCTTCTCCCTTCCCTCAAATTACCGCTCTTGCTTCCCTCAAATTACCGCTCTTGAAATTTGTAACACGCATCCCCAATTTACACAGCATCGAACTCAACAAACTTTTTGAAAGGAAACATCATGGGAAAAATTATCGGTATCGACTTAGGCACAACTAACTCTTGCGTCGCGGTTATGGAAAATGGCAAAACTAAGGTGATTGACAATGCGGAAGGTACGCGCACGACACCTTCGATTATTGCTTACATGGAAGACGGCGAAGTGTTGGTCGGCGCGCCAGCTAAACGTCAAGCAGTGACTAATCCAACCAATACTTTGTACGGCGTTAAGCGTTTGATTGGTCGTGCTTTCGACGAAAAGATGGTACAAAAAGACATCGCGATGGTGCCCTTCAAAATCGTTAAAGCAAAAAACGGCGACGCATGGATTAAAGTGCGCGACAAAGAATTTTCTGCACCAGAAATCTCGGCACAAGTGCTGATGAAAATGAAGAAAACCGCCGAAGATTATTTGGGCGAACCCGTCACCGAAGCAGTCATTACCGTGCCTGCTTATTTCAACGATGCACAACGTCAAGCCACTAAAGACGCAGGGCGTATCGCCGGTCTGGATGTAAAACGTATCATCAACGAACCGACTGCTGCTGCGTTGGCGTTTGGTATGGACAAGCAAGAAGGCGATCGCAAAATTGCGGTGTATGACCTAGGGGGAGGCACGTTCGATATTTCGATTATCGACATCGCTGAACTGGATGGCGAACATCAATTTGAAGTGTTATCGACCAACGGCGACACCTTCTTGGGCGGTGAAGATTTCGATATGCGCGTGATTGATTTCTTGGTGGAAGAATTCCAAAAAGAAAACGGCATTGACTTGCGTAAAGATGTATTGGCATTGCAACGTCTGAAAGACGCAGCAGAAAAAGCCAAAATTGAATTGTCTAGCGCGCAACAAACCGAAGTGAACCTGCCTTATGTCACGGCTGATGCAACGGGTCCTAAACATTTGGCAGTGAAAATCACGCGCGCCAAATTGGAAAGTTTGGTTGAAGACTTGGTTGCTCGCACCATCGAGCCTTGCCGTATCGCTATGAAAGATGCGGGCGTTTCTGCCGCTGACATCGCCGACGTAATTTTGGTCGGTGGTCAAACGCGTATGCCTATGGTGCAAGAAAAAGTTAAAGAATTTTTCGGCAAAGAAGCGCGTCGCGATGTGAATCCTGATGAAGCGGTTGCAGTGGGCGCGGCGATTCAAGGCGGCGTGTTGCAAGGTGAAGTGAAAGACGTGTTGCTGTTGGACGTAACGCCGTTGTCTTTGGGTATTGAAACCATGGGCAGCGTGATGACTAAACTCATCAAGAAAAACACCACGATTCCGACTAAAGCATCGCAAGTGTTTTCGACGGCTGAAGATAACCAAAACGCAGTGACCATTCATGTGTTGCAAGGTGAGCGCGAAATCGCTTCGGGCAATAAGAGCTTGGGGCAATTTAACTTGTCAGACATTCCACCCGCACCACGCGGTATGCCGCAAATTGAAGTGACTTTCGACATCGACGCGAACGGTATTTTGCACGTCAGCGCAAAAGACAAAGCCACTGGCAAAGAAAACAAAATCAAGATTCAAGCGAGCTCTGGTTTGTCTGAAGAAGAAATTCAACGCATGGTGGCGGATGCCGAAGCGAATGCCGAAGAAGACCGCAAAATGATTGAATTAGTGACCGCACGCAATCAGTTGGATAGCCTGATTCACTCAACGCACAAATCGTTGAAAGAGTACGGCGACCACCTGAGCGCGGATGAAAAAACAGCGGTTGAAGCAGCATTGAAAGAAGCCGAAGAAGTCGTGAATACCGATGACAAATCGGCGATCGAAGCCAAAGCTGAAGCACTGGCAACTGCGGCGCAAAAGTTAGGCGAAAAAATGTACGCCGCCGAACAAGCCAAAGCTCAAGGCGCGGATGCGGGCGCAGCTCCTCATGCGGAACAAGCTAAGCATGACGACAATGTAGTGGATGCCGACTTCACCGAAGTAAAGGATACGAAGTAATCATTCGTTTCTAAACGCTAGTCGCTAGTTGGAGCAGAACATCGCTCGGCTGATGACTAGCGTTTTTTACTTTTAATCTCCCGAATAACGAATGCGCTTTTCAATTAACAACTAGCGACTACCTACTAACAGCTATGAGCAAAAAAGATTATTACGAAACCCTAGGCGTGAATCGCGATGCGTCTGAGGAGGAGCTGAAAAAAGCCTATCGCAAGATGGCGATGAAATTTCATCCTGACCGCAATCCCGACAACCCCAGTGCTGAAGCGCACTTCAAAGAAGCCAAGGAAGCCTACGAGACTTTGAGCGACACGCAAAAACGTGCCGCTTACGATCAACATGGTCACGCAGCGTTTGAAGCGGGTGGCATGGGTGGCGGCAATCCGTTTGGACAAGGCGGCGGACAAGGCTTCGATTTCTCCGATATTTTCGGCGATATTTTCGGCGGAGGACGCGGCGGCAACGGCGGACGTAGCAGTGCGCAACGTGGCGCGGATTTAAGCTACACCATGCAAATCACGCTGGAAGAAGCAGCACGCGGCGCGACTAAAAAAATTCGCATTCCGATTATGGAAGAGTGCGAACCATGTCACGGTTCGGGGGCAAAAGCGGGTACTTCCGCGAGCACCTGCACCACTTGCGGCGGACACGGACAAGTGCGTATGCAGCAAGGCTTTTTCTCGGTGCAACAAGCCTGTCCGCGTTGCCATGGCACGGGCAAGATGATTGCTTCGCCATGCAAAATTTGCCAAGGCGTGGGGCGTGTCAAAACGGCTCAAGAGCAGGAAATTAAAATCCCTGCGGGTATCGCCGAAGGAATGCGGATTCGTCACTCTGGTTTGGGCGAATTGGGCAGTCGAGGTGCACCGCGCGGCGATTTATTTATCGAAGTGCATATCAAACCCCACGCAGTGTTCCAACGCGACGGCGACGATTTGCATTGCGAAATGCCGATTAGTTTTAGCATCGCGGCTCTGGGTGGCGAGATTGAGATTCCGACTTTGGATGGCAAAGCCAGCATCAAGATTCCTGCTGAAACACAAAGCGGCAAGCAATTCCGTTTGCGCGGTAAAGGCATCAAAGGCGTGCGCAGTTCCATGCACGGCGACCTGCATTGCCATGTGATAGTGGAAACGCCTGTGAGCCTGACTGAGAAGCAAAAAGAATTGCTGCGCGAGTTTGAAAGCATCAACGAAAAAGATAGCGAGCGGCATAATCCCCGCGCGAAATCTTGGATGAATAAGGTGAAGGATTTCTTCGCTGAATAGCATTCGCGAAAAGCTGAATCTATTCACCGTTCACCCTGAGCATATGGAAGGATTCGAGTTGTGTAGCTGGTAGTTCGACAAGCTCACCACGAACGGACTGTTCTAGCAATCGCAGGTAATAAAAAACGCCCTCACGGGCGTTTTTTATTACCTGCGACACCATTACTTTTTACTGAATACATCCCTCAGAAATACCGTCGTTTGTTGCCATGAATCTTTGTCTGCATCGGCGTTGTACGCCAGCGGCAAGTTGAATTTTTTACCCAACTCATCCGCATCGGGATTGGTGAAACTGTGCTTCACACCAGGGTAAGTGACCACGCGAAAATCAGCTTTGGCATCGCTCATTTCCTGCTTGAACGCGGCGACTTTGTCGGCGGTAATCATCACGTCATCTTCACCTGTAAATGACACGATGCGGGCTTTGATTTGCCCCGCCGCTGCGGGCGTGTCGGTGCTTAACGAACCATGAAAACTCACCACCGCTTTTAAGGACTCGCCCGCGCGCGCCATGTTCAGCACCACGCCACCGCCGAAACAGTAACCAATCGCCGCTAACTCCTGCGCATCCACGGTTTTTTGCTTGCGTAGCAATTTCATACCCGCCTCAAAACGTGCCTTCGCCATTGGCATATTCTTGCTCACTTCGGTGGCAAATTTACCCGCGTCATCGGGGTGCGCTGCCAGCTTGCCATCACCATACATATCCACTGCCAGCGCGGTATAACCTTGTGCCGCCAACATATCGGCACGATGGCGCACATAAGCGTTATGTCCCCACCATTCATGCACCACCAACACCGCTGGACGCTTGCCTTTGAATGCATCGTCGTAGGCGATATAGCCCTTCATGGTCGTGCCATTCGCCGTGTAGCTCACTTCTTTACCTATCACCGCCGCTTGTACCGCCGCGCTGCTCAAACAAGCCAGCGACATCATCAATAAAAACTTTTTCATGGTCGTTCCTTTTAGTTAAAAATCATCATTAGGTTTTGGCAAACTCGACGCGCTGACGCAGATAAAAAATCTCTAAATCTTCACCATGCAACACATCAAGGAATTTTTCCGCATGTGCGTCGTCCAGCACGAACTCGACCTTGACCGCCAGCTCGCCCGCCAACTCAAAAAAAGTATCTTCATGCAACTTACCGTGTGCGCCGAAACCAGCAATGGCACGGAATGCCGAGCCACCAGCGATGCCTTGTGACTGCGCTTGCGCCAACAACCATTCATACAAAGGCTGACCTGCATGACGCTGTTTTTCGCTGACATAAAAAGATAACAAGTTCATCTCGCGCTCCTTAGTTTTGTAGCCATTTGAAAGTTTGTATACCCAAAACAGTCATCAGCAAAGAGCCGCCCAAATGCGCGGCAATAATACCCGCGCCCCACGCGTATTGACCGCGTATCAGCAGCGTCACCGTCTCTGCGGAAAACGTAGAAAAAGTCGTCAAGCCGCCCAAAAAACCCGTGATGATAAATAGCCGCCATTCGGGAGATAAGGCGGGATGTTGCATAAAAAATGCAATCGCCAAGCCTACTAAATAGCCGCCCAATAAATTTGCCGTCAGTGTGCCAAGTGGCAAGCTAGGCACATTGGCGTTCAGCCATAAACCTAAGCCCCAACGCAACCACGCGCCACACGCCGCGCCCAAACCAATCGCAATAAATGAATAAATCAACATGCTATTTTTTCCTATTCAGCCACAACACGCAGCAACGCGAAGCCGCCACCGCTGGTGCGAAAATTAGTGGTCTGACCTTGATACAAACGCGCCGCGACAAGCTGAATATGCCCGTCATACACATAACAGCGCACATCGTATTTCAAGGTGATTGCCGTATCGTTTTGCGCCACGGAAATCTCGCCCGGCATCGCCAACCGCTGCGCCACATAGTCAGCTTGCAGGATGTCTTCGAACACGCGCTTGGTTAATTTGTCGCCGCGATACGCGCCACGGCTGCCATAGCCATTCACAGGCTTAAAGAACCATTGCTTACGTTCTGCCCACCACACATCAGCATCTTCAGCGCGCACTAATTTGGTTTGCGGAATGCCGCGCAACAGCGCGTTGATATGGGTTTGCGCAACACCTGTAGTTTGCAAAAAATCTGCGTCGCTCCATTCCACCAGCTTGCGTTTATCCGCATAGCGTTGGTAATGCGCGGGATTGGGCGTAAACAGCGTTTGATTATTTTCATACGCCGCAAGCAAGTGCGGAAACTGCTGCAAAGAAAAATCGGTGAGGCGGTTGTAAATTAAATCGACCTTGCAATCGTCCACATACAAGCCGTCATCGCGCGCTTGCAACTCGGCAGGGTCAACAATCAAAACCTCGATGCCATCTCGCGCCAATAAATTTTTCGCCAATAAAAATTCAGGGTAGAGATATTGCGTAGTAGGCAATTCATCAACGATGGCAATGCTATTAAGCGGTGCATCGCCACGCGCTAATCGCCACTCGTTACGAAACATCGCGATGAAACGTTGCCACAAATCAATTTCCGTTCGTGCTGAGCCTGTCGAAGCATCCGCCAACGTCTGCCCCGCTAAGTTCGCATCGCGTTGACTGTCTATGAGTAGCGCGTTCAAAAATGCGCCGCCCGCGTTGGTATTGATTTCAATGAGATGCGCGCCGTCTGCATTCAAATGAAAATCGTAGCCGTAAAAAACCCCTAACTCAGTCCCTGCTAGCTTCGATTGATCACACGCCGCCACGCCCTGCACCGCCGCAATCACCTCCTGCATTTGCGTCAAATGTTCTGACGAAATAGTCAGCACTACATCGGCAAACAGATGATCGTGCTGTTCGCCCAATGCACGCGAAAAACCACCGCCAGCTTCCAGCAAGGCTTGATTGAGGGCATCACGATTGATAGAAATAGCGCGCGGCGATAACAAGCTCATGGCGCGACGGTGCTACATAAAGTTGACTTACCAAACACCTAACAAATCCTTTTTCAAATCAGCATCAACAGGCTTATTGCCCAACCAAACTGACAGCAGTGCGCGATTAAATTCCACACCTGCAATCACGCCGCGCTCCACGCCATTTAGGCTGACGGTCGTGCCTACATCAGGCAAATAGTCGAGCAAAATCACATCGCCTTTTTTCACTTCAGGAATCGCCGCAAAAATGGCAGCAAATTTTTTCAACGGGACATCCAGTGCGAGCAACTGCGCGCTGGTTTGATTCGCTGTAATCCCGCTGGTAAAGGCTTCTAAGAGCTTTTCAGATTTCAAACCAAACACGATATGCAGCGAGACACGGCGTGCGCCCGCGTCTGCTAACACGGTTTCCGCTTGCTTGGATTTTTCGCTGCGATACAACGCCGCCACATAAATATCGAACATCATTTTGGTGCGCGTACCCGCACCATTGAGCACTAGATTTTTGCCGCCCAACGCGACACTTTCTGCCACGTTCACACCCGAAATTTCTTTGGCATGTAGGTTCACACTGAACAACATCGCCAAACTTAAAATCAGCAATTTTTTCATGTCTCGCTCCTTAAAAAATTATCTTGTGAAAATTTTACAACGCCTCAAACACACCCGCCGCACCCATGCCCGTGCCGATGCACATGGTCACGATGCCGTACTTTTGTTTATGGCGACGCAAGCCGTGCAGCAAGGTTGCGGTGCGGATTGCCCCAGTTGCGCCGAGCGCATGACCCAAGGCGATTGCGCCACCCAAAGGATTCACCTTAGCGGGATCTAATCCTAGGTCACCAATGACCGCCAACGACTGTGCGGCAAAGGCTTCATTGAGCTCTATCCAGTCAATTTGATTTAAGTTCAAGCCAGCTAATTTCAGCGCGCGCGGTATCGCTTCTTTCGGACCGATACCCATAATTTCTGGCGGCACACCTGCGACGCTGAAGCTATGAAATTTGCCAATCGGCGTTAAGTTGTAGCGCTGCAATGCCGCCTCGGAACACAGCAACACCGCACCTGCGCCATCCGACATCTGCGAACTATTGCCCGCCGTCACCGAACCTTTTTGCGCAAATACGGTTTTCAATTTTGCCAACACTTCGAGCGAAGTATCCGCACGCGGGCCTTCGTCTTGTGTCGCGGCGTGTGATTTTATTTTCACTTCGCGGGAGTTCATATCAGGCAAGTGTTCATTGATTAGGTAAGGCGTGATTTCATCATTGAATTCGCCCGCCAACTGCGCCGCAATCGCACGCTGATGACTCTGCAAAGCAAACATATCCTGTGCCTCGCGCGAAACCTTCCAGCGTTCCGCCACCTTCTCCGCCGTCAGCCCCATGCCGTAAGCGATACCTAAATTCTCATTGTGCTCAAAAATCGCAGGATTAAACGCAATTTTATTACCCATCATCGGCACCATACTCATGCTCTCCACCCCGCACGCCAGCATCACATCAGACTCACCCAAACGGATGCGATCCGCCGCCTGCGCCACCGCTTGCAAGCCCGACGAACAAAAGCGATTGATGGTTAAGCCCGGCACGGTGTGCGGCAGGCCTGCCAACAGCAACGCGATACGCGCCACGTTAGTGCCCTGCTCCGCCTCTGGCATCGCGCAACCGACAATCACATCGCCGATGCTGGCAGGGTCTAGCGACGGTGCTTGCGCCAGCACCGCCTTGATAACGTGCGCCAATAAATCATCGGGGCGCGTATTACGGAACATCCCGCGCGGTGCCTTGCCCACTGGCGTGCGTGTGGCGGCAACGATATAGGCTTCTTGGACTTGTTTGCTCATGCTGTTCTCCTTTAACAATGCAGTTGCGCAATAGCACGCAGTTTATTTACGAGTCCGGGTAAGCGCGCTTGGCTGGCTAAATCACCGGGAAGATGCCCAGCCAACGCGTCCAAAAAATTTGCTTCGCCCAACAGTTTTTGAAAATTGACAGCTAAATACTCACGCAATTCCTGCGTCATGTTCTGCATCTCTTCCAACAATATTACGCGACCATCGACCACGGTAATAATGTCTTCTAAATCGTGACTCATCAGAAAATCACCCTTACCTCGCCCCTGAAATGCTTCCAATTTTGTGGCTATAAACACTGGAGCGGTAATCAGGCGAATGGCTAAATCTTCTTCCAATTTCACCTCCTGCGCGGATTCGATTGCCAAGGGATACCAGCGATTTGAAAAACCCAATACGCTTTGTTCCGATGGCATCACATCCACCGCAATACCTTGAAAACGCCAGCGGCAAATAGGTGCATCTGCTGACATATCATGCACAAAACCACGCTTGCTTAATAAGGCTTCAAGCTCGTGATATTCGCGTGCCGTTGCGGCTTGTACCACCATGTCCACATCATCGGTCGGACGTATGGGCTGGGCGCGTATCGCTGTCACCAATAGCCCCGTCGAACACCCGCCGACGAATACCATAGACTCACGCAAATCGCCCAACGCGTGCGCCACGCGAGATAAAATCAGCCGATTCGGATCATCCACGCGACTCACTTTAATCGCTCCTTTAATAAACTCGTCGCCAGTTCACGCTCACGCGCTTGCCCCATACGCAAGGCATCGAACAATGCCAGCAACTCATAAAATACTGGGTCGTCTTGTGCAGCCAAAGGCAGTTTTTCATATAACGGCAACAATGACGCACCGCGCGTTGTTCCTTCGGAATGTGGCCACACAGGCGGCATTTCATTCGCAAACAACACCAATTCTTTTAGCGGCGACACAGCATACGCGGTAGGAAAACCAATCGTGATTTCGCCACGCACAGGCGGATAACAATACGGCGCACCATGCAAAACAAAATTTCTCACCGCCGCCATCACGGGTCGCAACTCATCACCCATATCCACCAATAATCTTGCCGCAATCAACCGTTGCACCGCCGCGTGTGCCTCGAACGGCGACAAGCGCAACTGCTGCGCCAACAAGGCATACGACACCCTCGCCGTGCCACGCGCAACCACCAACTTTAATAGCACCGCCAAATCCTGTGCCTTCACTACCCATTGCCGATTACTCGCTCGGCGCATCGCGGTAGATTGTTTGGCACTCGCCACATTTGATTTCATAACCCACCTTATATGCTGTTTGCATATAGCATACGGCATATGTGCGCACTAAATCAAGCGACTGATAAAAAACAAGATTCGCTATTCGCGAATAGCGAATCTTGCGGTGAGGAGATGGGTATCGCGATGCTCAACCCATCCTACGCTTGCTGCCCCACCTGCCAATACAACTCGATCAACGCGATATTCACCGCCTGCACCGCGCGCTGTTTCGCAGCGGCGATCAGTTGCGTGATCTCGTTGAAATCGGGTTGTGGATTGAGTGGTGTTGTCATGGTGTTATGCAGTTATCAAGTTAAACCGTGGTGCGTCTCCTATTGTTATAATTTTTGCAGGTAAATTTTTAGACCACAGCCATCGCAAGTGTCTCTTCGGTTGCACCTGGTAGTCCTAACGCGAGTCTGGCTAAACGCGAATCGTAAGCTGTCTCGGCGTACCCACAATTTTCTGGCGGGTGTTCTTTGATATGTTTGATAACGGCATCAGAGTCAAAATTCAAGTTATCGAACAAGGCATATTTATTGACTAACCGTGCAAATTTCAAACCTCTATTGGTCTGCCCGTTATAAAACAAATACACCATTTCTATCCATGAAAGTTGCGCCCGCACCACACTGACATACATCCATTTCTGCGCTTGATTGATTCGGCTTTCATCTTGCGAATCTATCCATAACATTAAGCGATATAAGTTGCGAAATAGGCTATCAAGTTGATATTCATTTTTTTCATATAGCTCTTCCCATTTTGAAAATGAATAATTGCTTGTACTATTTGGATTGTCATGCTCTTGATACTGCAAAGACTGCGCATTCTCACGAGATGTACCCAACTCAGCAAATAACTTTTTTAAGGCTCTGTTTCCATCCAAAGTTTGCAAATTAGTTACACCCTTAATGGTATAAAAATCCTGCGTCTCTACAGAACCTAACATGGCTCGGTAACTCTCCAGCCAGGAAAAAAATGTCTGCTCAAAACTCTGATGCGCAATTGCCTTGTTTTGCTTATCAAGAGCAAGCGCAGAGTTTTTTAACTCTTGCGAAGAAATCCGCAACTCGCGTCCCTGTATCACTAATGCCGCAAGCAACGCCATCACCGACAGAAAACCAAAAATAGGATTAAGCGTACCACCGAAAAAATCGCCGAACTGTCCCCAAGGCGCGGCATCGGCTTTTACAGAGAGGCTACTAAAATAATGCCAGTAAATCCCAATCACGACTAAGGCTGCAAGAACAGCAAACAGAAAAATTCCAACCAAAATAATCAGCGAGTTTTCAGCTAATCGTTGCTCCCATTTTTCTTTATCTGCCATTTCATTTTTCCCATCAGCCGCAAAAATTTAACCACATCAATTCCTTAGCGGTTTCCCGTTCTTCAGCATAAATTCAATCCGCGCTTGCGTTTTATCGGTCGCGAGCAGTTCCATAAAGTGTTTGCGCTCCAAATCGAGCAGCCAATCTTCATCCACCATGCTGCCCACCTCGACATCGCCGCCGCACATGGTTTCGGCGACGCGGCAGCCGATGTTGTAGTCGTGTTCGGAGATGAAGCCGCCTTCGCGCATGTTCAACATCGAGGCTTTGAAGGTGGCGATGCCGGTGCGACCTGCGACGGGAATCTGCGCTTGATGCAACGGCGGACGGTAGCCCGTGGCCGTGAGTGCGGTAGCTTCGGCTTTAGCGACATGCAGCAGCTCGAAGCGATTCAGCACGATGCGGTCTGAGGCGCGCAAGTAGCCCGTCTCGCGTGCCATCTCGGCACTCTTGGCGACTTCGCCCATGGCGATGTTCTGGAAGTAGCGTCTGAGGTGCGGGAAGATGTCGCCGCCACGGGCTTCGGCTGCGGCACGTTGCGCCATCTCTTTGCAACCGCCGCCTGCGGGCAATAATCCCACGCCGACTTCAACCAAGCCGATGTAGCTTTCCAACGTGGCGACGATGCGCGTGCAGT